>LXNJ01000278.1_pt1 | contig 36881 bp, 24 predicted proteins | sample 809081 | NCBI WGS metagenome assembly LXNJ01 (sample SAMN04870510, study PRJNA318959) | sponge metagenome | biome: sponge; feature: marine sponge reef; material: water | host: Petrosia ficiformis | place: Greece: Milos, Mediterranean Sea | collected 2013-05-29 | depth 5-7 m | reverse complement strand
GAAGAACCGCTTGCACGGACGGCATCGGTACGGCATTGGCCTGTGTGTGCCCGCATACGTGTCTGTGCCCTTGCAGCGCGGGCACAGACGAGCGTCCGGCCAAATCACAGCCTCGAGCCACAGGACGGCCGCCTGCTCATCCGGAAACATTTCGGCCAGTTTGGCCATGCTGATTCCCTTGCGATACCTGCGTCCAGGCCCCGATTTAACCGCCATGAATTCCCCGATCTGGTGTATTCCCTCATGCGGCCGATCGGAAAGAAGGTTTCAGTTCTCTATATAATCACCTTTCTAAAACATGCTACCCGCGCAGCTCCGCGAGCACGAGCTTTGCGCCTGCTGCCAGCGCCTTCAGCTTGGCGCGCGCAGCCCAGCGCGCCGTCTGACTAAGGCCGCAGTCCGGAGCCACGGCCAGTTTTTCGGGTGCAACATGCGCCAGAACCGTTCTGATGCGATCTGCAACAATCTCCGGTGTTTCAATAAAGTAGTTTTTGACGTCGATGACACCGGCCGCCACAGTCTTGCCGGCACGGGCGATCTCACCGGCCAAGTGCACTTCGGCCATTTCGCGGTTGGCCATCTCCAGATGGATCTCGTCTGCATGCACATCCAGAATGTCAGGAAATAGCGGTGCATAAACGCGGTGCGCCACCGGACGGCCGATGTAGTTGCCGAAGCAGAGGTGCAGCCCTATACGCGCATCTACGCCTTCAATCGCTTTGTTGAAAAGCGCCACGAACGCGCTGGGCGAATGCTTGTGCACGGCATATGAGGGCTCATCCAGCTGAATGAAAGATGCGCCGGCGGCCACCACGGCCTTGAGCTCCTTGTTGATAATTTGGGCGAAGTCGTGCGCCACGGCCATCCTGTCCGGGTACAGTCTGCCTGGCATGATCCGTCCCGCCAGCGTATACGGCCCTGGGCAAGGCACCTTCAACGGCCGTACGGTCCGCGAACGCGCATATACGTATTCTGCGACAATCCCCAGTCCTTTGGGTGCCTCGAAGCGCGCCAAGGCCTTATAGCGCTCGCGCTGGTCGTGCCCGCCTGGGCCGAGTCTGCGCAGCGGCGGAAGCGCACTGAGCCCACTGAGCCGGCCGTAGAAGTCTGCGGTAAAAAAGCCCAGGCGGCGCATCTCACCGTCGCTGATGACATCAAGGCCGGCCTCCTCCTGATCGCGGATGGCCAGATCAACGGCATCGTCCAGCGTTTCTTCCACATCTTTGGGGCCGTATTCGCCGCGGCGAATGGATTCAACCGCGGTGATGAACCAGGAGGGCCACGCATAGCTGCCGATTACAGTGGTCTGCACCATGGCGATGTAGTCAGAACGGGACAAGGCCGAAAATCTACTGACCAGAGCACGAAATCGCTAACGCGGGGCGCCCTCCGTGGGCGGACCAGGCCGCCGCAGGGCATACCGCCAGCAGTCCTAACCCTGTACCTGTACTTGCATTACGTTCAAGGAATTCCTATAATCGCGCTTAATACTGTTTCCACCCAAAAGGAATTAGCATGACGTACAGACACTTTACCGCTTTGCTCACGGTGGCCTTCACTGTCACGGTTGCAGCAGGTCAGACAACCGACTTCCAATGGATTCCGAACCAGGACTCTGTGCTGTCGGACTTGGTAGGCGATCCCTTCCCACCCTATGCACCCGGGTTGCAATCTGGCGCACGCGGCGTCACTGGCCCATGCGATGTGGATGGAGATGGCAAAACCGATATACTCGTCACGGACTACTCTGGCGGGGGCAGGGTATACATGATCGAGGCGGCGGGTGTTGATACATGGGAGGTCGTATATGCCTCGTACTCCGTTGATTCCACGGCAAACAGTCAGAATGGCCGGTTCGCAGCCTGCTCCGACCTTGATGATGATGGAATGGGAGAGATCATCATGCTCATGGGTCGCGGGTATAGTCCGACCAACCCCATTGCAGCGTTCATACCTCCCGGACTCTATGTCGCTGAGGCTGATGGCGACAATAGTGTCCCGCTCTCACTCCCGCCGATTGCGTATACCTTCCCGGACACACTTCCTGATCGTTTTGTCAGCGAGCAGATCACGGTTGCCGATGTAGACAGCGATGGTGTCGACGAGATAATGCTGCCCAACAACGGCGGCAGCGGCTTCAACCACTTCGATAACTGGTATGTCCTATCTCTGTCGGCGGTGGATCCGCTGTTCGGAGCCTGGAATCAGGAAGCACGCTGGAGCACGCGGACAGAGGATTTCGATCCGGTTAACCGCGGCGGCGGCAGTGCATACTCCATCATTCCCGCTGATTTTGATGGGGACGGAACGCCTGAGTTGTCGCTGGCGAGCTGGGATTACCTCAACTTCACCAATGTAGACGTTACCGGACCGGACACCTACGATGCGCCTGAAGAAGGGGATACACTGGCGTGGATCCATGCGTCGAACAGTGATGAAACGCCACTGTTCGGCTGCCTGGCGGTTGACATGGACGCCAACGGCGACGACGAGGTGTTCTGCCCGGTCTATGGCTCTGGCAATGTTACCCTCGTCAACTACGAGTCCGGGGAAGATCCAACGCAGATCGACGCGTCGAATGTCGTCTATGGCATACTCCCCGGATTCTCTGCACTCGGCCTGACCGCAGGCGACATTGACGGCGATGGCAGGATTGAGCTTATTGGCAGCGGCCCCTCCTACGGCGTAAGCGCATATACCAATGGCGATCCGCCCCAATGGCTGCGCATTGCAGACTTCTGGCCCGGTACGGATGTAGAAGACCCGGCCAACTACTCTGTTCGCACGATCTCCTTTCCGGGTGATGGCGGCGCGTTCAACACCATCATTGACAGCGTGGGCACATACTATGAATTGGCTGGCAGTGGTGAATTTGCTGCCAAGATGGCCTTCTTGGGCGATGCCGACGGGGATGGACACGCGGAACTAGCCTTCTCCATGCAGGCCGTTCCGGACAGTTTGTACGTGATCCAGGAGACCTATCCGAACGATTCCACAACCGTGCGCACCGTGATAGCAGACTCCACCAGGGCGTATCACAATCGCGCGTTTGTGCGCATATTCTCCGGCGCAGGGTTGCCTACGAACTTCACTGAAGATCGCATCATTGTGCCGCAGGACTATGTGCTGGGACCGAACTACCCGAACCCGTTCAATCCGACGACGACGTTCTCTTTCACGCTTCCTCTGGACAAGCGGATCAGCATTCTGATCTACGACCTTACGGGCCGCTTGGTGCGAACGCTGATAAGGGACGAAACGTATGCCAAGGGGACGCACCACGCTACTTGGAATGGTACGAGCGACGCCGGCATCCCCGTTGCCAGCGGGCAGTACTTCTATGTCCTGCGCTATGGCAACTTCCAGCAGGCACGGCCCATGACGCTTATCAAGTAAGTAACCGCTTCCGCGCGGCAACGCCAACGCAGGGCCCATAAGAGGGGGAGGTGCTCGCTGCAGCACTTCCCCCTTTCTTGCTTGTTCGAACGGAGCGTTCACACGCGCGAAACGCGATCCTTGGACGCAGCGCACCCACCGCAGCCACGCCTCAATGCTATACGAGTGGTCAGTCTTGCGTCGGGCGGCACCGCTGGACAGACATCGCACCGCTTGAAGCATGAGCACTCCGTTGCCCTGCGGGCAATTGGGTGCTCAGCATCGTATCTTAGCGTGGGCTGGTCGATGCTGCCTGATTGGCGAAGGCTAGAGCTGATACAGTGATGCACACCTTGCTTAGATCCGATGGCCCGCTGCATGGCCGGGCAGGCGGTGCGTACCAACACCAACAGTCTCGCAGTGCTTCTTTGCCGCGCCGCAGCACCTTGCCGTCTGCTTCGACGCGCGCACCGGATTCGAATCTGCGGCCTTGTGCGGTCTTTGTGGGCCGCTGCTTACGGATTGCCCATTGGCTGGTAGCGCTGGTGCTCTTGTGGGCGATTCCCACGTGGGGCCAGGGCAAGATCGCGGGCAAGGTCACCGATGCGGAAACAGGAGAAGGCCTGATCGGCGTCAGCATCCTGGTAGACGGCACCACGCAGGGCACGGCAACGGGTCTGGACGGCAACTACGTGTTGCTGAATATGCGGCCCGGCTCCTACGCGCTCATCTTCAGCTACGTAGGCTATCAGAGGCATACGCTTACGGATGTCGGTGTATCCACCGGGCAAACCACACGCATAGATGTGGAGCTCCGGTCTACGGTCATTGAAGGGGACGAAATCATCGTGCAGGCCGTACGTCCGCTGGTGCAGAAGGACCTGACGGCATCAAAGAAGACCGTCGTGGCCGAGGAAATTGATGCATTGCCGGTTGAAAGCCTCTTTGGCGTGCTTGCCACACAGGCCGGCGTAACCACGGGTGCGAGCGGAGAGCTCCATGTGCGCGGGGGACGCAGCAACGAAATATCGTACCTCGTGGATGGCCTGGCTGTCAGCAACCCGTTCAATACCAACGGCATTGCGACGCGCGTGGCGATCGACGCCATCGAGGAGATGACAGTCATCTCCGGGGCCTTCAACGCAGAGTATGGCAAGGCGATGTCCGCAGTGGTAAACCTGGTGACCAAAGAGGGCGGCGACCAGTTTGATGGCTCCTTCAGCGCCTACGGCGGCGACTTCGTCACGCCCAACGAAGAGGTCTTTTTCCTGCCTTCGGGCATAGACCTGAACTCGAGAACGCTGGAAGGTTCGCTTAGCGGCCCCCTGCCGTTTGGCAGCAGGATGCGGTTTTTGATGTCGGGACGATATGACCAGGACAAGGGCCATCTCTATGGCATCCGCCAGCACCTGCCATCAGATTCGGCTAATTTCAACGGTCCCGACTGGTACTACGAGATCCACGGCAGGCCGTGGTGGGCCTACATGGACTCAACGATCACGCTGGCAGATGGTACGGTGGTCGAAGGAGAAGGCTTGGAGGTGCCGAATGATCGCGTGCCGATGAGCCCCAGTCGCCGCCTAAATGTACTCAGCAAGGTGTCGCTGCGCCCCCGCCGGGGCATGCAGGTGGAGTATTCCTACCTGGTCGACAACAGCCGTCGAAAAGGCTTCAGCTTCGGCTACCGATTCAACCCCGACGGCACAGCCACAGCGCGGCGGCGCAACCAGAATCACAGCCTGCACTGGACGCATACGCTGAGCGAACGCGCCTTCTACACGGTAAAGCTGTCCTGGGCGCTCAGCCGGTACAAGAGCTATGTCTACGAAGACCCGCTCGATCCTCGTTATGTCAAGGATATTGGCGGCATCGGTGGGGGCAACGTGATTGGCTTTCCAGGCAACAACTTCCTCTTCGGCGGCAACCAGAAGGGGCACATCTACGAGGACTCCGGCTCGCTGCGCGCCAAGGCCGATTACACGCACCAGATCGGCATCACGCACGAAATCAAGGCTGGTTTTGAAGTCCAGAGCCACAGCCTGAGTCGGGAAAACTTCGTGGTCCTGTATGACGGCAATCAGTACCGCGAGCCCACCGTGGCTCCGGTGGAAAACCCTTCGCACGACAAATACGACGATCAGCGCGTCTTGGAGATGAGCGTGTTTGCACAGGATAAGCTGGAGTTCGACGACTTCATCATCAATGCCGGCATGCGCTTTGAACGCTTTGATCCCAACGGGCAGTATGTGGCCGACCTGTTCGATCCCAATGGCGAACTCGGCGACGCAGAGGTGAAGAACTTAGTGCTGCCACGCCTGGGGGTGTCGTTTCCGATCACCGAGCGTGGCATCATCCACTTCTCCTACGGGCACTTTGCGCAGATGCCCTCGCTGCGCAACCTGTATGTCAACCCTGAGTTCGAGTTTCCCAAGGGTAGCGCGCCTACCTTCGGCAACACTAACCTGAGGCCGGAGCGCACCATTCAGTACGAGATCGGGCTGCAGCAGCAGATCGGCAATTTCCTGGCCATCCATCTGACCGGATACTTCAAAGATATCCGCGATTACATGGCGCTGCAGCTCATCCGGTATTCGACCATCGCGGGCGAGGACCTCTACAACATCTACCTGAACAAGGCCTATGCGAACGTCACAGGGCTAACGGTGGCACTGACCAAGCGGCGCAGTCGCACCGGGCTCCTGTCGGCAACGGTGGATTATACCTTCCAGATCGCCGAAGGCAGCGACGATGATGCCAACCGGTTCTTCTTCAACCGCCTGTCGGGACGCGAAAACGAGCTTGAAGTCGTGCCGCTGACCTTTGATCAGCGCCATGTGCTCTCGTCCACAGTAACGATCAACCGGCCGGGCAACTGGAGTATATCGTTCAACGGACAATTTGCCACCGGGTATCCGTACTCTCCCCTGATCCTGGATCAGAACGTGGATTTACCTACGCGTAGCGGGCGCAAGCCCTCCAAATTGAAGCTGGATGTGCATGTGTACAAGCAGTTTTCCGTGCGTGGGTTACGCCTGCGCACCTTCGCAAAAGGATTCAATATCCTCGACCGTATGAACGAAAACTTTGTCTTCAATGACACGGGTCGAGCCACCTATTCGCTGTCGGAGCAGCGCAACCTGCACGCCACCTGGAAATCCAACTACGACCTGCCTGGCATTCATACGCTGGAGGAGTATGATACGCGCCCGCACTGGTTCTCCAGCCCCAGGCACTTAAAGGTTGGCGCCACCCTATCGTTCTAGCCCCAAGCGCTTTCTGGCCCGCAAACCCAAAGTTCCATGGTCCGCCGCGCATTCATGGCAAGCGTACTGCTCTCAAGCGTACTGTTCTTCTGCACCGTTGCAGCTTCGGCTCAGGTGCGTGAGCGGGACTGGTCTCCGTTCGAAGTACGCCAGTGGATGGACGCACTCGCCAGGGGCCCAATGATACCGCTCTCGCAGCTTGAGTGCGGCGTGGACATCACATCCCGGCGCGACGCCATTCTGAACGGCAATAGAATCACTACACAGATCTTCAACTTCGGGTCGATCTCAGCGCCCGGCAATACCATCACCGACATCGTATGGAACGGCCTGGGCTACGGCTATGAGTTCGGTCCGCTGGTGGCCGCAGAAGTCGTAGACACCTATCGGGAAGATGGCCGGCCGCGCGACCCGCAGAGCGTGCCGCTGTACGACGACGAGGGTCGTCCCGTCACCGATGCGCAAGGGAGACAGGTCTACGTGATGAGAATCGTTTCTGACGGGCTCGTCTCCAACGGCGGCGAAATCTCGCCGGACGGCTCCACCTACTGGGGATGGCAGCCGGTTCCCTGCGCCGAGCCGGTGGGCAGCTTTGAGGGCCTCGAAGTGGTCGACCCGAACTCCAACAAGATCCCGACGAACGATGCGCCGGACGACAACCTGGATGGAAAGCCCGATTCGTGGCCGGAAGCCTGGTACAGCGAGACGCTGGAGCGGTACGTCTGGCCGGGTGCGCTGCAACAGGGAGCCTCCAATGCCGATAAGGAGTCGCTCTACTTTATGAACGACTACACCAATAGTGAATTCAGCTATTGGCCCTTCCCTTCCGACAGTTCCAAGCGCGGCCTCGGCCTAGAGGTCGAGGTGCGTCTGTACCAGTGGGCCAACCCGCTGGCCGAAGATGTGATCTTCCTGATCTACAAGATCACCAACAAGAGCGAGCGAGACTTGGACAAGGTCATCTTCGGCATGTGGGGAGATCCGCATGTAGGCGGACCGCGTGACTGGGCCGATGACCTGGCCTACTACGATGAAGACCTCAACATGGTCTTTGCCTGGGACGACGATGGCCGATCCGATATCGCGGGCCGCGTGCCCGGCTACTTTGGGTACAAGTTCCTGGAAAGCCCGGGCGTGGATGACGATGGCATCGACAATGACAACGATGGCCTGGTGGACGAGTCGTGGACCGATGGTATAGACAACGATGGTGATTGGGACCCCGAAACCGACGATATCGGTGTCGACGGCATTCCCGGCACCGGTGACACAGGGGAAGGCGATGGCATTCCGACGGCCGGGTCGCAGTTTGATATCACCAAGCCTGGAGAGCCAAACTTTGAGTTTACCGACATCGATGAGAGCGACCAGTTCGGCCTCACCTCCTTTGCCTCGCCCCCATTCGCCGGCAATAGAGTTTCGAACGACGAACGACTCTGGAGTCTGATCACGCCGGGCCGCTTTGAGGAGGTCCCGGAAGAGCCCGGCGACTATGTGTTCGTGTACGGCTCGGGATCCTTCCGTCTGCGCGCGGGCGATACGAAGCGCTTCTCTATCGCGCTCATCCTCGGCGAAAACCGTGAGGATCTGCGCCTGAATGCCCTGGTGGCGCAGCAGATCTATGATGTGGGCTATGTGTTCGCCAAACCTCCCAGCAAGCCGACGCTGCGCGCAGCACCCGGAGACCGAAAGATCACACTCTATTGGGACGACTTGGCCGAAGCATCTGTTGATCCGCTTACGCGCGAAAACGACTTCGAAGGCTACGCTCTGTATCGCTCCACGGATCACGAATTTGCGGACCAACAGACCATCACCGACATCAATGGCAGCCGCTTCCTGTTCACGCCGCACACGACTGCGCAAGGCGTAGATGCCAAGTTTGATCTGAGAAACGGCATCAAGGGTGCGTCGGAGATTCCCTTTCCCGGCCGCGGCATTGCCTACGACCTAGGTGACGATACCGGACTCTACCATACGTTCGTCGACTCCAACAACGTCATCAACGGACAGACCTACTACTATGCGCTCGTGGCCTACGACCACGGCTTTGCAGGTGATGCGGGCGACGCCTTCACAAACGGCATACCGCCGAGCGAAACCAGCAAGACAATCACATACGACCCCACGACCGATACATATATCTACAACCGCAACACGTTGGCTGCTATCGCCAAGCCGCGCGTCGCAGGCTACGTTGGTCCTGCGCCCTATGGCGAGGCTGGCCTGATCCACGAGAGCGGCCATGCGACGGGCCGGATCCATGTGCAGGTCGTGGATGAACTCGCCGTGCTGGATGATCAGCCGTACCGCATCATCTTTGAACCGCAAGGCGATCAGATGACCTATTCGGTCATCAATGAGGGCCCGGTCACGGCCACGCTATCCGCCGCACCCGGCAAGAGTCAGACCACCACCTATCGCAATATCGTACCGGGATCGCTTCGGCTCAGCACGGCGGATGGCAGGACGCTGCAACCGGACATCGATTACGCCATCAACTACGCACTGGGCACGATCAATATCCAAGCCGCTGCCGGCGTATCTCCAGGTACCATGATTACCGTCTCTTTTGCGTACGCGCCTGTTTACCGGAGCACGCTGCTGGCGAGTGAGGAGGCCAACATTGTGTTTGAGGGCTTGCATGTATTTGTGCAGGATAGGGCGCTGGATGTCAACGATGAGGAAACCGGCTGGAATTCCAACGCAGTGCAGATTCCGTACAGCATCCTTACGGCCACGGCGGGCCCGGGACGCATACCACAACCCTCCGATTACCAGATACGCTTCGCTGATTCGCCCATCGGCACCGGCTTCAGCAACAATCTGCCGATTCCATTTGAAGTCGTCAACCTGACCGCGGCCAATTTGCCTATTCAGGTGTTTGTCCCTGACTTTGATCGCGACAACGAGTGGGATGTGGACGAGCCGATCATCTTTCTGGAAACGCTGGATGACGTGCTAACCGCCTCGTGGGAAGTGCGTCTGGACGATGTCGGGGAAACACCCGGTGCGGGGGACGAATTCTACCTGATCACGGCCAAGCCGTTTTCGGTCCAGGATGTTTACCGCTTTCGCACGCGTGCAGCAGGCACGGACGCTACGCTGGCACAGCAGGAACTTAGCGGCATTTATGTGGTGCCCAACCCTTATGTTGCCACCGCTTCGTTTGAGCCGCGCAACCCCATCTCCCGGACGCGGCGGGGCGAACGTCGCCTGTACTTTGCGGGCGTGCCGCAGCAGTGCACGATCCGCATCTATACGCTGGCAGGCGAACTGGTGGAAACCTTGCATCATAACAGTACGCTGGACGACGGAAAGGTTTTCTGGGACATGCGCACCAAGGACAACATGAATCTGGCTTACGGGCTTTACCTCTTCCATGTAAACAGCCCCGAGGGTTCGTTCATCGGTAAGTTCGCGGTGATCAAGTGATCCGCTGGCTTCCATATAGCCTGTTGCTGCTTGCCACGCTGACGAACCAGTCAGCAATGGCCCAGGAAGACCCTGCAACGCCGGACGCTGCCACGATCACCCGCGTCGGGACTACGGCCGCGCAGTTTCTGAAGCTTGGCGTCGGTGCGCGCGCGATCGCGCTAGGCGGCGCATACGTAGCAGAAAGCAGTGATTTATCCTCCCTGTACTGGAACCCGGCGGGGCTGGCCCGCCTCCTTGGCACGGGCGTACAGCTCAACAAGACCCGGTACCTTGCCGAGGTGGACTACAACATGGCAGCATTCGGGACGGAGGTGCGCGGCCTCGGAAGCATCGGCCTGGCAATCCTGCTGCTGGACTCGGGGAACATGGCCGTGCGCACCGAATCGGAGCCTGAAGGCACCGGCGAACAGTTCAAGGTGCAGAGCTTCGCGATCCAGACAACGTTTGCGCGCAATCTTACGGACCGCTTTTCCGTCGGTGGTTCTTTGAAGTACATCCAAGAGCGCATCTGGCACAGCACGGCCTCGGCTTTTGCTTTTGACGTAGGGACGCTCTTCACCACGCCCTTCAACGGCTTGCGGCTAGGTGCCAGTATGTCCAATCTGGGTCCGAAGATGCGCATGGACGGCCGCGATATCCTGTTCAGCGAGGACCCAAATCCCACTACGACCGGCACGGCCGAGATCGTCAACGCCCAGTATCGCATGGATGCCCATGCGCTGCCGCTGGTGTTCCGGGTAGGGCTGGCCTGGGATGCCTACGATACGGGCACGCATCGCCTGCTGCTGGCCACGGATGCGGCGCACCCCAACGACAACGTGGAGTACATCAATGCGGGCGTGGAGTACGGATTTCGCGAGCTGATCTCATTCCGCGTTGGTTATCGCAATCTTTTTGAGCCGGATGGCGAGCAGGGACTAACCGCGGGCGCGAGCCTCCAGCTGCGGGTTGACCGATCATTGCGCGCCGGCTTTGACTACGCCTTTGCTGATTTCGGGCGGCTCACCCAGACGCACTGGTTCACCGTCAACCTGTCTTTCTAGTGCATGAAGCGATCGGTGTTTGCGCTCGCCCTGATGGGATTCGCCTGGGCTGCCAGCGGGCAGCTGGTCGCCGACGTTATTGATACGCCGATCCCGCTGTCGGCACCTCAAATCCAGGCCGATGGTCTGGCCCAGCGAATCGAGTACACGAGCACCGCGGTGCTTCCCGCCTTTACGGGGGTTGCGCTCCAAGGCATAGCTGCGGGTGATTCGCTACGCGGCTGGATACGATTCGAAGCGCAGGGTGCATGGAGTGAATGGATGGCCTTGTACATCGTTCGCTCGTTTACGGATGCGGCCTTTCTTGCGGCCTACCGTGGCGATGCGGTGCACGCGGCCAGCCGCTTTGCGCTACGGTTTGAGACAGACAAGGGAAGCACCGTGCAGATCATGCAGGCCGGTACCTTCCTCGACGAATCAGCGCCACCGCCTGCTCCGGATTCCCAAGATGCCCAATCCGGAGCATTTGTCATCTATCCTCCCGTGCTTCATGACCGGGACGAATGGAATGCGGAGCCCTTCAGGGGCACACCGGTGCCGTTGAATCAGCCTGACTATGAGCAGATGACGCTTCACCACACGGCAGGCTTTGCAGCCGTGACCCTTACGGAGGGCCTGGAGCAAGTGAAGCGCATCCAGGACTTTCACCAGAATGGGCGCGGATGGAGTGACATCGGATACCACTATCTGATGGATCAGGAAGGGCGTCTTTACCAGGGGCGTCCGTACCTGAACGCCAGCGTGAATTTTGAGGATGGACCGCCGCTGGTCCGTGGCGCGCATGTCGGCGGCCACAACACCGGAAACATCGGCGTGTCGCTTATGGGGTGCTATCACCCTCCTGAAGGGAGCACATGCAGAAACCGGATGACCAGTGCAGCAAAGGATTCGCTCATCGTCACCTTCGCCTACTTGTCCGAGCGCTACGGTATGAATCCGGACGTGCTCAAGGGTCATCGGGATTTCAGCGATACCGCTTGCCCGGGTGACAACAACTATGCACTTCTTGCGTCATTCAGGACTCTCATAGAGGATCTGTTGGTGACGGGCAACGCCCCGCTGGGCCGGGCGGCGCTTGCCGCCACCGTTGACACCATTGGCGTTGTTGCGCTGCAGTGGCGATTTTTGGCCGACGCCGGCATAGAAACCTACGCCATTACGCGCGAGGATAGGGAAGGCACGGTGGTAGTTCTCGAGCGCGCCAGCGCGCGTGATGGCGAGTGGGTCGATGCAACAGTACAGTCACCGGGGCCCGTTACGTATCTTTTGACCGTCCGGGGCAGCCGTAGCCGTGTACAGACGCTGAGCAGCGCAGTGGTGCATGTACGCGCAGAGCGGAATTACCTCTTGGCGCAGAGTTTTCCGAATCCGGCATCCGGGCAGGCCACCATCCGCTATTTTCTGCAGCAGCCGGGCATTGTTTCGCTGCATTTGTTCGACGCAGCCGGCCGACTAGTGCTCAGGCTTACGGACGAATACCGCGAAGAAGACACCTGGCATGCCGTCACTGTGGATACCAGTACCCTTTCTGCCGGCGTTTACTACTTCCAGCTGCACCTCGAGGGCTTTGCGGAGACGATCTATCAGGCGGCACATCCCATGGTCATTGTGCCCTAGCAGCTCGTGGATTAAGGGGCGCTTTGGCGGGCACTGCATGTTGATTCGCCCGGGTGCGCGAAGGCATCGATCATCGATTTCTAACATTTTGCACCTTGGAAGCAAGAAAGGGCCCTATAAATCTCTGGAGCGCGATTTTGTACGTATATCGGCCAAAAAACGCGAAAGGGCGGATCTATTACGCCGCCCGTGCCCATTGGGCGGACCATCTCCCCTGAAGGCTGCGTGGCTTGTCAACGCAGCAGCGTGTGCGCATCAGCAGTCCAAGGTTGAAGGCGGCCGACTGCGTCAACATCCGTTCAATATCTCCACCTGACCGCGTACATGAACGCGGCGCAAGCCGCCCGTGTTCAACAGGTGCGCAAACGTCCGCTCTACTATCGCGCTGCGCTGTCGCGAAAGCGACGGGCCCTCAAGCGGCCGGTGCAATCCCGCCCGATTCGCCAGGAATGTGGTTCCAGTGATCCTGCCACAGGCCATAGGCTGCAAGCGCTGCAGCTGGCTACCTGCCCCAAGGGCCGCCGGAGGAAACAGTGCTTCCCGAGTCCTACAGGCTACCGCGCGCACCCTTCGGACTATGCAGTGGCGTACTTATGGGCTCCATAGTGGGAAGGCATGCGGTGCGGATGTCAAGGCGGCGTTGCAATGGCCATGCCATGCCGCCCAAGGTGTGCCATGCACACGTCCACGCAGGGTGAAACAAGGGAGCCCCAATTCTGCTATATTGCATGCATTCCAACAAACTCCTTGGACTATGGCAATACCAATGGACGTTTCGCGCCGCGCCTTTCTGAAGGTCTCCGCGGCAACCACTGCAGGGCTTATGGCCACCGGAAACTTCGCCTATGCCGCTGGATCCGATGCGCTGCGCGTGGGCGTGGTCGGATGTGGCGGTCGCGGCACGGGTGCAGCACGGGATGCGGTCAGTGGCGCGGACAATGTGCGCATTGTGGCGATGGCCGACCTGTTTGAAGATCGGCTAGACCGTTCTAAGGAAGGGTTGAAGCAGGAAATAGGCGACGCATTTCAAGTCGATGGCAACCATCAGTTCGTCGGCTTTGACGCCTACAAAGGCGTCATGGAGAGCGATGTAGACATGGTGATTCTGGCCTCGCCGCCGGGATTCAGGCCCAAGCACTTTGCCGCGGCGGTGGAAGCGGGCAAGCATGTGTTTATGGAGAAGCCTGTGTCGGTGGATGTTGCCGGCGCTAAAGCCATCATGGAAGCCGGCAAGATGGCTGACGCTAAGGGCCTTTCGGTCGTGGCGGGCACGCTGTATCGCCGCCAGCCCAGCTTCGTGGAGGCGATTGCACGCATTCATGGCGGCATGATCGGCGACATCGTTTCCGCCCAGGAATACTACATGACTGGTCCAATCTGGCTTAGACCCAGAAAGCCCGGCATGTCGGATATGGAGTGGCAATGCCGAAACTGGTACTACTTCACCTGGCTTTCAGGAGACCACATCGTGGAGCAGTTTGTCCACAACATTGACGTGATCAACTGGGTGCTGCAGGGTCATCCCGAGTCCGCCATCGCAATGGGCGGCCGGATCGAACGCGTGGACCCGTCGTATGGTCATATCTACGATCACTTCAGCGTTGAGTACGTGTACGACGGCGGTGTTCGTGTGGAGGCCAAATGTCGGCAGATTGCCGAGGGTACACGGCGCGTGACGAACCGGATCGTCGGCACGCTGGGCACCGCGGAGCTTCATCCCCGATACTCCAAGCTGGTGTCTCATCGCGGCGAAACGCTTTACGAGATGAAGGAGCCAGGGCTTAACGCTTATGTGCAGGAGCACACAGATCTGATCGAAGCCATTCGGTCCAATACCCCGATCAACGAGACGCGGCAGATCGCCGAAAGCACGCTTACGGCGGTGCTCGGCCGCGAAAGCGCTTACACGGGACAGGAGCTCGCATGGGAGGCGCTGATGAACTCGGGGCTGGACCTGGTGCCTCGCAGCTTCGCCTTCGGCTCGATGCCGTTTCCCGCCGTTGCCATTCCGGGCAAGACGCCGCTGGCGCGTGCACCTTGGGCCGAGGCTTCGCCATGAATCGGCGTGTGTTCATGAGAGGCTTCGCCTTTGGCGCGACCGGGCTGGCCGTAGGAAAAAGCCTGTGGCAGGCGCGCCACGGCACCATCAGGAAGGCCGTGAAGTTTGGCATGGTGCGCGAAGAGCTGTCGATCTTGGAGAAGTTCCAGCTGCTCCAGTCGCTGGGCTTTGATGGTGTCGAGATGGATAGCCCGAGCGACTTGGACCGTGACGAGGTCCTCGCTGCGCGGGATGCCACAGAGCTTCCCATACACGGTGTGGTCGACTCGGTGCACTGGCAGAAGACGCTCTCGCATCCGGATGCAGCGGTGCGCGCGGAAGGGTTGGCCGGGCTCATGACGGCCCTGAAGGACGCGCATGCCTACGGGGCGTCCACGGTACTCCTCGTGCCGGCTGTAGTCAACAAAGAGGTGTCGTATGCTGACGCCTACAGACGCTCGCAGGCCGAAATTCGCAAGGCGCTGCCCATGGCTGTGGAGCTAGGCGTGAAGATCGCCTTCGAGAACGTGTGGAACATGTTTCTGCTGAGCCCGCTCGAATGCGCGCAATACGTTGACGACTTCGAAAGCGACCATGTCGGCTGGTACTTTGATGTGGGCAATGTGGTGAACTATGGCTGGCCGGAGCACTGGATCCGCACGCTGGGGCACCGCATTTTGAAGCTGGACATCAAGGAGTACAGCCGCGGCAAGCGCGACCAGGAAGGACCGTATGCAGGGTTTCGCGTTCCGCTAGGCGAGGGGGATTGCGACTGGCCCGCAGTTACCGCTGCGCTTGCAGAGATCGGCTACGAAGGCTGGGCCACCGCCGAGATTCCAGGTGGAGATCGTACGCGCCTAGCGGAGATCGCCCGTCGCATGGACAACATCTTGCCAACCTAGACTCGGGCCAATGCAACGACGTGAATTTGTCAAGACCGGTTTCGTAGGTGCGGCCGCGGCGAGCCTGCTGCCGGCAGCCAAGCCTGCGCTTAAGGGCAACATCAATCATTCCGTTTGCCGGTGGTGCTATGGAGATCTTTCCGTGGAGCAGCTGGCGCAGGCCGCGGTGCAGATTGGCATAGGCTCTGTCGAGCTGCTGACGCCGGAGGAATGGCCGATCATACAGAAGTACGGACTGACCTGCGCCATGCCTTTCGGGCCGGTCATGCAAGGCAAGCGCCGCATCACGGAAGGCTTCAACGATCCCGCAAATCACGAATGGCTGATTCCCCTGTTCAAGAAGCGCATCCGGGAGGTGGCCGATGCGGGGTTCGACCGTGTAATCTGCTTTTCCGGCAACCGGCGGGGCATGAGCGACGAGGAGGGTCTCCGAAACTGCCAGGAAGGCATCGCACCGCTGCTTGCTGACGCGGAAAGCGCCGGCGTCACGCTGTGCATGGAGCTGCTCAACAGCAAAGTGGACCACCGGGACTACATGTGTGACCGCACGGCGTGGGGGGTGGAGCTGGCCGAGCGGCTAGGCTCAGAGCACTTCAAACTCCTCTATGACATCTACCACATGCAGATCATGGAGGGTGATGTCATCCGCACCATTCGCGACAACCACCAGTACATCGGCCACTACCATACGGGCGGCAACCCAGGCCGCAACGAGATCGACGACTTGCAGGAGCTCAATTATACAGCCATCATGCGGGCCATCGTTGAAACCGGATACACGGGCTATGTCGGGCAGGAATTCGTTCCCAGCCGTACGCCGCTGGTGTCCCTGCGCGATGCCATACACATCTGCGATGTTTAGCTGAACTATGAAACGTAGGGACTTCGTAACCACCATGGCCGCCGGAGCAGCGGCGCTGGGCTGTGGCCGTGCCGCCCCGATAGGGCGCGGGGCCGACACCTTCAAGCTGCACTATGCGCCGCACTTCGGGATGTTCAAGCACCATGCGGGCGACGACTTGGTGGACCAGATACTGTTTGCGTCGGACCAGGGGTTTACCGCCTGGGAGGACAACGGCATGAAAGGCCGCAGCATTGAAACGCAGAATGCCATCGCGGCGGCCATGGAGCGCCGCGGCATGAAAATGGGTGTCTTTGTAGCGCACAGCATTGCCTGGAGAGAACCCAACCTTGCCAGCGGCAACGCCGACAAGCGGGCCCAGTTCCTGTCCGACATCACAGAGTCTGTTGAAGTCGCCAAACGGGTCAATGCCACCTGGATGACGGTTGTACCCGGTCATGTGGACTTGCGGCTCGATATGGGGTACCAGACCGCGTACGTTGTGGAAACCCTCAAGCAGGCGAGCGCCATTCTGGAGCCTCATGGGCTAGTGATGGTGCTGGAGCCGCTCAACCCGTGGAATCACCCGGGCCTGTTCCTTACCAAGATGGCCCAAGGCTACGAAATCTGCCAGGCGGTGGGCAGCCCCGCGTGCAAGATTCTGGACGACCTGTACCACCAGCAGATCACCGAAGGCAACCTCATCCCGAATATTGATCGGGCCTGGGATGAGATAGGCTACTTTCAGATTGGGGACAATCCAGGGCGCAAAGAGCCTACCACGGGGGAGATCAACTATCTGAATATCTTCAAGCACATTCACAGCAAGGGTTTCACCGGCATCTTGGGCATGGAGCATGGCAACATGCACCCGGGCAAGGAAGGAGAGCAGCGACTGATCGATGCCTATCGCGCCGTAGACAGCTTCTAGCGGCACTTGCCGCTGTGCTGTGGCATACACGCGGTGCGCTGCGGCGCCCAATGTGGCGGAAGCTGTGCCGACGTCTGCTGCGCTCAGGGCACTGCTACCTGCGATCTGCCGCCAGGATCTTGGCGGGCGAAGGGTTTGCCGTGCACGAGGAGCGGGGCTTCCGTGTAGGAGGCACCACACAACGCGTAGGGAACACCACAGGCTGGCGCGAACAGTTACGGCGCGCGCGAACGGTTCAGCGAAGCGTCAGGCCTTCACCGTTTCGAAGGATCCGATAGGACTGCCCCAGGGATCTGGCTTCGCGCACGAAGGCGTCGGGTGAAGCGGTATTGAACTCGAACATGTCGTAGTGGCAGGGAATAACCAGCCGGATACCGGTGTCGTGCGCCAGGCGTGCGGCTTCGATGCCACTCAGGTTGCCCGCCACGCGCCGTGTGGGATCCCGACCGTTAATGGGAAGAAACGCTACGTCAATCGTCCAACGTTGCAGGCGTTTCACCAGGCCATCGTACAGCATGGTATCGCCAGGGTGGTACAGCGTCCACGGTCCAAAGCGCACGATGTAGCCCAGAAAGTGATGTTGTCCTTGTTCGTTGGTGTGCAGGACTTCATGCGCCGATGGAATGCCCGTGAAACGGAATCCCGCGACCGTGACATGCATGCCGTCATCCAGCCCGATAGGCCAGCCTGGATCGCACCGCAGGCGATTGGCCACAAACGCCCGGTTTGCTTCCGGTATGATCAGAGCCAGGTCTTTGTTGACGCTGCGCAGCGTTTGCAGCGTATCGCCATCAAGGTGGTCCGTATGGTTGTGCGTCGATACGACGCCATCAATGAAGTCGAGCGCTGCGGGACTTACGACCTGCTGGGTCATCCGGACATGCGGCTTGTCGGTCCCGGCATACTTCCGCGTGAGCGAATCCGACAGGTAAGGGTCCAACAGCAAGGTCCGGTTTTGCCATCGGATCATGAATCCACTCTGTCCCAGCCACCACAGCCGGGCAGCGTCGCGGTGCTCGGCAATGTCGCGCAGGAAGGCAGCGCCTTCCAAAAAGGGCGCTATCATCAAGCGTCCTCGAACCGTTGTACAACCTTCCCGCTACCCTTGTCGCGCAGTATGAGCTTGATTCTGCCGTCAGGCATATGCTCCCGCTTCACCAGCTGCATGCCGTCGATTTCTTCTTTCATGCCGGTGACCGGCCGGGCGTCCGTCTGGCCGCGCCAGTCTTCAATAAGCACCGGCTCCCACTGCTTGGTGCGTGCACTCTTGTAGCAGGCGTCGATCACAGCATTGACCACGTATCCGTCGTAGAACGATTCCCGGGGTGCTCGGCCCTGATCCATGGCATTGAACATGTCGGTGAACATGTCCACATAGCCCAGCTCTGACACTTCGTCGCCGACGGGAAAGAGCCAGCCCGTATCCTGCTCGGCCTTTTCTGCCACGTAGCCGCCGTCGCCGCTGGTGAACATTTCGAAGCCCGTGCGCAGAAAGTGATTCAGCCAGATGGTGCCTTTGGTGCCCGCGACTTCATCCCGCAGGTCCATTCCTCCCCTGAAGGACCAGCTCACTTCAAACTGTCCGATTGCGCCGTTGGCGAAGCGAATCAGCCCAATGGCATTGTCCTCCGCCGTTATGGGATGCACCAGCGTATCGGCCCAGCAGGTCACCTCTACTGGACGGATCCCTTTGCCAATAAAGCTGCGGATGATTTCTATACAGTGGCAACCCAGATCGATGATGGCACCGCCGCCGGCCTGGTCAAGGTCCCAGAACCAATCGCTATGCGGCCCGCTGTGAGTTTCGCGGGAGCGCACCCACAAGACATCACCCAAAGCGCCGCGCGCCACAGATGCGAGTGCCTTGAGCGTCTTCGGCGTGTACACGAGATCTTCCAGGTATCCGGCAAAGATGCCTGCGGACTCAGCTATATCCAGAATGCATTTTGCTTCTGCGCCCGTGCGCGCCAGGGGTTTGGTGCAGAGCACGGCCTTGCCGGCCTCTGCAGAGAGGCGAACGGCCTTCTCGTGCAGGTGATTGGGCAGGCCAATGACGACAGTGTCCGTATCCGGATGCCGGATTGCTGCTGCCATGTCACTGGTGGCGAAGGCAATATCCCACTCGGACGCAAAGGCTTGCGCACGTTCTGCGGTACGCGAGTAGACCGCACGCACGCGGTCGCGACCACGCTGACCGTGGAGCGTCATGGTATAGAACAGGCCGATCAGACCCGTTCCTAGCATCGTAACATTATGAGACCGTTGCATAGCACCCGCTTGAATACCGATTGGGCGCAGTTTACGAACGGCCGTGCGAAATGCAAAAGGATCGGAGCCTGTCCACCGCCGCGACGGGTTCGTCACATGCTTTGCCCACTCCGCAGCTTTTCCAGGTCACCCCGGATGCCTCAAGCAGTGTGCATGGCAGGCCTTTCCCCACCTGTTGGTTACAGTGCTGGCTCGGTCGTCCCTTGGGGCATTGGGCTGGCTTACCGTGAAGCTCGGCTGTGGACACGCCTCGTGCGTTGCCCAAACATTGCAATGCCGTAACAAATTAACTATCCTTGCGCGGCCCATTGCAGACGACATGAATCCAGCACAAGCGTACCTGACCCAAGCACAGGCCATCCTTCAGCGCATCGAGAACACGCAGCTGGATGCGCTTGAGCAAGCCACGAAAATATGTACCCACACGATAAGTAGTGGTGGTCTCGTCCATCTCTTTGGATCGGGGCATTCGCGCATGGGAGTCGAGGAGATGTTTCCGCGCTACGGCAGCTTTCCTGGATTCCATCCGATCGTAGAGCTGTCGCTGACCTACCACAACATGGTGGTAGGTCCGAACGGGCAGCGCCAGGCGATCTTCCTTGAGCGGGTTGAGGGGTTCGGCAAAACGATTTTGCGCAACTTCGTACTGCGCGAACCAGACAGCTTTATTGTGTTTTCCAACAGCGGCGTCAACGAGGTTGTTGTCGAGGTCGCGCTGGAAGCCAAGCGCTTGGCACTGCCCGTGATTGCGGTGGTTTCCGAGGCACACTGCAGCGCATCCGCGGCACGTCATTCTTCGGGCAAGCGCCTGATCGATATCGCGGACGTGGTCCTGGACAACTGCACGCCCCCTGGCGACGCGTTGGTGTCCATCGATGGCCATGCGGACCTTGTGGGGCCGGGCTCCACCATAGGCGTCGCGGCGCTGGTAAACAGCCTCAAATGCCTGGTAGCGGAGAGGCTTACGGCACTTGGGCAGCCGCCGATTGTGCTCACCAGCAGCATTCATATTGGGAATCAGGCATCCAAGGCGCGCTTTGACTCGTGCTTTGATGACTATCGCGCCCGTGTAAGGCGTGTTTATGGCGCGTAGTGTCACCATCCGGAACCTGTGCTAGGCGCTACCTTTGCGGTCTGGCTGCCTCTCTTCTTAACCTGAGGTTACCCCCAAACTGAGTCAGGTTTGCGGGGGTTTTTCGACCGGGAAAGTCCTTCCAGATTCGTTATTGGGCTGATTGCTCAGTGGCCCGGTCTGCGCGCTGTTACGGAAGCGGAAGGAATCCTTGAGTCCTTATGCTGCCCAGGGCTATGCCGCTGCGCAGCAAGATGCGGAGGCCCTCGATGACACAGAGCGGCAGCGCGGCGATATTGAGGAGGATCTTCTTGACCATCACGGACGCGTCGGTCGTGTCGGATAAGGTAGGTAGGGTTGGCGTTCCTGCTGGGAATGCAGGCCACGTAAAAGAGAACTATCACCGATAGGTTCGCGGGCGTGTGTTGGGTTGCGCTGCCAGGGCAGAACCACCCTGGAAACAGGCACAAAATCGCCAATCACGGTGAAAAAACGGAGCAGTCTGTTACAAGCAAAGCGTGTGGGCACTTTACGTATCTCGTGTACCCTGTTGCAGTATCGATGCCTGCAAAAAGGGAGCAAAACCGCTCAGAAACAGGCCAGATCGGCCGATTCTGCCGGTTTGGCAGACAAACAGGCCGTACAACGCCTTGGCCAGTGGGTCCTGAAACAAGGCGCTTGGGGGTAACTTCAGTTAGGAGTTAAGCGCTGACGTGCGCACCGGCTTCTGGGGTCGGCACAGGCAGACTGATGCCCAAACAGTGGGCCGTGGTGCGGTAGCCCGAGGTGGCGCAAGTGTCTCCCAAGCGACCAATCCGTACATTACATGTTGCGACATGCTGCGGGCTCGGGCATTGCTGAGGAATTCGACGAGTGGGTTCAGGCTTCCCAAGTCCGTCTCACGCATAAACAAGATGTGGTAACAAACCCTTTACCTTATGAACAGCCCCGCCCAGATCGTAACTGCCGTACTGGCCATCATCGTTGCCTGTCTTCCTGTGGGGGCTGTGGCGCAGAAACAGGCGGCCACCGCGCTTGCCGTTCAAGGACAGCTGTATGTCCACTTCACAACGGACGAGATGAATGCCGCTGGCGGCGCTACTGGGATCGATGCTTTTGATCGACGGGCATCAAAGTATGGCGTGACCGTGATAGAGAAGGCGTTTCCAAGCCTTGATGTCCTTGCCGCGCACCGGCCATTGCCACCGGCCGCCGAAACCCTGCGCAATGTTTACCTGGTGCACTACGCTAGCCCGCATCTGCCGCAGCAGGTTGCGTCCGACTTCGAATCTGTATCGGAGATCGGCTATGCGGAGCCTGTCTTCATGCAGGAGAGAACCGGTGCAATGGACACAGATGGATTCGGCTGGCTCGCAGATCCCGACGATACCTATTACGGCAATCAGACGCATCTTCCGCGCATGAGGCTCCCCGAAGCGTGGGACGAAGTCCGGGGTGAAGACAGCACCGCTGTGATTGCCATCGTGGATGGCGGCACAGCATGGCGGCACGAAGACCTTGAAGCCAACGTGTGGACCAATCCCAATGAGGTGGCCGACAACGGCATTGACGACGACAATAACGGCTTTGTCGATGATGTGCATGGCTGGAATTTCACAGATGACAAGCCCGATCCAACGGGTCCGACCGGATCTGACAATGCGTGGCATGGTACGGCTGTAGCGGGTACAGCCGTCGCCGACACAGACAATAGTCAGGGCATTGCCGGATCGAGCTGGAATGCCCTGTTTATGGGACTGAACGCCAGTTGCCAGGATCAAGACTTCTTCTGCTATACCACCAGTGGTATCGTTTACGCAGGCATGAACGGGGCGGACGTCATTACGGCCAGTTTTGGCAGCCAGTTCGCCTCGCTAACCCAGGAGCTGGCCATCCAGGCAGCCTTGGACGAGGGTGCGCTGGTCGTGGCCTCGTCAGGCAATGATGGGGTAAATGTGGACATCCAGCCGTTCTACCCCTCGGGCTTCACTACTACGCTGAGCGTGGGAGGTATCCAGAAGAACTCGGATCTAAATGTGTTCAACTATGGCCAAAGCGTCAACGTGTTTGCTCCCAGTACCAACATAGATGTTACTACTCCGGGTGACGGGTATGGCGGCGCGTCTGGAACATCCTTCGCTGCGCCGCTCGTGGCGGGTGTCGCCGCCCTGGTAAAGACAGCCCATCCTTCTTGGCCGCCCGAACGGGTACGGGAGCAGATACGCTTGACGGCAGTCAACATTGATTCGGCCAACCGAGCGCGCGCCGGGCTCATGGGGCGCGGAAAGGTTGACGCATACGCCGCTGTAACGGCCGATCCCTTGCCGGGTGTACGTGTGGTGTCGTGGTCTTATCGGAATCAAAATGGCACGAAGCAGCTGATCTCAGGTGACCAGGTAGACGTGCGCATCACCTTCAAGAACTTTCACGGAGCAGGCCAGAACATAAGCGCATCGCTTACGACCGGTGAAACGTACGTAAACTGGACAACGGAGCAGGTAAGCCTTGGGTCCATGTCCTACGGTGATACGCTTACGGCGAACTTTGCCTTCAATATTGACGCCAGTGCGCCAAACAATCAAACACTGCGGCTGGTGCCGGAGATTACGGAGGGCAATCTAGTAGACCGCCCGGATCTGCTGCGGATGACCATCAATGAAACCGGCGTCGTGGCGCATGCCACACCGGCGTTGTCGGTGTCCATAACTGACGAAGGAAACATCGGTCACACCTCGTACCAGGGAGTATCCGGTTCGCGGGGTATCGGCTATGCCGCCACCACCCGAGATGGCAGCCAGCGCGACGTACTATTCGAAGGTGGGCTTATGATTGCGACATCGCCTGCACATGTATCCGACTGTATTCGCGAGAGCGAGCAAAACATCGAAGACCAACAGGAGGACTTTGTGCTTTTGGACGGCTCGTCCATTGAGTTGATCAGTCCAGGCGCACGCACCTCTGAGCACGGGCGCGTGACAATTGTGGACAAGGGCGCCACAAGCCCAATCGGCGTGGAAGTGCTGCAAGAGAGTTTTGTAGATAGCAGCCCGGCGAATGAGGACTTCATCCTGTTCCGGTATACCATCACCAATACTACCAGCGCCCTGATAGAAAACATGCATGTAGGGCTGTTCTTCGACTGGGATATTGCGCCTACTGCTGAAGACGTCACGGCATTTGACACAACGCGCGGAATGGGCTATCTCCTTGATTCAGCATCAAACCCGTCCGTGGTTGTGGGCACGCGGCTTCTTACGCAGAGCTCAAATTTGCACTACATCGCGATTGATAATGCCGCCACCATTTACAGGGGAGCGGGCGGCGGCTATACAGCACTGGAAAAGTGGACACACCTGACCGGGGGCATCCAGGCCAACGGCATCGTTTCGGGCGGGGCCAAAGATGTTTCACAGCTCACGGCCGCGGGGCCGTTTTCCATTGAGCCGCAGCTTTCCGTAGAGGTGGCCTTTGCGATTATATCCGGAACGAGCGAAAGCGACTTCCTGGCCAATGCGGACCAGGCCGTCATGCTTTGGGATGCAATTGACACGTCAACGGACGGAGAAGAGCTTGCTGACGGGGGCTGGGGCATTGCAGTACCCTATCCGCATCCGGTGGTCTTTCCTGCAGCGCTGTCCTTTGAGACAGGTGGACCGGGCACGGTGCAGCTGGATGTGTTTGATGTACTCGGACGCCGTGTGCGCCAAGTGCTGCGTGCATATCGCGCAGAGGGAACGCACACGGTGCGCTGGGATGGGCGGCATGAAGCGGGCTACCCTGTGGCCAGCGGGCTCTACATGGTGCGCATGGTTGCGCATAGCGGCGGCAAGACCTATGCCCGTACGCGCGCAATAACCGTCGTGCAGTAGCGCATACCGCGCTCCGGACGAGTCCGGACGCTGGAGGTGATGCGCCAGCGCGTGCGACAGCCCGATTCTAATCCAACCCGCTGACGGTTTCAAGGCGCCGTATGCGGGGATGCGAAACAAGGCAACCATCGAAGCCGAGCGGCTCCGTTGCCCTACATATCGTGCAACAGCGGATTCGGAGCTCCCGCTTTTTCGCGCGCATGACGGTGAACAAGGCCGGTGGGCAAACGCCTCGCAAGGCCACGACCGCCCGATGCTTGGACGACCTACATCGTTGATCGGCAGCCGGCGCGGATGTCCTGCTCTGTGGGCAGGCGGCGGATGCCTGTGCGATCGGGGCAAAAAACAGCCATATTCTCGCCCAGCCGCGCAGGCTTGCAGAAGACTTCAACGGCCCGATACTGATGCCGCAGCCGGTAATCGTCAAAGCAGATGGTGCAAGGCGTTCGGGCCTGAGCCGCGCGTCGAATCGCGTACAAGGCGCACGCAATTCGAAAACGTCCATCAATAAGAACGAGATCGAAAAACGCGTCCGATGCATAGTGGTCGGGCGCAAACACATAGTCCGGATACCGTCGCCGGCTGCGCGGCGTGGCCAAAAGCTTCAGGGGCCTGCCCCACCGCCCGGTCGGCCCTATGTCTGCATAGTGCACCACAACGCGATGCTCCAGCGGCTCAATCTTTGCCTTGACAGCCCCGGCAAAACGCTTGTCGCTCTCAATGCAGACGGTGCTGATCCCTTGCCTTGCTGCCAGGACTGTACTGCCCCCAGCTCCATATTCAAGGTAGCGCGTTACGCGACCCAGCGCGTCACGAAAGTATTCTCCGTCCGAGCCCACCAGGTGTGGGGCATCCGGCACAACCACCGTGCGCCGCCTGATCAGGTTACCCGCGAACGCCATCAAGCGGATTCAGTGGGCGCCGCAGCCCAGCAGTTTGACTCGCACTTAACGACCGCGTGCGCTCCGTGTGTGCCCTGCCCTGGCACTGACCACTGTGTCTGCAGCCTAGGTATGCGACGTTTAAACGTGGCAAAGCCCTTGATAGCCATAAGCGCCAACGGTGGAGTATCGGCGCGCAAACCGACAGGCAGCGCCCTCACCAGACCACAATCCCGACGCGTCCTGCAGCGCAGGAAGCCAGGCAACGTGCGACTTCGGAGGCGTTCGCGCCGTGCGCGACCAAGCAGATACGGTCGGGACGTTTCGCGGCATAGTCCGCGAGCACAGCGTCCGACATTACACTCGACGCCGAAGCCAATGCGTCGGCTTCCATGGCCGTGGGTGCCACAACCGTCACCGTACGATGATGCGTCAGTCCGATGCCCGTGCGCGGATTCAGAATGTGCGAGTAGCGAACGCCTTCGTGCACAATATGCCTGAATTCGGCTCCCGACGTTGCCGTGCCGCACGCAGCCAGCTCCACGGTATCTGCTGGGCCTACCTGTACAGGCCATCCGGCTGTACGCGCCGGTGCGTCGCCCAGCGCCATGTCCCCACCGGCGTCCACGACCGCGGAGGGCAGTCCGTGCGACTGCAGCACCTTGAGGGCTTCGTCCGCCGCAAAGCCCTTCGCGATACCGCCCAGGTCCAGCTGCATGCCAGGCTTCGCGAGCGTGGCCGTACGGCGCGTCGAATCAAGCGTCAGGTGGCGATAGCCCACCCGCGACAGTGCAGCCTGCCGTTCTTCTGCGGGTGGCACCGTACTGCGCCGGGCCGCCCATCGCCAAAGGCGGGTAAGTGGACCCAGCGTCGGATCAAATCGCCCGCCGGTATCCTGCGCCATGCACTGCGCTGCGCTCAGGACCGTCCACAGATCGCTACTGACCGGCACAGCCTGCCCGGTCCCTGCAGTGCTGGACAGATGCGCAAGCTCGCTGTCGGACACGTAGTGGCTAAGCCGCGCGTTCAGTGAATCAATACGCGCGAATGCATCCGCGGCCCCGGCCTCCGCGTGCGCACTGTCTGCAGCATACACCACGATGTTGACCCTTGTGCCAAGCTGCGCACGGCTGAACGCATATCGCGCAGTCACCTGGGCCGTGACCGATGCCGGAAAGAGCAGCGCAAATCCTAATGCCGCGCCCGAAAATCGCTTCAAATCGCGGCAGACGCACCCGGTTTCGGTATCGCGTAACGGCCTTCCGCGTCCGGCATTACGGGTGGATCAGCATCCCATGCAAAAGTATCGGGCAGCAGGGACTCTTCGGAATTCAATGCCTGTTCCCAAGTCACCTCCTGACCTGTATAGGTGGCCATCCGTCCCATGATGGCGCTGAGGGTGGCGTGGGCACCATTGATGGTGTCCGCAAACTTGTATTCGCCCGCGTTGATGGCCGCGAAGAGCTCGTCGTGCTCCACCTGGTATGGATTCGGATCGTCCTTGCCGCGATGCTTGTACAGTACTTCGCCGTCCGCATCCAGAATTTCACCGGCCTTCGGAGCCATACCTTTCGTACCGTGAAAGCCTTCGGAAACGTTGTTGGGGCAATTCTCAAAGTGGCGGCACTGGCTCAAGACGCGCCGACCCCCACTGTACTCAAACTCCACATAGTGGTGGTCATAGATCTCACCGTGATCTTTGCCCGTCCGCACCAGGCGACCGCCCTGGCCCTGCGCCTTTAGCGGGTGCCCTTGGAGCACCCAGTTACCAACATCAATGTTGTGAATATGCTGCTCCACAATATGGTCCCCACACAGCCAGTTGAAGTAGTACCAGTTGCGCATTTGGTACTCCATCTCGGTCAGGGGACGCCCAGCACGCTCTTCGTATTCCTTTCGACCGCGTACCCATACGCCGCCGCTATTCCAGTACACGCGCCCAACCAGGATGTCGCCAATGATGCCCTCGTGCAGCCGCCGAACCCACTCCCGGTAGACTGTCTGATAATGACGCTGCAGGCCTACGACCACATTGAGTTTCCTTGCCTTCGCCTTTTCTGCCGTGGCCAGTATCTGACGGACACCTGGGGCATCGGTCGCCAGCGGTTTCTCCATAAAGATCTGCTTGCCGGCCTCCACCGCCGCTTCGAAGTGCATGGGCCTGAACCCCGGCGGGGTGGTCAGGATGACCAGATCGGACTGCTCAATGACCTTCTTATAGCCACCAAAGCCATCAAAGCGCATTTCTGGCGGCACCTCCAACTGCGCCGTGATGTCCTGGCCCTCCTGCATGTCCTTCATGTTGGTATAACTGGACTCGATGCGATCAGCAAAGGCATCCGTCATCGCCACCAACCTGGCATTGGGCGCGGCACGCAGCGCCTGCACCGCAGCGCCAGTGCCGCGTCCTCCACAGCCGATAAGCCCGACACGGATGGTGTCATCCACGCCGTAGTATGCGCTGGCCTTGAGCGGAAACTGGCTCGCAACCACCGAGCCGACAAGGGCGGCCGTACCGCCCTTAACGAAGTCACGCCGCGTCACGCCGCGCGTTTGCTTGGAGTCTTTCATGACCGTGCTGTACTGCTTGGAAAAGTGAGCGTTGCAACATAGTAAATCCCTGGATTAATCACCCGCCCAGTACGATGGCCCAGAATTGAGCCTGCTCTTCGAGCGACGGGGGTGCCACCGGGCGCACAATCCTGAAGCCCACAAAAGGCGAGTCGGTGTTCCACCACATACTCTTGGGAATCTGCGGATCCCGGCGTTTCCAGCTGGCGCTGGACTCCAGGCGGGCCGCGCACCGCAGCGCCGCTGGATCATCGTCATATGCGCCACCGCGCACCGTGCGCGGATACAGGCGCGTGGGCACAGACCAAGGGCTGTTCGCTGCCATCTGCGCATAGAAGGTGGCGTCATACTCATCCAGGGTCCATTCGGCCACATTGCCGTGCATATCAAACAGCCCCCACGGGTTGGGTGCCTTCAGGCCGATCGGATGAAACGTTTCGTCGCTGTTGCCATAATGCCATGCGTGCGCGTCAAGTGTGCCCTCACCAAAGCTGAAAGGCGTAGTGGTACCCGCACGGCAAGCGTACTCCCACTCCGCTTCGGTGGGAAGCCTGTAAAAATTGCCGGTCTTTTCGGTGAGCCACCGTGCAAACTGGAGCGCCGCCCACTGGGTCATGCCCACAGCTGGGTGCCCCATCGTGCCCATCCCGTGCGCCGGGTCTTCGTATGGCGGACTAGGTCGCGCTACAATATCCGGGTCAAAGTCCACACTTGGCGCCGCCATGCTGTTATCCCGTTCCCGGGTGCGATAAATGGACCAGGCATCGTACAGCACCTCGTGCATGCCTATATAGAACGGCTCCACCGTGACCAGACGCTGCGGGCCTTCGTCCTCCTCCCGTCCCGCTTCGTCGGGCGGGCTCCCCATCATGAACTGACCACCAGGAAGCCTGACGAGCGTCAGGCTGACTTCGGTGCCCGGAATAGTTTCGGTGACTACGGAGAGCGTGACTCCTTGCGGCCCAGCAGGATCAGGATCAGGCGGAGCAATCACCGCGCCCTGCGGCCCACTGCAGCCTGCCAGCAGCGCCACCACCAGGAATGTGCTACTGCGCAAAGGCGGCATCAAATGCTGCAACGGATGGCTCAAAGTCTACCCGCTTCATGTAGGCGCACGCCTCGCGCGCGCCGTGCTCCCGATCCATCCCGCCGTCTTCCCATTCTATGGATAGCGGCCCGGCGTACCCGGCCCGATTCAGGGCCCGGATGATCTCCTCAAAGTCGATCTTGCCGCGCCCAATTGAACGGAAGTCCCAGTAGCGATCCGCATGGCCGAACTCCGCATGGCCGCCGAAGACGCCGGCTGCCATGGGGCGGTCGCTCCACCACACGTCTTTCATGTGCGCGTGGTAGATCCGGTCTGCGAAAGCATCAATGAACGCCACGTAGTCCACGCCCTGATATCCAAAATGGCTGGGATCGTAGTTAAATCCGAAGGCCGGGCGATGCTCCACTGCCGCCAGCGCGCGGCGTGCACTGGTGATGTCGAAGGCGATCTCTGTTGGATGCACTTCCAACCCAAACCGTACACCCACCTCGTCAAACACATCCAGGATGGGATTCCATCGGGCAGCAAAGTCGGCGAAACCGGCCTCGATCATTTCGGGCGCATTCGGCGGAAATGAATACAAGAGCGGCCAGATGCTGCTGCCTGTGAAGCCATTGACAACCCCCACGCCCAAGCGCGCTGCTGCGTGCGCCGTCCGCTTCATCTCCTCGGCAGCGCGCTGCCGCACGCCTTCGGCGTCGCCATCGCCCCAGACATGCGACGGCAGAATACTCTGATGCCGGCGGTCAATGTTGTCGCACACGGCCTGCCCCACCAAGTGATTGCTGATGGCAAACAACGAAAGGTTGTGCGCGGCCAAGAGGGCACGTTTCTGCGCGCAGTAATCCTCTTCGGTCATGGCGCGCGACACATCGAAGTGGTCGCCCCAGCAAGCCAGTTCCAGGCCATCGAAACCCCACGAAGCGGCTTTCGCTGCCAGCGACTCCAGCGGGAGGTCCGCCCATTGGCCCGTGAATAACGTTACAGGTCTTGCCATCGTCTTATAAAGGAGGAGTGTATGCTGCGTCCGTCCAGGCGCGGGCACGGCCGCTCTGGAGCGCTGTAAGAATAAAGTGCACGCCGCGCGCGCCATCCTGAACCGTTGGAAAGTCCGTGTCAAACGGGCCAGGCGCTTCGCCCGCTATCTTGGCCGCAATGGTCCGGGACGCATTGACGTAAATGTTTGCGAACGCTTCCAGGAAGGCTTCGGGGTGACCGCTGGGAAGACGAGAGGCGTGCTGCGTGGCAGGTGCCAGATAGTCGTTGCCGCGCTTGTACACCTTTTCCGGGCCCGTAAGTGCACGGCAGTACAACCAGTTGGGATGTTCCTGAAACCACTGCAGCGAGCCTTCCGAACCATGGACCCGTATGTTGAGATTGTTTTCCTCGCCGACGGAAACCTGCGAAGCATGCAGCACGCCGCGAGCGCCGCCGCGGTAGTGCAGCAGCATACTGACGTCGTCGTCAATCCTGCGGCCCGGCACAAAGGTCGTCACATCGGCGCACAGCGCCTCCAGCTCCAAGCCTGTGATGTAGCGGGCCAGATTCTCGGCGTGGGAGCCGATATCACCCAGTGCACCCGCACCGGCACGCCTCGGGTCCGTTCGCCAGTCTGCCTGCTTGTGGCCATCGCGCTCAATAGGGGTCGCCAACCAGCCTTGCGGGTACTCCACGACTACCTTTCGCACTGTGCCGATGCGGCCCTGCTGCACCAGATGACGCGCCTCCTTGACCATGGGATAGCCCGTATAGTTGTGCGTCAACGCAAACACTGCGTCGCTTTTGCGCACCAGCCGGCAGAGTGCTTCCGCATCCTCTAGGGTATTCGTCATCGGCTTGTCGCACACAACATGAAATCCCGCCTCCAGGAAAACCTTGGCCACTGGAAAGTGCATATGGTTCGGCGTCACGATCGAAACCACATCGATGCCGTCGACTCGGGCGGACTCTTTCTCCGCCATCTCCTGATAGGAGCCGTACACCCGCTCCAGGCTCAGGCCAAGGGTGGCGCCCTGCTCCCGCGACTTGTCGGGGTCGGACGAGAAAGCACCAGCCACCAGTTCCATGGAGCCGTCCAAGGCTGCGGCCATACGATGCACTGCGCCGATGAAAGCGCCCGGGCCGCCGCCAACCATGCCGTAACGGAGTGTTCTTCCTAAAGACATTGCCTGCGGTGATGAATTAGAACTGCAGCGCAGCCAGGTGCGCGTATCCCTGGGTGATGGTGCCCACAGGATCGGCCGGATGATCGTGCTCTATGAAGTAGTGCTTGAGCCCTGCCGCTTCGCCTTGGGCAAATATCGTCCCGAAGTCTATCGTGCCGGTGCCTACCGTGGTGATGCTCTCGTCCTCGGCCATGTCCTTGACATGGCACAGCGGAAATCTCCCCGGATGCGCCGCAAAATACGTTAGCGCATCATGACCGCCCTTCCTGATCCAGTACAGGTCCAGCTCCATCGCCACCAGCGCAGGATCAGTCTCCGCCAAGAGCAGATCGTATGGAATGATGCCATCGGTTTCGAAGAATTCGAAATCGTGGTTGTGGTAGGCGAATTGAATCCCCGATACGTTGCACGCAGCCCCGACTTCATTAAAGAACCGGGCATGCGCCTGGTACTGCGCTACAGAACGCTGGTCCTCCGCGAGATAGGGACAAACCACGTAGCGGTGGCCGATCGTCTGCGCCGCAGACAAAACCTGCTCCAGATCGTTCTGCAGCGCCTCGATGGGTACATGCGCAGCGGGCGCAGTCATGCCTAAAGACTCCAAGAGCGCGCGAATCTCAGCTGGGTCCAAGTCAAAGTAGCCCGCAAACTCGACTTCCTTATACCCTATGGCTGCAATCTGGCGGAGGGTGCCTACCGCATCCTCCTGCATCAGTTTCATGAGCGTGAAGAGCTGCAGTCCAATCGCAGGTATCGTTCGGCTCGCCATCGGCTCCGGCTGCGATGCCTCATTCGAACATCCATTAGCCAAGAGCACAGCACCGCCGATACCAGTGGCCGTGCCCAGGAAGGTTCTTCTATTCATGCTGACTATGTCAGGCCCATGTACGGCCTACTTGTGAAAAAGGAATATCTGCCTGGTATGTCCCAAACGGAGCAATGTGAAGCTCCTGTGTGGCCCCGATTTCAGACGTGTAATACCCGGTCAGCGTGAGCGACTTGGCTGTAAAGAAGAAGGGCACAGCCTCCTCCTCCATCATGCGCATCAGTGCTATCTGCGCCGATGGGTCGAGGTCCAGGAACGGGACAGCGTAGCTCTTGAGTGATCGGGCTTCCAGCGCGTCGAGGCCGGCAAGAAAGCGGCGCGACTCTTCCGGCTTGTAGAAATCCGTGAGCATGTTGTCAATGTACTCATGCACACGCGCCGCGCGTGCGCCCGGCGTGTCTGTACGTGGAATGATGTGCTCTGCAATCGTGGCCACCTGCTCCAAGCGGTCACCCGTCAAGGTGCGCGCAACAAAGGGCACATCTTCGGGGCCCGCCGAACACCCTCCGAGCACGCCTGCAATCGTGGACGCCGACAGCGCTCCACCCATCATCAAGCCGATTCGTTCCAGCGCTGTACGCCGATCCATAGTGTTACCCCCAAGGCGCGGTGTTGTACGCCTGACTCCGACAATTTATGAAACAGCAGGCACCGCGTCCTGACTATATTTGCCAAACGATTCCCTTCACTGGGCCGCCATGCCTATTCGTAATAAGCTTCGTAATACGCGAGAGATCCGGCTCGGAGGCCGGGGCCGCAGGTGTAAGCCCCGCCTGCTGGATCGCGTCTGCCAACGCGCACGCAACGCGTGGCCTCGATATCGCCATTGTGCACGGAGCGGGCGACTGCCTTGGGTGGTCCTGTTGGCTGTGAGCCTGGCAGCCTGCGGGCGTTCGGCAGATGGCCCGCCCTACGCTGCTGAAGAGGCCCTGGACACGTTCGTTATTGAGGATGGCTTTCGGATCGAGGTCGTTGCGGCTGAGCCACTGGTAAAGGACCCTGTCGCAATGGATATCGACGAGTATGGCCGCATCTTCGTAGCTGAAATGCCGGGATACCCGCTGGACGCCAGTGGTACGGGGCGCGTGCGACTATTGCACGACACGGATGGGGATGGCCGCCCGGATAATGCGACGACCTTTGCCGATGGCCTGCGCCTGCCGACCGGCATCATGCGGTGGCGTGAGGGCGTCATCGTGACCGATCCGCCGGATGTGGTTTACCTGGCTGATACAACAGGCAATGGTATCGCGGATGTTCGACACACCCTCTTGACGGGCTTCGCCCTGTCTAATGCACAGCATAATGCCAACAAGCCGCTGTACGGGCTCGACAATTGGATTTACATCGCCAATAACGCGACGATATCGTGGACCAGGAAGTTTGCGGACACCTTTGGAGACCGCGGGAGCGCCGTGCACTTTCCTGCGCAGCCGGAGGCACCGCGCTTGGCACGCAACGGCGCTGACCGCAACCTGCGATTCCGCCCCGACACGTTCGAGCTGGAAAGCCTCAGCAGTCGATCCCAGTTCGGACAGACGTTCGACGCTTGGGGCCGGCATTTTCTTGTCAACAACAGTCGTCACCACATGCACGCGGTGCTGCCCCAAAGCCTGTTCAGGCAAGGCGGCGCGGCGCTCCTCATTGATACGCGGCACAGCACATCGGACCATGGCGATGCTGCCGTGGTGTATCCCATCACGGAACGCCCGGAGCATCAGCTGCTGACCGATCAAGGCGTGTTCACCTCTGCGTGCGGTCTCACCTTTTACTTGGGCGGCCGCTTCCCTGAACCCTTCGCCAGCGGCGTCACGTTTGTTGCGGAACCGGTGCACAACCTGGTTCATGTAGATCGCGTCGTTGCGGACGGGCCCACATTCACTGCCGAGCGGCTGCATGAGGGCCGCGAGTTTCTTGCGTCCACCGACCATTGGTTTCGTCCGGTCAACTTCAGCGTGGGGCCTGATGGCGCACTCTATGTGGTGGACTACTACCGCCAGATTGTCGAGCACCCCGAGTGGATGGACGACAGCTTGGCGACGCACGGCACGCTGACACGGGGCATGGATCGGGGACGGCTTTACCGGATCGTACCGGACGATGCGGGCCCGATGGACTGGTACGATCGCCTGGACCTGCAAAACACAGAGGCGCAAACAGCGCATCTCAGTTCCTCCAATGCATGGTGGCGCATGACCGCACAGCGACTGCTTGTCGACCAGAAGGCCCCGGAAGCACCCGCGATGCTTGAGGAAATCCTTCGCACAAGCCCCCATCCCTTGGCGCGCCTGCATGCCCTGTGGACGCTGGACGGCCTGCGTGCTTTGACTCCTGCGTCCATCCGACAAGCCCTAAGGGACACGCACCCAGGCGTGCGCGAAAACGCAGTCCGGCTGGCCATCACGCATGATCTCCCGGAAGATGCACTGCTGCCGCTCGCCGCCGATGCCGATGTGCGCGTTCGCTTCGAGGTGCTCGTCGGCTTAAAGGGCTTTGCCAGCGAACAGGCGCGCCAGGCGCAGTATGGCATCCTCTGGCGCGATTTGAGCAGCGAATGGGTGCAGCATGCTGCACTTTTGGCCCTTGGAGAATCACCTCAGGCCCTTTTGCGTCAGGCGGCGGGACAACCGGACTTGGCGGCTAACGCACGCTATAGGTTTCTGGAGCGCATCAGCAGCATGCTGGGAGCGGAAGGCACACCCGAAGCGGTTGTCCACGCAATCACTACGCACCTGGACCAGGCGCCCATCCTGCGCGGCATCGCCCAGGGCATCCGGTACCGGCAGGACGGTGCTGATCGCTTAGGCTCTGTTCAAACGCCTTTAGCCGCGCAGGCGCTTGCGGACGCTGCCGACCCCAGCGCGGATGCAGCGGTAGACCTTCTCGAGCAGATCGGCCTGCCACGGGACGGGGCTGCGGCGAGTGCGGCGGCCAAGGCGCTGCAAGATACCAGCGCACCGCGTGGGCTCCGCGTCCGGGCTGCCCGCATCCTGGGCCTTGCGGGCCAACATAGCGCAGTACTGGCGCAAGTAGCGGCCACTGCCGATACCTTTGCTGTGCGACAGGCGGCGCTGAAGGCTTTGGCCCGCCTGCCCGGCCCCCGGCCTGCGAGCGCGGTGCTTGCGGCGTGGCCGCGGCTGACCCCTGCCCTTCGGCAGGAGGCGTTGGCCGTGTTCATCACCCCTGCGCGGGCACCGCTCCTGGTGGCTGCACTGGAGTCGGGACAGATTGCACCGGGAGAGATTCCGTGGCGCTATCGGGTTTGGCTCATGCGGGATACGGACGAGCCGACGCGTTCGGCGGCCCAAGCCTTGCTGCGCATCGACAAGCGCAGTGTGCCCCTGACCGCTGTGCCCGCCGAAGCGGGAAACGCGGCGCGGGGGCAGGCAGTGTTCATAGCGCTCTGCGGCATGTGTCATCAGGCAGGCGATGCAGGCACGGGCAATATGGGACCGAACCTTGCAACCGTCAGGCACTGGCCGCGCCAGGCGCTGCTTGACAAGATCGTCGATCCTGACCGCTCAGTGGCGAGCGGATATGAACAGTGGATCCTAGAGCGCAGGAAGGGCCGCCGCGTGCAAGGCACCGTGACCGCTGAAACGCCCGCTTCCCTCACGATCACTACGCAGACCGAGTCCTTCCTGGTCGCGCGTGACGATATACAATCCATGACCATGGTGGCTGCCAGCGCCATGCCGCCGGGACTGCTGGACGCGCTGGATGAAGCGGCGGTTGCAGACCTCTTGGCGTTTCTTTCTGACCGCTGATGTTATTTATGTGTATTCATATACCAACACTGGCAGTTTCAGGCACCCGGTTAAAATGCATTTCACCGAAAGCCTCACACAGTAGTGTAACAGGACGATAATCTGCTTACAACGGAATTATTCCTGAGCTTGGATTGTATGCGCAATATGTTTATAAACGTATCGGCTGCGGAGCAAGAAGGCTAACTATAAGCACCTGAAGTGCGCTGGCCGGAGCCAACCGGTTGCCAACCGATTTCTGTGGAACAAGGCCGTGGCCAAAGGCAAGTATGCGGAGACAGGGAGGACCCGGGCGTCCTGGTTTACCTTGAACGCCCGGTACAAGGAGTGGAAGGATGACAAGCATCCGTGGTTGAAACAGTACACCACGGCAAACACGCGTCCATGCTGAGAAGGTTCGCCAAGGCTCACAGGCGCGAATTCAAGGACGGCAAGGGATTCCCCAGGTTCAAGAAGAAGGGGCGTGCCAAGCCGTCTTTCGATGTTGACTTGCCTGGGAGCAAGGGGAAGCATATCAAGGATAACCAATTCAGGGTAAGGGAGGAAAGGTGGATGGTGAAGCCGGACAGGCACTTTGGATATTCCAACCCCGTTCCAAAGTCTGCCACCGTCTATGAAGAGCTGGGCAAGTTCAACAACGCCGAGCCGAGGTCTTGGACGCGATGGTGACAAAATACCCACCCGACTGGACGCAGGCCGTCAGCGTTCTCCTAGATAGAGGACCTTCACGATTGCGCTACGACCAATTCCTGTGGTGATGGTGGCGGCGACGGTGGCGGCAGTGGTGGGGACGACGGCAATGAAGAAGAGGATGAAGATGAAGAGGAAGAATGTTCTTGCAGCGAAGCAATCCCCTGCGCGATGGAAGCGGAATATGATTCGTTGAACGTTAAGTTCACCATCGCCTGTGACCTGTACACCACGACCGGTGGATCGGAGCATTTCTCCTGGTCGGAGCTAAACGAT
>LXNJ01000277.1_pt1 | contig 37038 bp, 34 predicted proteins | sample 809081 | NCBI WGS metagenome assembly LXNJ01 (sample SAMN04870510, study PRJNA318959) | sponge metagenome | biome: sponge; feature: marine sponge reef; material: water | host: Petrosia ficiformis | place: Greece: Milos, Mediterranean Sea | collected 2013-05-29 | depth 5-7 m | reverse complement strand
GTTGGAATCAGGCCCGCAAAGGTTGTGCGGTTTCCTGGCGGCCGCAGCCTTCACCCCTCCCCTTCCGCCTGTTCGGCGCGGCGCTGGCGCATGAGCGCATGATAGCGGCGAGCGGCCCGGAGATGCTCCGTAAGGGTTCTGCTGAAGTGGTGCGTGCCGTCGCCGGTCGCTACGAAGTAGAGAAAATCATGGCGGGCAGGGGCGACGGCGGCCCGCAGAGAGGAAGGGGACGGATTGTTAAGAGGCCCCGGCGGCAATCCCCCGTGCAGATACGTATTGAAAGGGTGCGGAATACGGTAATCGCTGTAGAGCAGGCGCCGCTTGCTTCCCTCCTGCCGAAGAACGATGTACTGGATGGTGGGATCGGCGTCCAGTTTCATGCCGATGCGCAACCGGTTGTGGTAGACCCCCGATATCATAGGTTTTTCCTCGGCATGCAGCGCTTCCCATTCGATAATGCTGGCCAGGGTCGCCACATCCCGTTTCGACATGCCGAGACTGTCTGCTCCGGCACGCAATTCACGCTCGAAGAACGCATCGAACGTTTCCGTGATGGTGCGGACAGCACGCTCTGCACTGGAAAGCCAGTAGAAATGGTACGTTTCCGGCAACATGTAGCCGAAGAGGCCGGTGGCGTCGGCGCCTAACGAGGCGGCGAGTTGCGTATCGGCGAGGGCTGCGGAAAAATCTTCCGGAGCAAAGAACATGTTACGGGCTGCGACCGCGGCGGCCACCTCGGGGCGTACGCCGGGCGGTATCGTCAGGCGGACCGGCTCCTGCAGTCCGCGCCGCAGCACGCTCAGCATATCTTCATTGGAAACCCTGGCGGGGAAGGCGTAATGCCCCACCTTGATCTGGTCCCCCCAGCCCGTAGCGCGCGCCATCAGGCGAAACGTGCCGGCCCGCCGGAGAATGCCGTTCGCGAGCAGCGAATCGACGACGGCTTCGAATTCGGAACCGGGCGGAATGCGGACGGTGCGGCTACCCTCGAAATCGGGGGTATTGGGCCTGACCGCAATCCAGGTCACCGCTGCAAGAAGCGGCATACTCACTGCCAGCAGGACAAGAACGATCTGCGCAACGAGAACCTTGCGACGCATGAGGAGAAGCAGTCTTTTTCACGTGTACCCGGGGACCCTAAACATCTCCCTCCTGGGGACGGAGCAGCAGTTCTTCAACCACGGTGCGATCGCTCATACGCCAGACATCGAGAATCGCCCGGGCAATGTCTTCGGGCGGCATGAGACGTTCTGAAGGCACGCCGCTTCCATACCAACTGGGCGTCCAGGTAGCGCCCGGCAATACCGCCGTAACCCGCACGCCGTGCGCTCGCGTCTCTTCCCGCATGGCGCGCGCCAATCCAAGCACCCCATGCTTGGCTGCGCAATAAGCGACCGCGCCGGGATAGGCCTTCAACGAGGCCACGGAGCACATGTAGAAAAGATGACCGCTGCCTCGATCCAGCATGTCCCGGAGAAAAACCCGAGTGACCATGAACGCGCTCGTCAGATTCACCGCCACCTGACGACCAAAGGCCTCGACCGTCATATCGACTACGGGACCCGTCTCGAAGAGCCCTGCATTATTCAGGACCATGTCCGGCGTGCCGAACGAGGCGCGCACAGAGGTCGCCATTTCCTCGACAGCCGCCTCGTCCGTCACATCGCATGGAAAGGCCCGGGCTTCCGCGCCGTGTACACGAGACAGCTCGCAGGTTTCCTCCAGGCGCTCTTCGTTACGCGCCACAAGGGCAAGGCGGGCGTCGGGCAACGCGGCAAACGCCTGCGCCGCGGCGCGGCCCATCCCCTGGCTTGCTCCGGTTATCAGTACAGTCGGCATGGATGGATTATCGTGCTTTGTAAAAATGGCGTAAAAAGGCGTAAAAAGGCGGCTACCATCAATCCTTGTTGATCAGCCGCATGAATTCGGCGCGGGTCGGCGTTTTCATGAACTCGCCGCTCATGGCGCTGGTCGTCGTCACCGCATTCTGCTTCTCTGCGCCCCGCATCATCATGCACAGATGGATCGCCTCGATCACGACGGCTACCCCAAGCGGTTTCAGCACGTCGGACAGAACGTCCCGTATCTGCAAGGTAAGCCGTTCCTGCACCTGAAGGCGACGGGCGAACACGTCCACCACGCGCGGTATCTTGCTTAAGCCCACAATCTTGCCGTCCGGGATGTAGGCCACATGGGCGCGCCCGTGAAAGGGAAGCATATGGTGCTCGCACAAGGAAAATATCTCGATTTCCTTCACCAGGATCATTTCGCTGTAATCCTCTTCGAACAACGCGGATTTCAGAATAGCTTCCGGGTCCATCCCGTACCCTTGCGTAAGAAACTGAAGCGAACGGGCCACACGTAAAGGGGTTTTGAAAAGCCCCTCGCGGGCAGGGTCTCCGTCCAGCAAGGGCAGGATGCCCGCCACATGCCGGGCGATGGTCTCTGTCGCCGCCTCGTCGTAAACATCGTGTCTCCTGTAACGGCCGTGGTCATGCGCTGCGGAGGCGCATGAGACCGTTTGCTTCGTTTCCCGGTCGTTCAAAGAGTGTGTCGGCATCGTCTTACGAATGGGTAGGGGTTACTCACCGAAGTATTCCACCGAATTGTTGTTCGTTTCCGCGAGTCGGACTCTATGCAACGTTCCCGTTGGAAGAGCATCCTCCAACTCGCGCCAGATCGCTATGGCGAACTTCTCGGTAGAGGGCAAAACGCCCTGCATGAAATCCACGTCCATATTCAGGTGGGCATGGTCGCACTTGTCCACAATTTTATCCTGTACGATACGATTCAGGTCGGACAAATCAAGGACGTACCCGGTGTCCTTATCGGGTTCGCCGGCAACGGTCACCTCCAGCACGTAATTATGCCCGTGCCCGTTCGGATTGTTGCACCGGCCGTACGTGCTGCGATTCCAGTCGTCGGATTTTTCCGGATTGTGCAGCCGGTGCGCCGCGTTAAAATGCACCGTACGGGTTACGTAAACAAGCGCCATGGGAAATCGGACTTCATGCCGGTTGATACAATGGCGGGGACATAGCGGCAGGTATAGTCATGAGACATGCCCCGATTTCCCTTTCACGTTGAAGCCTGTCCGATGTTCGTTTATATTCGATCAGGCAAACATTACCGAACACCAACGAACGGTAAAACTGTCGTCTGTAAAAGATATTCCGGGCGATCCCACGTTTCCACGCGACATGACCGATACAAGAACGCTTTTTCAAAAAATAGCGGATGGAGACATTCCGTCCGATATGGTGTATGAGGACAAACAGTGTTTCGCATTCCGGGATATTGCTCCGCAAGCGCCCGTACATATCCTGATCGTTCCCCGGAAGCCCATTCCGGAGCTGAACGACCTCACCGAAGCGGATGAAAAACTGGTCGGACACCTTGTTACGGTGGCGCGGGAGTTGGCTGCTCAAGAAGGACTTGCAGCGGGGTACAGGACCGTTTTCAATTGTGGACCGGCAGCCGGACAATCGGTGGATCATATCCACCTGCACCTTCTTGGCGGGCGATCTATGGGTTGGCCGCCGGGCTGACGTCGAAGCTCTCGCACATTTGCCGGGAACGCGCGGGCCAACGCTCCTGTCTTCCTTCTACCGCGTTGCTGTTTCCGTATGTCTCGCCATGCGTGCATTCCTTCGAGCGGCCTTTCGAACCGGCGCCGGACGTGTCGTGCTGGCGGGCGCCCTGGCAACGCTCGGGGTCGTACAGGTTCGAGCACAGGCGCCGGCGCAAATCGCACCGCAAACGGGTTCTGAGAGACAACTGATCGAAACCGGCTTCGAACGAGACATAAACCGGTATCGCTGGACCGCCAAAACCCTGCTTTCCCAGCACATCGGGAAATGGAGCGCCATACTCGACAACCGGTTCCGTTCGGACGCATTCGTGCTTTTCGGGGACCGGCTGAGTTTTCGGGACGAAAATCTCCTCAACTGGCGTATTGGCCGCCCTCTGGGAACGCACTGGAGCGTGCAGGCGCGAGGACGATCCCGCTGGTACACGCAAAGTCGCGTGTTTTCGCAGGAAGTGTACTCCGGCGTACGGTTCCAATCGGGACAAAATCTTCGTATCGAGCCGGCCGCAGGTCTCGCATGGGATCGCCGGCCGGGTATCGGGAGCGGCGCCGGCGAGCCTCCGCTGCGCATGGATATCGGGCCCGCGTATGCTCTCGGCGTCGCATGGTCTCCTGCACCCATGAGCGCATACCGCATCCAGGTTGCAGGAGATGCAGCATACCGGTTCATCGATCCGCGGCGGGGGCGTGCACTGCGCATGGAGGGGAATGTGATCCGTTCGTTAGAGAATCTGCGCATCGCGACGGATGTGCAGTACAGCAACTACCGTCGCGACGCGTATCAGGCCGTCTCGTTTTTGAATCGAACCACAGAAGATCGCGTTTCGGAAACCGTGGAGGCCATCGCCGGAGATACGCTGAATATCGGTATGGAGATCGAAGCCCCGATCTACCGATCCATACGGCTGACCGGACGCATGGATGCAAGAACGAACAACCGCCGGATCCGGACGCTGCGTGCCCCGGAAAATGCATTCTTCTTCGATACGGCGTTCAATCGGCGCCTGGTGGACAGCCAAATCGGCATCGGATACGGAGAACAGGACGCCGGTCGTTTCATGGTAAATATTTCGGCCCGGGTCGGCGCCGAAGTGGAGCGACGGCGACTGACGAACCGGGAGGACCTCCCCCGGACACAAGTGGCGCAAAAAGCGAATCTGCTCCAGCAGGCGGATTACGACCAGGGTCTGTTTGCCCTGCATGCGCGCGGACGAGCCGGACTGGGTCGGCTCACCTTGACCTTCGACGGCAGTAGCAGCATTCTTCGTCACGACACGCCTGAAGCGAATCTGGACGACCGGGACGAGTTGTACCATACCGGCCAAATGGGAGCGCGTATTTCGATAAACCGAAGGTTGAGCACAGAGATGCGTTTGCTGGGGACCTGGTATCACACCGTCTACCTGAACGCCGACCGATCGGTGGAAAACAATATCCGTCGCTCCCTGCGCCTGCGGCCCGCCTTCACGTGGACGCCGGGAAGCCGTACGCGCCTGCGCATGGGAACGGAAATCCGTGCAACCTACACCGTGCACGATTTCGTGCTCCCCGGCCGAAGAGCCATCGATCAATCTGCACGGGAGCTTCGGTACGAACTGGACGGGGAGCACCGTTTCCGACGCGGACCCACTATCTATGCGGACGGCAGTTTCAGCGATCTGCGCCTCGGCAATCTTCTTTGGGATCACTTCGCAGAAATCCCGTTCGACACCTTGCGCACCTACAGCGCGCGAGTACGCCTGCAGGTGCGCACGCGACAAGGCATTACCGCCTCTATCGGAGCGCGCCTCTTCATTCGAAGCGACTTTGAGCCGGCTGCCACCGTACGGTACGATATCCGCAACGAGGACGGCACACGACAACTGGACAATACAGGAAAACCGATCACGGCAAGCATCACGCGCCCGGGACGAACCATCATTGAACAAATGGGTCCAATTTGTTCGATCTCCTGGCCTATGCCCGGTAGGTCGGTGCTTCGACTGAACGGTTGGTTAAATATGCAGCACATCCGGCGGCGCCTCTTCGGTACACTCCCTGAAACGCGGGCCGATCATATCCGACAAGCAGCACGGTTCGGAAATCGAAAAATCATTCCGAACATTTCCATGGTAGCGTCCTGGAGATTGTAACCCATGAAGCGACTTGGCGTTACGGGGGGCATCGGAAGCGGCAAAACGACCGTATGCCGTATGCTGGAAGAGCTCGGCGCACGAGTGTTCTACGCGGACGACGAGGCGAAACGGCTACTCGCAAACGATCCCTCGGTGCGCCGTAACGTAATCGACGTTTTTGGCCCGGAAAGCTATCTGCCCGACGGCAGCCCGGACCGGCGCTTCCTTGCCCGGATGGCGTTTGCCGATAAAACCCTTCTCGACCGGCTCAATGCACTCGTCCATCCCCTAGTACTGAGACGATTCGAGGAAGCGGCGCAACAAGCGCGGCGTGAGGGGGCGTCGCTCATGGTCAAAGAGGCCGCCCTGATCTTCGAAGCGGGCGCAGAGCACCGGTTGGATACCGTGGCGGTGGTAGAAGCTCCTCTTCCGGTGCGCATCGAGCGGGTGTGCGAACGAGACGGCGTCTCGTATGAAGACGTAGCCGCCAGAATAGCGAATCAGGCCGATCCCTCCCTCCTGCGGGAGCGGGCCGACATCGTACTCGAAAACGACAGTGACCCGGAACAACTGCGGCGCAAGGTGGAACGATTGTACCGGGATATGACACCCCGGCGATCGCCTACAGAACCTTCCTGAGCATGGTGCGATCATGCTCGTCCACGTCGCCCAGAATCAAGTGCCCCATACGATCCCGCTTGGTCTTGAGATAGTGGTGATTTACCGTATTCGGCGACGTTTCGATGGGAAGACGTTCAACGATTTCAAGTCCGTAGCCGGCCAGCCCGACCCGTTTCGTCGGATTGTTCGTCAGGAGCCGGAGCTTTCGAAGCCCCAGATCGCGCAAAATCTGGCACCCGATGCCGTAATCCCGATGATCCATCCTGAATCCAAGCGCCTCGTTGGCCTCCACCGTATCCATTCCCTCCTCCTGCTGCAGCTTGTAGGCGCGCAGTTTGTTAAGCAGGCCGATACCGCGGCCCTCCTGCTTCATATACAACACGGCGCCGCGGCCCTCCGCTTCCACCTGCTGCATCGCCATGGCCAGTTGCTCCCCGCAATCGCACCGCAGCGAACCGAAAATATCTCCGGTGATACATTGCGAGTGTACGCGTACGAGCACCGGTTCTTCTTCGGCCCAGTTTCCCTTGACCAAAGCAAGATGGGCTTCCTCGCTGAGTATATCCTGATACGCGATCAGCCTGAAGTCACCATACAGTGTCGGTAAATCCACCTCCACGACGCGCCGTATGAGACATTCCGTCGTCATCCGGTGCGCGATGAGATCCTTGATCGTAATAATGCGCAGATCGAACCGGTCCGCCATTTCCATAAGATCGGGCGTACGCGCCATCATGCCTTCCTCGGTCATGATTTCCACCAGTACCCCAACCGGAGCGCATCCGGCCATGCGGGCCAGATCTACCGCGGCCTCGGTATGTCCGGCGCGGCGCAGGACCCCGCCGTCCCGGGATCGAAGAGGAAAAACATGGCCCGGACGCGCAAAATCCGATGGGGTGCTTTCCGGGTCGGCAAGGGCGCGGAAGGTCCGGGCGCGATCCGGGGCCGAAATGCCCGTCGTGGTGCCGGTCTTGAAATCCACCGATACCGTAAACGGGGTGTTGTAGAGCGAGGTATTGCCGTCGACCATCATGTCGAGGGCAAGATCCGCCGCCCGCTCCCGGGTAAGCGCCGCGCAGATAAGACCGCGGCCATGCGTCGCCATGAAGTTGACGGTCTCGGGGGTAATCCTGTCCGCAATCCCTATGAAATCCCCCTCGTTCTCGCGATCCTCGTCATCGACCACAATGACGAGCCGCCCCTCCGCCAACTCCCGAACAGCATCTTCGATCGTGTCGAAAGACCGCTTCATCCAGTTCGTGTCGGGTGTCTTCCCCATGACGCCTTACCCCATGTCATTCATGCCGAATCAATGGATAGTTCGGCAAAACAAACGTCCGGAAACAGGAAGTCCCCGCTTCCGCACGAGATCGGATTACCCCTTCGTATCCACACTCGCAATAGCGCTCTTTTCGACGCGCAACTTGACGTTCGTATCCGCCTGAACAAGCACGCTGGTGTCGTCCACCTGGGTCACCGCCCCGTGCACTCCGCCAAGCGTAATGACCTTGTCCCCCTTGCGGACGGCTGCGATCATTTGCTTGCGCTGGGTTTCCTTTTTCTTCTGGGGCCGGATAATGAAAAAGTAGAAAACGACAAAAATCAGGATCAACGGCAGGAACATGGCCATCGGGTTCGACTCTCCGCCGGCCGGCGCTCCCATCAACAACGTCTCGTATAAAGGCATGAGCAGGGTTGCGTATGGTGTCGGGGTTAAAAAAGAGGGGCAAGCTACCCGTATCGCGTCGCTTCAACCTGGTTACTGCTGCTGCCTTCCGGCCCTGACAGGATTCACAGGGAGCAGACCGTGCGGAACTTGCCCTTGACGAAGATACCCGCACGGATCGACAGGGTTCCGGCAGACGACTTCAACGGGATCGTAGTTCGCCGATCAGAAAAAGCCGACCGGATCTATGTCGATGTTGACGCGGCAACCGGCCGGAAGCGAACCCATGCCTTCCTCCACGGCCCGCAGGGCCTCCTGCAAGGAGATGCGGTCTCCGCGGCGGCACTTCACCATGGAACGATACCGGTACTGCTTCTTTACCCGGCTTATGAAGGCTTCTTCCGGTCCCATGACCTGGGCGCCGGCCGCTTCCTTTCTGAGTGCATCCGTCCATCGCCGAGCCAGATCGGCCACATCCCGGGCGCGAGGCCCCCGGAACGCTATGCCCGCCATACGCCCGAACGGCGGGTAGCAGAGCGCCCGGCGTTCCGCCAACTGGCGCGTTGCAAACGTTTCGTAGTCATGATCGCGCGCATAGCGCAGGACAGGACGGTCGGGGTTTCTTGTCTGTATGACCACTTCACCCGGCAGCGAGGCGCGTCCTGCCCGCCCAGCCACCTGCGAAAGCAATTGGTAGGCGCGCTCTTCGGCGCGAAAGTCGGGCAATAGCAAGCCAATGTCTGCATTGATCACCCCGACCAGCGTGACGCGCTCGAAATCGAAGCCTTTCGCAACCATCTGCGTCCCCACAAGAATATCCGCATGCCCCTCCTCGAAGCGCCGGAGCAGTACTTCGTGCGCATCTTTCGCAGAGGTGGTATCGAGGTCCATACGTACGATGCGCGCTTCCGGAAAACGCGTTTCCAGGTCCTCCTCGACGCGCTGCGTGCCGGTTCCAAACGCCTCTATCGACGCCTCTCCGCAATTCGCACAGCGTTCGCGAAGCGGCGCGGTGCGCCCGCAATAATGGCACCGCAGGCGATGGCCGCTCTTGTGGAAAACCATCGTGATCGAGCAATCCTCGCACTCCGGCGACCAGCCGCAACGCACACATCCGGGCAAGGGGGCATAGCCTCGCCGGTTCTGAAGGAGGATAACCTGTTCGGATCGGGCAAGTCGTTGGCCCACGGCATCTTCCAACCAGGGCGACAACGAGGTGGAGGAGGCCGTACTTCGGAGGTCTATAATGCGCACATCCGGCAAAGAGGCCGGCTTGCCCACAGAGCGCCTTGCCCGTTCGGGAAGGGACAACAACGTATACTTTCCGCGTTGCGCATTGTAGTGACTCTCCAGACTGGGCGTTGCCGATCCGAGAATACACACGGCATCGTTCATGCGCGCCCGCATGACGGCTACATCGCGGGCATGATAGCGTGGCGCCGGATTTTGCTGCTTGTAGGATTGTCCATGCTCCTCGTCCACAACAAGCAATCCGAGGTTGGACAAGGGCGCAAGGACTGCAGACCGCGGCCCAACGACGGCGGCAAACCGGCCCGATCGCAAGAGCCGCCATGTATCGAATCGCTCGCCTGCGCCCATGCCGGAATGAAATACGGCGATGCGGCTTCCGAAATGCGCCCTGAAACGGCGAACGATTTGTGGAGTGAGCGCAATCTCGGGAACCAGCACGATTCCGGTACGGCCGCGCCGGATCGTTTGCTTCAAAGCTTCGATGTACACTTCCGTCTTCCCACTGCCCGTCACCCCATGCAGCAGAAAGGTGTGGAACCGTCCGGCGTCGATACATGCAGAAATGGATTGCAGCGCTTCGGCCTGCGCAGGATGCAACGTACGTTCCGGGAGCGCCCCGGCCTCGCCCGCATCGATGACCCCGGCGCGAATCGCTTCCGCCTCGACAATCTCGAGTACCCCGCGCTGAACAAGACGCCGGAGTGTCGGAGAAGCAGCGCCTGCACGGGCCAGCAAATCAGCCTGCCGCGGCTCCTGCAAGCCTTCGGCAACATATCCGGCCAGGGATTCGATGACCGCTATCTGTCTGGGGCCGCGCAACTCGGTGCGCAAGGCGTCCACAGCCTTCGCGTGCCGCCATGCAGGAGAAAATCGTACGCGCCGTTCGACCCGGGTTCTGGCCGGATTTCCCGAAAGCATCCCCGCCGGCATCATAACCCGGAACACCTCGCCCCACGAGCATACGTAGTAGTCCGCCATCCACCGGACGAGGTCAAAGAGTTCGGCAGAAACCGACGGCAACGTATCGAGCGACGCAAGCAAGTCTTTCGTTTGCCCGATACCGGCGGCGTCCTGACGCAGAGCCGTGACGACACCCGTCACTCGACGCGGTCCAAACGGCGCAAGCACCCGAGAGCCGACAATTACACCGGACATCCCCGGGGGAACGCGGTATATAAAGGGCTTGGGAAGCGGAAGGGGAAACGCCACCTCGGCAAACATGCGATCAGGCTTCAAGAGCAGCCGCATCCCGAAGCGCCTGCACGTTGTCGGCTATGGAAGCGCCGCCGAACACTGCATTGCCCGCTACCACTACCGTGGCCCCGGCCCGGACCACCTCACGGATATTGCCCGCATAGACCCCCCCATCGACCTGCAACCAGGCGCGGGAAGCCATCTGATTAAGCATGCCTCTGAGCCGGCGGATTTTCTCCGTCGATTCCGGGATATATTTCTGACCGCTGAAGCCGGGATCGACCGACATGATCAGCGCCATATCCACGTCGGGAAGCACCTCTGCGATAGCTGCAAGCGAAGTGCCCGGATTGAGGGTGACGCCGACCATGGCTCCGCGAGACCGGATATGCGTCAATATACGGTGAAGATGCGGACAACCTTCCACATGCACCGTAACGATGTCGGCGCCCGCCGTAATAAAATCGTCCACATACCGGCGAGGCTCTTCGATCATCAGGTGCACATCCAGCTTGGCTCCAGTCTCGTCGGCAAGAGGCCGGAGCGCTTCCACCACAAAGGGGCCCACGGTAATGTTCGGCACGAACCGTCCATCCATCACATCTATATGGAGCCAGTCGACGCCGGCATCCAGCGCTTCCCGCGCCTGAGCCCCAAGGCACGCAGCATCCGAGGCAATAATGGAAGAAGATAGTATCAAAAAACCATACGGAAAAAGATCATGCCGAGGGCTACGACCACGACATTAACCAGGGCGATCGGAAGCAGCACCTTCCATCCCAATTGCATGAGCTGGTTGTATTTGAATCGGGGAAGTGTCCATCGCACCCAGATGAACAGAAACGCAAAAAACGCCACCTTGACAAGCAGCGACAGCACCTGAAGCGCTCCGAGAAGGATACTCCCGGCAAGTTCCGGAAAGGCCTGTACAAGCAAGGGCTCGAACGGCACCAGATACCCTCCGAAAAAGAGGGTTACAATGACAAACGAAGCGACCCACCAGTTGACATATTCGGCAAGGAAAAACATACCGAACTTCATGCCGCTGTACTCCGTGTGGTACCCGCCGACAAGTTCCTGTTCCGCCTCCGGCAAATCGAACGGGGCGCGATTCGTTTCGGCAAATGCCGTAACCACGAAAAGAATAGCCCCGATCGGGTTACGAAATACATTCCACCCCAAAATCGCCCATCCTCCCGCCTGATCCTCGACAATACCCGTGACATTAAGCGTACCCGCAAGCAAAATTACGGACACGACAGCCAGTCCCATCGTCAATTCGTACGAAATCATCTGCGCCGCCGAACGCAGCCCGCCCAGCAGGGAGTATTTACTGTTCGAACTCCATCCTGCCAGCGTAATGCCGTAAACGCTGATGGACGTAAGGGCAAGAATGACGAGGACGCCCGGTCCCACATCGGCAATAACGACCCCGCGTGCAAAGGGGATCACGGCAGGAACGGACATGGCCACGACCACCATGACTACCGGAGCCAGCGAATGGATAAAAGGATTCGCCGATAAGGGCCGGATGTCTTCCTTGAAAAGCAGCTTGAGTACATCCGCGAACGGCTGGAAAAACCCCCTTGGCCCAACACGGTCGGGACCTGGCCGGAGTTGGATGTACCCCGATACCTTTCGCTCGGCGTACACGAGTACGGAAGCCGAGAGCATCATCAGATTCAGCACGACGAACGCCACGACCGCCGTCCAGTAAAGAGGTATATCCATGCGCGGTTTCTACAGTAATTTTCAGTGAGCGGCGCCGGTTATACAGTGGCTCCGATCTCTGCCAGACGAACCCCGTGCGCACCCATGCTTTCATAGGCAGCGCCCTCGAATGCTCCGATCGTGTGTGCGATTTCCTGCATAATCGCCCTGGGGGAAGCATCGTCGCTTTGCAGACCCATGCTTCGCGCAACGGCAGGCAATATTTCCCAGCTCGGCTTGCAATTTACCCGATTGGACGCATTATGCCAGCGATCGAACGGCGTACCATGCGAATCCGGACGGCTGACGCCCATTTCCATGCGGAGCGTCCGATTGACGCCCACAATGGCCTTGGCAGGCCACACACGCTGTGCGTATCCGTCTGCACTCACATAGGTACCTACGGTCTCCACGACCATCGCAGCCGGCAACACCACGTCGGCAACGGCAATCGTTTCGTTTGTGGTATGATAGGTATGCAGGATGACCGGAATATCCTGCACATCGACAGCGCGGAAAAGCCCGCTGGCTACCGGGTCGTCTTCGAGGACATATACGGCCGCGATCTCGTCCGCCTCGAGTCGGGCGTGTACAAGCGCCGGATCGACCGGGTGAATACCAAGCCGCCGGCATCCCTCGGCATTCGGCGTTTTGTCATCCGTGATCAGCCACCCGTCGCCTGCGCCCGGCTCGACATGGGGGATGTACACCGGCGCAGGGGCGCCCACAGAAGCAGCCAGCTTACCAAGAAGATAGTTGTCTTCAACGGTTGCATACGGCGATCCCAGGAAAAGGACGTTCGATCCCTCCACCGAGCCAAGCAGTTCGGACACGCGAGCGTATGCAGCCTCCCAGCCGACGGATTTCAACTCCCCGGCAATGCGAACCCGAGGGCCTCCGGGGCGATGTTCGTTGAACCGTGGATATGCAGCGCGATCCTCGTCCGGCAACCAGTACTCGTTGATATGCGGGTTCGCGCGAGGCGTGATGCGCAGCACCAGATTGTCGCGTACCCAATATGCACAATTGGCCCCCTTTGCATTGGTTACCGTGATGGACGGAGCGGAACTCATCTCCCATATCCGGGCACGGAACCGGAAATCGATGGACGTGAGCGCGCCCACCGGGCAAATGTCGATCACGTTCATCGAGTAGGGCTCATCGAACACCTCGCCCGGTGCGGTCATCGGATAATTTTTTACGCCGCGTTCGATGATGGTCAATTGATGGCTCTTCGACACCTCGTCCGTAAATCGGGTGCACCGCGTACAATTGATGCAGCGCTCTCCGTCCAGCATCACTCGGGGGCCCAGTACAACCTTCTTGGGCTTCTGGACCTTGAGAAATTCGAAACGGGACCCTTCGGGACCGTACTTGTACGTCTGGTTTTGTAACGGACAGTGGCCGGCCTGATCGCAAATCGGACAATCAAGGGGGTGGTTGATGAGCAGGAACTCAAGGTTGTCTTGCTGAGCCCGCTCCACCTGTTCGCTGGTCCGATGCGTCCGGACAACCATGCCGTCCGCCATATCCACGGAGCAACTCGTGTCCAGCTTCGGCATCCACCGGATAACCGGCTCCCCGTTGTCGTTCCGTGCGATCTCGCCGGTCTCCCTGTCCCGAATCGGCATGCCCACTTCCACAAGGCACTGGCGGCAATTGGCGGGAATGGAAAGCGCCGGGTGATAGCAGAAATGCGGCAGTTCCACGCCGCGATCCAGGCAAAACTGGAGCAGCTTCGGCTGCCCCTGAAATGCATACTCCTTATTGTCTATCGTAATTTTCGACATGGTTGGAACGTGCGTCGCCGCATATATCACGCCATCGCGTATATGCTTTGCCGGCATTTGGATTCAAATTCTTCCCGGAAACGCTGGATGGTATTACGAACGGGCCAGGCTGCCGCATCGGCAAGAGCGCACACCGTCCGGCCTTCCATTTGATCGCAAAGGTCCAGCAGGATATCCAGATCGCGCAGGGTCCCTTCCCCCTCGTCGATGCGCGTAACAAGGTTCTCGATCCATCCGGTTCCTTCTCGGCATGGCGTACATTGTCCGCAACTCTCGTGATGATAAAACCGGGTGACCCGGCGAAGAAACTTGACCATGTCCGTGTCTTCATCCATCACCAGCATCCCGGCCGTTCCCATCATGGAACCCGCTTCGCGCAGCGATTCGGTATCCATCGTGACGCCATCGATCATGTCGGCGCGGAGGACCGGCACCGAAGCGCCCCCGGGTACGATCGCTTTGAGTTTCTTGCCGCCGCGTACGCCCCCGGCAACCTCTTCGATCAGGTCGGTAATCAACATACCTGTCGGATACTCATACACGCCGGGGCGCTCGACATGCCCCGACATGCCGTAGAGGACCGGCCCAGGGTGTTTTTCCGGTCCGATGCCCGCAAACCATTCGGCCCCCCGGTTAACGATAAGAGGTGTGCAGGCCAGCGTCTCCACATTATTGACCGTGGTCGGACGACCCCAGAGTCCCTTTTGCGCAGGAAACGGCGGCTTGATGCGCGGATAGGCGCGCTTCCCTTCGACAGACTCGAGCAAACTGGTTTCCTCGCCGCAGATGTATGCGCCTGCTCCCTTGTGGATAATAATGTCGCTGGAAAAGTCCGTCCCCAGAATTCGTTTGCCGACATAGCCTTCCATATAGAGTTTCGCCAGTTCATGTTCCATATGGCGAATCCAGTCGGCATATTCCCCGCGGATGTAGAGATACGTCGCGTCGATCTGCATAGCCCGGGCCGCAATCAGGATCCCCTCGAAAATGAGGTGCGGGTTGTATTCCATAAGTTGCCGGTCCTTGAATGTCCCCGGCTCGCTTTCGTCGCCGTTGCAGGCAATATAGCGAGGCGTTCCGGGATCGATCGGGGGCATGAAACTCCATTTCAACCCTGTCGGGAATCCTGCACCGCCCCGACCGCGCAGACCGCTTGCCTTAACCGCCTCGGTCACCTTGCCCGGCGCCCATTTTCTATTATGGGTCAATACCGCTCGCAACGCTTTGTAGCCCCCATGTTTTACGTACACGTCGAACCGATGCAAATCACGAACCGGAGGCAGAAGTACGCGCTCGTAGCTACGCCAGTCGCCGGCTTTCGTAGATCCGTTCCTGCTGGGTGAAGGCATTTTCATACGTGGTTGTCCGGACGCGATACAGGTCCCCCAGGGATACGTTACTCGAGGGTCTCGGCAATGGGCGGGGTCCGGCCAACATCCGTCGATTCCACATCCGACCGCCGGTTTCCATCCAAAGTGTCTTCGTCTTGCGGCAATGTGACGGATACGAACGGGGGCATATCCCCATTCTTCAGCGCATCGATCAGCGCATCCATTTTTTCTCTTGAAAGATTGTGTACGTACGGTCCGTTCGTGACCTGGAGTATCGGCGCCGTTCCGCAAGCACCGAGGCATTCCACTCCCTGAATCGTGAACAACCCGTCTTCGGTCGTCTCTCCCTCCCGAACGCCAAGCTTTTCTTCGAGGTAGTGCAGCATGTCGTATCCGCCGCACAACTGGCAACTGAAACAGGTGCATACGTCCAGAACATAGGCCCCCTTCCTGGCCTTGTAATACTGCGTATAGAACGTCGCCACGCCGTACGCAAGCGAAAAAGGAATGCCGAGCGTATCGGCAACGAGACGAATCACCTCCGGGGGCAAAAACCCGAATTTTTCCTGAGCGAGCCAGAGGGTTTTCATTACGGCGCCTTCAGGCGTCGGATACTGGACCTGAAATTCTTCGATCCGTTCCTTTTCCGCATCCGTAAACACCAGGTCTTCTTCGGAAAAGACAGGTTCCGGAAAGCGATCCGGCAACGGGACCACAGGATGTTTGATAAAATCGCTCACTGCCGGATTATTTGTCGGCTTCTCCCATGACCGGATCAATGGAGCCAATGAGAATAACCGCATCGGCAACCAGAGATCCTTCCATCATGTGTTCGAGTCCTTGTAAATTCGTGAAAGAGGGTGATTTGAACTTCGCCCGCCAGGGATTGCCCGTGCCGTCGGACTGGAGGTACCAGCCCAATTCACCCTTCGGCGATTCGATCGCCTGATAACAGGCGGCGCCTTTCGGCGGCGCAACCCCTACATCGGTATACAGAAAATCGTGGATCATGCCCTCCATGGAGTAATACACTTCGTCCTTCGACGGATAAGCCCGCTTGGCGTCGTCGGCGCGAATGGGACCATCAGGCAAGCGATCCAGACATTGCCGGATAATCCGAAGACTTTGCTTCATCTCCTCGAGCCGCACGAAATACCGCGCCAGGGAGTCCCCCTCTTCGCGGGTCGGGACATCGAAATCCACTTCTCCGTAAAACAGGTACGGTTCGAAACGACGAATGTCATACGGTTCGCCGCTTGCCCGCAGGTTCGCCCCCGTAAGCCCGATCTCCACAGCTTCCTCACGAGTAAGCGTACCTACATCGCGGTTTCTGTCGATCCATATACGGTTCCGGTTGAGCAGGGCTTCCCATCCCGCTATTTCCTGACCAAAATCGTCCACAAAACGATGTATCAAACGGAATGCTTCCGGCGTCAGGTCGGCAACCAGGCCACCGATGCGACTATGCGACACCGTAAAACGAGCGCCCGCCACTTCGTCAAAAATACGATAGAGGTCTTCGCGCCCCTTGAAGGTCCACAGAAAGACGGACACCGCACCGGCATCCATCAATCCGACCCCCAGCCAGAGCAAGTGCGACGAAATGCGCGCCAGTTCGCACATAATCATGCGAAGCCACTGCGCCCGTTCGGGAACGTCGATACCCACAAGCTTCTCCACAGCCAGACACCACGCCACATTGTTGGAATACGGCGCAATGTAATCCATGCGATCCGTATAGGGCATGAATTCCTGGTAGGTCTTGTGCTCGGCAAGTTTCTCGACGCCGCGGTGCAAGTAACCGATGTCGAGCACCGATTTCTCAATGGTTTCGCCATCCATTTTGACCACACACCGGAGGACGCCGTGGGTGGCCGGGTGCTGCGGCCCGATATTGAGGATCATCTCATGCTCAAGCGGATCCCCCTCTTTCGCCTTGTTGCGCAGCGCCTGCTCCAGCCACACGTGCTTGCTTTCGAGGCGTTCGTAGATCGCCTCGTTATGCCGGGGCCAGAACCGGAAAACCGATTCCGTTCCCGATGTCCGGAAACCCGATTCGTCGCTCATTCCTCCTCGGCGATCTCTGATGGGGGTTCCTGGTAACTCTTCGGCGTCGGGCCGTCATGGGCAGCCGGATACGGATCGTACTGTAGAGGCCCCTCGGGCGTACGGGGAGGCAACGGCAGCGACCCGGGGATACCCATCTGGGGAAATTCTTTCCGTTGCGGATAGTATTCGAAATCTTCCGGCATAAACATCCTGCGCATATCCGGATGCCCCTGAAAGCGAATGCCCAGCATGTCGTACACCTCGCGCTCGTTCCAGTTCGAGGCACGATATACACCCGTTACCGTGGGTACGGTCAAGGCGGCCTCGTCCACGCGAACCTTCAGTCGGATACGCTTTCCCTTTTCAAAGGACACGAGGTTATAGAACACTTCAAATCGGTCTTCTTCCACGAACCGATCCGATCCGCCTACATCCGCCAGATACTGGAAGCGCTGCTCGTCTCTCAGAAAACGGCATACGTCTGCAATGCGCTGCGTCTCGACCAGAACGGTCTGCTCCCCGGCATATTCTTCCACCCCGAGGATGGCTTTGCCAAACCGATCGCATAACGCCCGGATAATCTCAGGGGCTTGCGTCGTGGATTGGATAAGCGGATTATCCCCGCCGGGGGCCGGAGCGTCCCGGGGCGTAAAAAAGAAATCAAGCACCCGGTGAGACGGCGTGCTTTCTTCCGCCGGTGGGATATGTTCGACGTCCGCGGGCATCTCAGCCAATGCCGTTACCTGTCTGGCCTTCCGGGAGCACATGCCCCTGCACATAATCTTGCGTAACGGAATATTCGTTGCGGATCTTCTCCTGAATATCCATCAGGGCATGTAACAGAGCCTCCGGGCGAGGCGGACATCCGGGGATATACACATCTACCGGCAAAAAATTATCGCACCCTTGCACCACACCGTAGCAGCGGTGCATCCCGCCTGTCGAGGCGCAAGCCCCCATGGCGATACACCATTTCGGGTCAGCCATCTGATCCCATACCCGGCGAATGGCATGCGCCATCTTGTACGACACCCAGCCGGCCACAATCATCAGATCGGCCTGGCGCGGCGAAAAGCGCATAGCCTCGCTTCCAAAACGGGCCGCATCGTACCTGGGACCTGCAAATGCCATCATTTCAATAGCGCAGCAAGCAAGACCCATAGGCATCGGCATAAGCGAATTGGAGCGCGCCCAATTCAATACGGCATCCACTCTGGTAGTAAGAAATCCCTCGTTCCGGGCGCCTTGCGAAACCATAGTATTCAGGATCTGTCGTCGGGAAACGAAATATGCAGCATCAGTCGAACTCCAGCCCACCCTTTTTGACATCGTACAGAAGACCGACGCCAAGAATAAGAATAAACACAAAAACGACCGCCAGGGCTCCCAAAGCAACCCCTGCATCCATGAACTTGCGGAAACTCACGGCCCACGGGTACAAAAAGACGACTTCCACATCGAAAACGATGAAGATCATCGCCACCAGATAAAATTTCACCGAGTAGCGCTCATGAGCCGTGCCGACAGGATCCATCCCACTCTCATAGCTGCTCTGTTTGATCAGGTTACGCCGGCGCGGACCGAGCAAGTCCGCCCCCTTCAGGAGGGTCAACGCCATCCCTGACGCAAGCGCCATCATGATCAGCAGGGGTACGAAATCCGCAGGCATAGTTCGTGCAGACAATGGATGCGGCTACGGTGTGCCAATAATGCGCCAGAGGAACGGGGCGCGCGCCATCCACGCCCGTGCAGCGACCCGGTGTACAAAAAAGTCCCGGGAAACCGAACGTAAACGCGTAGCATGGACAAAATACCCCACACAAGCAGGGCAATCAACGCGAAACACTCGTGAATATCCCGTCAAGGAGAATCGACCGGGCACAGCGCACAGGATCAGGTGCGCTTTAAGGATACTCTGATTAAGTCCGCGAAGTTCAGAGTATCCTATATATCCAGGGTCATCTGCAGAAGCCCCATTCGGCCTATCGCCGGCGAGCCGACGAACTCGCGGTGTTGTTGATCCAGCACATTGAACATGGACAGATTCATGCGCAATCCGGGCAAATAATTACCGAGATCGTACCCGGCGCCGACATCCAGCAGCGTATGCTTTCCCACGGGCCCTGTGTACAAACCCGATCGCACCTCGAAACCCCCGGTATGCCGCACGGATGCATGGATGCTCCAGTTGCCGGAAGATTCGTAGGCAAATCCGCCCTTGACCTTCGCAGCAGGGGAGTTCATGGCCAGTTCCAGCGTCTCTTCCTCTTCGCCAAGCTCACTGGCGTCAAAAAAGGTGTCGCTGACCCAGGACAGATTTCCGAAAACGCGCAGCTGATCGCCGAGCAGCAGTTCGGTGGACACATCCACACCATAGTATTCGATCTCCCCCATGCTCCGATACGTCATCAGAAGCTGGCCGGGCGTCATGTTTTCCTCAGGCTGCACGATACCGATCGGCGAATTCTCCGGAAGAAACGCTGCAAAGTCCGGCCTGGCAAGCTCTACGATGAGCGCCGATATGTCGTCTGCCGAGAATCCCACCGCCTGCAGGGCCGCATTCAGGGTCTCATTGCCCGCAATGCCGGCAGCGATCGCCGCTTCCAGATCGCTGAACAACAAATCGTGTTCCGGCACCAGCACGAAGGGCGTCTCCACCCGCAACGGGCTGACGAAATTCCGCCGCCGGGCGTAATACCCATCCACGGCAACCAGCAGCCGTTCCCCGAGCAGCCCCTTGTACCCTACTTCGAATATCTCGCTGTTCGTGTATTTCAGGGGAGGGACATCCACCACATCCTGGGTTATACTGTTCGGATCCACAATCAATGTGTTCAGATCCACATATCCGATACTGGTCGGCGTCAGGCCCGTTACGGCGATACCCCCGTCCGGACTGAGCAAACCGATAAACTGGGAAATGACAGGCGCCGGAAGGTTTAAACCTTGCGCCGCAAGCAACGTTTGCAACTGAGACGCCGGAATGCTCGAAAGCAATCCGTATATCTGACCGTAGAGCAAATCGAGCGGGACGCCTACGGGAACGGGCGCCCCGAAAATATCCGGAATCATACTGGAAGCGATCAGGCCGCCCTGTTCATCGCGCTGGAAATTAAATCCGTCCAGCGCCCCTCGGGCCTGGATCGTAAGCGGCCCGGCTGCTCCCGCATTGATATCCAGAAAAAGGGTATGCGTGGTTGGCGAAGCGAATGCCCGGTTGAATGTGGCGCGAATGCTGTGTGCGGGATCGGGCTTGAAAACGAGGGCGGCCCGGGGAGAAATTTGCACCCCGTCAAACAAACCGTGCCTGTCCGCGCGCACGGCAAGCGTCGCATTCAATGTCGGGCTCAGTCGAACGACACTCTGGAGATAAGCGCCTGTCTCGGCGAATCGGTCATGATCTTCGTTACGGCCAAAGATCGTGTACTTCGTAACGGGATTGGTATGTTCGTATTCCGCGCCGAGGATAAAACGGAAGCGATCGTCCAGAATATCGAAGTCGTACTGCCCTTGCACATTGAACAGGGTCGACTTGTCCACAACGTCCTCGACCGATCCCGATCGATAGACAAAGGAATCGCCCGCCTCGTTGAAATTCGCATAGGCCTGGGCAAAAAACCCTCCGGCATCGAGACGAAGCTGTCCGTACGTATACCCGAATCCGTCGCCCTGAATCGTACCGATAGCCGAAAGTCCGATGGTCTTGACCGCCGAATATCCGCCATTGGCCGTCAGCGTGACATCCGGGCGAAGCCGCCAGGAAAGCTGGCCCGACATCGTATAGTTATGGTTATTGTAATCTACGGGCAGCGCCTCCTCTCTGAACGTGGCGAGTTGCACAGCATCTGCAGGATCCTCCGGATCGAAAGCAAAGTCGTTGGCGCGCTGAAAATCGGCGACGAACTTGTATCCCAACTTGCCGCCCGCAACGCCCGCATGACGCAGAGAGGCCGTCAATGCATTGCGCAGGCCTCCCCCCAAGCGCACCGTTGTACCCGGATGGGTAAACGGATCCTTGCTGATGAAGTGGATCACTCCTGCATCGACCCCGCCGCCGAAGAGCGCCGATCCCGGACCTCTTACCACTTCGACGCGCTCCAGGTCGATCTGGCTGATCGGCATCAGGCTATAATCGTTCAGGCCCAGGGACGCCAAGGCCGCCCGCCGGTAATCCGTCATGACATACGTGGCTCCTGAGAAGACGTTATTGAACCCTCGCAGCACGATCTCATACCGGTTAACGCCCGTCTGCGCCATATCCACCCCGGTTACATTCCGAAGCAACATGGCGGAGGACGGCAGGGCAACAGTCTCGATTTCCCTTGCATCCAGGACGGAAATCGAGGCCGGGGCATCCAGCACTTTCTCGGAGGCGCGCGATGCGCTCACGACCACTGCATTGAGATCGAAACCTGTCGGGCGCAAGGCTGCATCTGCTGTGATAGATTCCCCGGGCTGCAACGATATCTGCATCTGTTCCTCCTCGTATCCCACAAAACGCACCGCAAGCACGTAATCGCCCGGAGGAACCCCGGAAATTTCGTACGATCCGTCGGCGCCCGAGGCGGCGCCTGCAATCATGATGCCATCGACCAGCAACACCACATTGGCGTCTTGCAGAGGAGATGCCGACGAAGCGTCCGTAACGACGCCGCTAACCGATACGCTGGCTTGCGCCTGCACCGATCGGGGCACGGACGCAACGAATGCGAGAAAACAAAACAGGGACGTAGCGAGCAGATGGCGCAGCATGGCGTTCATGGTAAAATGGTGAGATGAGCGTGTCCGAAGAAACGTTCACAAGAGATCGTAGCCGACCTCCATGTCCAGTGCCTACAGTAAAATAATATAGGTAAAGCCCTGTATTGAAATTGTCAAGCCATATACCGAAGGTCGGTGAAAATTGTCGGGAGAGGGCGTCAATCATGCGCCGGCGGGGCATCGACGGCCAAACCGGCTCGCTCGAAAATAAAGTCGATCCGGCGAATATGGTACGATAGATCGAAGGCCACCTCCACCTCCCCCGGGGACAAATGCTCCATGAGCGCGATGTCCCCGGCGACAACCTCCCTGAACGGGCGTTGTTCTTCCCATGCCCGCATCGCCGCCGGTTGAACCAGATCGTAGGCCGCCTCTCGGGGCATTCCCTTGTCGATCAACATAAGCATGAGCCGCTGACTATGATACAGTCCATAGGTCCGTTCCATATTTGCCCGCATCGCCTCGGGATATACGACCAGCGTGTCCATGATGCCGGCAAACCGGTGCAACGCATAGTGAAGAATCGTTGTCGCATCGGGAATAATGACCCGTTCCACGGACGAATGAGAAATGTCGCGCTCGTGCCAGAGCGCCACATTTTCGTAGGCCGACACCATGTAGCCGCGAAGGAGCCGGGCGCAGCCTGTGATATTTTCCGAACCCACCGGATTCCGTTTGTGCGGCATGGCGGAAGATCCTTTTTGCCCCTTTCCGAAGGCTTCCTCGACTTCCCGGACTTCGTTTTTTTGAAGCCCCCGCACCTCCACCGCCATCTTTTCGAGCGAAGCGCCGATGAGCGAAAGGACCGACAAATAGTGTGCATGCCGGTCCCGTTGCAGGACTTGCGTCGAGACGGTCGCGGGCCGTAAACCCAGCCTCTCGCACACCATCCGTTCGATCTCGGGGGGAATGTGTGCAAATGTGCCTACGGCCCCCGACAATTTCCCCACGGCCATATCCTCGGCCGCAGCCATGAACCGGCGGCGGTTTCGCATCGTCTCGGCATGATACAACGCCATTTTCAGGCCCCATGTCGTCGGCTCGGCGTGGACCCCATGCGTGCGACCCATCATTAGGGTATATCGATGCTCGCGCGCCTTGTCCGCCAGCACGCCCAGCATCCGGTCGATAGCGGCCAGCAGAAGATCGTTCGCCTCTTTGAGCTGGACCATCAGCGCCGTATCGACCACATCGGAGGAAGTAAGGCCATAATGCACCCATTTTTTCTCCGGCCCCAGCGATTCGCTTACTGCGCGCGTAAAAGCCACCACATCATGCCGCGTCGTCTTCTCGATCTCATGAATACGTTCCACATCGAACGAGGCCCGGGCGTAGAGCATAGCAACATCCTCCGAAGGTATGACGCCCAGTTTCGACCATGCGTCACATGCGGCCAACTCGACATCGAGCCAGGACTGGAATCGGCTCTGTTCGCTCCATATTTCCCCCATTTCGGGGCGGGTGTATCGGGGTATCATGGGATACGCTGATTAAGTCCACTTTGATCAGTGCTTCACGCTCGTGCTTAAAAGATATTATAATTGCATCGTTGAAATTAGCGGGAAACACCGCGGATTCGGGGCATCGCAGGCGTGAAGCGCCCTTCGGGAGGCAGAGAGGAGCACGCTGGCTGCGTCATTCCTCATTATGCGGGGCCTGCCACATTGCTTCGTCATTCCTTGCCAGCGCACCCCTCTCAGCCTCTGAACTTCGCGGACTTAATCAGGGTATCCCAGGTTCAGGACGGATGCGGCGGACAGGGGGATCAAAGCAGGTGGCGCTGGTCACGCAGGTATTTGTTGAGCAACTCGCGCGCCCGGAAAATATGCGCCTTTACGGTGCCCAACGGCAAATCGAGCTCCTGCGCAATTTCTTCATAACTTTTTTCGCATTGGTGGCGCAACACGATAACACGGTGGTACTTAGACGGAAGCGCATCGATGGCTTCCTGAATCAGGGCTTTGCGTTCGTCTTCCACGATGTGCCGATCCGGCCGGTACGTTGTGTCCGGCAACTCCATCGACATTTCTCCTTCACGAGTCTTGATCGGCTGGTCAATAGACAGCGTGGGGAGTTTTTTCTTCCGGACGTAGTCGATCGCATGATTCGTCGCAATCTTGTACAGCCAAGTGGAAAAGGCGTACTCGGGAGAATAGGACGCAAGCGCCGCAAATGCTTTGACGAAACTGTCCTGAACCAGATCGTCTACCTCCATACGATCCCGGGCTATTTTCCGGATGTGCTGGCGAAGCGCATTCCGGTATTTTTCGAGTAGTTCGGCATAAGCCGCCTCGTCGCCGGCAAGCGCGCGCGACACGCACCGCTTGTCCTGTTCGGCAGAGTGGGAAGGGATTGTTTGGGGCTTCTTTTCAGGCATGACCGAACAGGCTGTTTCACCCGTTCCGGAGAACTTTCCGTGTCTGACGGCATGAAGCGAACGCCGGGCAATACCGGGAATATCCGCCGCCGCGATGCAACCGAAGATGTCCGAAGATAGCCAATACCCGACCTATTTGTGCAGTTCCGCCCCTATACCCTGTGAAAGATGTGAAGGATACTCCGATCAAAACCGCTTCGACCGGCGCTTCACGTTCGTGCGTAAAGAATACCATAATTGCTTCGTCATTCCTTGCCAGCGCACCCCTCGCAGCCTCTGAACTTCGCGGACTCAATCGGAGTATTCTAAAGAATACGCCAGAGAATACCATATTAGCGCCATAGCGCGTAGATTTAGTTTAAGGATATTCTGATTCTCACGATGCTATTCAGCGTGTATCGTTCGCCATGGCCGGTCATAACAAGTGGTCCAAAATCAAACGGCATAAGGCCAAAACCGACCAGCGCAAGTCGAAAATATGGGCACGTATCTCCCGCGACATCACGGTAGCCACCCGGGAAGGGGGAGGCGATCCCGGCATGAACGCCTCACTGGCGCTGGCGATGGAAAAGGCAAAAGCCGAAAACATGCCGAAGGACAATATCGAACGGGCCATCAAGCGCGGCGCCGGAGAAATTAAGGGAGAAGACTACGAAGAGGTTACCTACGAGGGCTATGGGCCGCATGGCGTAGCGGTATTCGTAGAAACGCTGACGGACAATAGAAACCGGACGGTAGCCGACCTGCGCCATCTTTTCAGTAAAGGAGGCGGAAGCCTCGGAAAGTCTGGCTCGGTGGGATACCTGTTCGAACGCAAAGGCATGATAGAAATATCATCCTCCGGACAGCAACATGACGAACTGACCCTGTTCGATATCGTTGCGGAAGCGGGCGCCGAGGACATGCACCAGGAGGGCGATGCGTATATAATCGTCACGCCGGTCGATCTTCTGGAAGATGTACGCGCGGCGCTCGAACGCGTCGGCGTCGACATCGGCGATGTCCAGTCGATCCGGGAACCTGTAACGACCGTAACGCTCTTCGGGGACGATGCCCGGAAGGTAGTTCGCCTGATCGGACACATCGACGACCATCAGGATGTACAGGCTGTATTCACCACGCTCGATATGAACGAGGAAACCCTCGCTGCCATATCCTTCTGACAAATCCCCGCGGGGCTGCGCACAATGATCGTACTTGGCATCGACCCCGGATCTCGGTACACAGGGTACGGCGTCGTCAGCTGCGATGGCCCTGGGGAGCATGCACTGGAATATGGCGTCCTGCGCCTTGGCCGGTACGACGAGCACCCCCTTCGCCTCAAAAAAATTTACGACGAGATCACGGCGATCGCCGCGCGCTTTTGCCCGGACGAATGCGCCATCGAGATGCCCGTATACGGAAGCAACCCACAATCCATGTTGAAGCTCGGACGGGCCCAGGCGGCTGCCATGATAGCGATGCTGAACCGGGAGGTCCCGGTAACCGAGTATACCCCGAAGCAAGTCAAAAAAGCCGTCACCGGGCGCGGCAACGCCTCGAAGGAGCAGGTTCGCTATATGGTGCGCGCCATTCTGTCGATCAAGGACGAGGATGACAATAGCGCCATGGAAGCCGATGCGTCCGATGCCCTCGCGGTAGGGCTATGTCATGCACACCGCCGAGCGAAAGGCGCGACCCAAAGACCCGCAAGCTGGAAAAGCTTCCTGCGGGCGAATCCCCATATCGTCATCGAATAGGCATGAAGCCCGTTCAATCGTAGAAGTAGCCTCGTTCCTCATCCCGGACGCGAACGACCTCGACGATTTCGCTCTCGTCGACGCGTCCTCCCATTTCCTGGAAGAGGCGTGCAATCTGACGGTCCTTTTGCGGCCCCTGATTCCACTCCGGATGCGCCTGTTCAACGATGCTGACGAGGATGCGCAGGTAGGGATACCGCCGCTCCGGAGTATCCAGACCGTTGATGGCCCGAGCAAACAACTCTGCATTGCGACCGACCTGACGATCGATCATTTTCGTGTCGAATTCGGTGGAACTCATGCCGGTATGAATCGCATCGTGTCTGAGAAAGCCCGAATGGGCAAGCGGCAAAGGAATCCGCGAGCGAATGTCTCGCCCGAAATAACCGCCGTCGGGACCGCAATAATAACGAATGTCGGGGCGACAACCAAACCAGCGTCGTATTCCGCTTGCCGCGGCGAGCGGATTCCGGCGGGTATGAACTTTTGTCGAGAGGTGGCGGAGGTCCTGCGCATACCATACCTTTCGGGAAAACGACCGGGAAACCGCCCTTGAACAAATCCCTGCCATATCGACTCGATCTGCTCCCGGTGATTCCCTCGTTTCACCGGCGCGCACGGCACAAGAAGGCTTTCCGGGAAGGCCAACTGGTCTATTATGGTCCACATCCTCCCTATTACGGAATCGGGGAGGTCAAACAAATCGTCGGATCGTATGTAGCCGTAGATTTCCGCGGCACCGGTCAGTTCGGCGTACACGAGGATGTGCTCGAACACCATTATCTCATTCCGATTTCCCACAACAGGTTGGCGTCTATATAACGCTTACGGACCGCGCAGACCCTGTTCCCGAACGACAGCGGTCCTCGCCTGCGCACAAACACCATACCATGCAAACCCGTATCAACCAGATCAGCGAAGTAACCTGCGACCTTGAGATCGAGGCGGCGGCGGAAGAACTGGCGCCGGACTTCAAAACCGCCCTGCACCGGCAACGGGCACGCACAGAAATGAAAGGCTTCCGGACCGGCAAGGTCCCCGTGGGTCTCGTCAAAAAAATCCACGGAGAAGCAATCGCTTATATGCTTGCCGAGGAAAAAGTGCAGAGCGTCTTCCATAAGGAAGTCATCGAAGGCAAGCAATACGACGTGGTGGGCCGACCCCTGCTCACCACGCTCGATTACGAAATGGACGGTGACTTGCGAGCAGTGATCCGGTTCGGTATCCGGCCCGAAATCACGCTGAAGGACCTTTCCGGCGAGAAAATTTCGCGCCTCAAACGCGAGGTTACGGACGAGGATGTAGCAGAACATCTGGAGCGCATCCGGAAAAGTCGCGCCGCGCTTGTCCCTGTCGAGACGGATGAAATCACGGAAGACTTCCAGGTCGTCATGGACATGCAACGCCTCGACGAAAAAACCGGCACGCCCGTCATCGGAGAGAAAGAAGAGGGTGTAACTTTTTTTGTCGACGACAAGGATCTGCACGAAGCCATCCGGGAAGGCGTACTTGGCAGACAGGCAGGAGACACATTCACTTTGGAACTTCCCCCCGACAAAGACGACAACGGACCTGCGCGCCGGTATCGGGCTACGGTCAAGGAAACTAAACGCCGGGACCTGCCCGATCTCGACGATGCGTTTGCGGAGGCGGCTACAGAAGGGAAAGTAAGCGATCTGGACGAATGGAGAGGCGCCATTCGCCAACAACTGAACGCGCTTTGGAAGGAACGCACCGAGGAATTGCTTGTCGACCGGATCGTCGATCGCATGATGGCGCTGCACGACATACCCATTCCCGAATCGGCGGTGGAAATGTACCTGGACGGTTTTGTCGATGACTTGAAAAAACGCAACAACGGCAAGGAGCCGAAGGATTTCGACGAACAAGCCTTCCGGGAAACGCGCCGCAGCATGGCGGGGCGACATGCCAAATGGAAACTGCTCCGCGATGCCTATATCGAGCGCGAACAACTGCAGGTAACCGAAGACGATCTCGATGCCTACTTCGATAGCGCCGCCGGGAATAGCGATGAACTGGCCCCCGAAACGTTGCGCCGATACTACGAACGCGCAGGAGCAATTGACGAGATCCGGGAGCGCCTGATGAGCCGAAAAGTTTTCGCCCGACTCACGGACGCCTTTGAGATAGAAGACAAGGATCCGGAAGCATTCCAGGCGCTGCTCGACGAAAATGCTTCATCGGATTCCCCCATCGTTATCCCTGCCTGATCGGAAACGTCCGTGGCAAGCACGGATGCGGCGGAACTCCCTTCGGGGGATACGGTAGCATCATCGCCTCGAACATCACGTATTTTTTCTAGCGCGCATGGTAGACGATTTCGTCAAATTCTCGCGGGACCTCTCTGTCCCGAACAGCATCTATAGCGGCCCTTTCCGCAAGGAACCGATCGGAACGCTCGTGCCGATGGTCGTCGAACAAACGAACCGGGGCGAACGCGCCTACGACATCTTCAGCCGCCTGCTGAAAGAGCGCATCGTCATTCTCGGAACGCCCGTCAACGATCAGATCGCAAACCTCGCGGTCGCGCAACTTTTGTACCTGACAAGCGAGGATTCCGACCGGGACATCAACATGTACATCAACTCGCCGGGAGGCATTATATACAGCGGCCTGGCGGTGTACGACACCATGCAATGGGTCAGCGCTCCGATCGCCACGACATGCGTGGGACTCGCCGCCTCGATGGGCTCGATTCTGCTTGCGGCGGGCGCCGCCGGCAAACGCGGTGCACTGCCCAACTCCCGCATCATGCTGCACCAGCCGCTGGGCGGCACACAGGGTCAGGCATCGGATATCGAAATCCAGGCAAAAGAGATTATTCGTCTGAAGCGGCTATTGTACGAAATTCTTGCCCGGCACACGGACAAGTCGATCGAACAAATCGAGAACGACGCCGACCGCGACTACTGGCTCAGTGCCCAGGAAGCCAAGGACTACGGCATCGTGGACAATGTGCTGAATCACCAGCGGCAAGCGGCGGAGGAACCGGAGGTGTAAGCAAGGGGCCTCTGCTTGCGGTACGGGAGATACCGAAAGATCATAAGGTACCGCGTACGGGATTCGAACCCGTGTTACCAGCGTGAGAGGCTGGCGTCCTGAACCCCTAGACGAACGCGGCGGATTGGCGACGGCAGACAGAAAAGTTAAACGACCGCACCCTGACTTTTTGCAACGCAAATCCCCCTGAAGAGTTTCATAAAACGACGCCCGGACCTCTGCACGCCGCATGTCGCACTCGGTAATAACCCCATATCCATGAACGCCTCCGTCCAGTCTTGCATCCAGTCTTTCCCCTCTTCCGTCCGTGGCGGTACAGCGCTTTGTTTTCTGCTCCTGTTTACGGCATGCGGATCCGGTCAAGAAACGCCCGCACAAACCAGCGATGTGCAATATGCCATGGGCGAACCGTTGTCGGATGCCTCGCTTGCGGTCGTCGTAACCTCCGAATTTGGAGCAGACACCCTATCTACGCAAACCTTCGAGGAGCAAGTCCAGTTTGCTGCGATGCAATTCGGTATCCTGAGCGATGCGGAAGAAACCCGCAGACTCCGAAAAAGCATCGTGGAAGAATTCGTGCTATTGCAGCATCTGGTCTTCGGTGAAGCGGACCGCCTCAACCTTACCGCCAGCGAGGAAGCCGTAGAACAGCGAATCCGGCAGATCATGGCGCAATTTCCCGACGAGGCAGCGTTCGGGCAGGCCCTTGCGGAGGATAATCTGACCGAAGAGGGTCTCCGCGAGCAGATGGGCAACGACATCACGCAGAGGGCAATGCTCGACCATTTTGCGGCGACTGCCGAGGAACCGGAGACGGAAGACATTCTGGCGTTCAGCGAATCGCGAGCTGAGGAGGTGCGCGCTTCGCATATCTTGTTCATCCCCCCTCCGTCGGCAACTGCCGAACAGAAGGATTCCACGCTACACCAGGCCGAGGCTGTGCTCGACAGCATCCGGACGGGCGCCGACTTCGCAGAAATGGCTCAAAGGCACTCGCAAGGGCCTTCCGGGGCCCTTGGCGGGGATCTCGGCTTCTTCAGCCGGGGAGACATGGTGGAGCCTTTCGAGCAAGCTACCTATGCTCTGAGGGACTCGGGAGATGTGACGAAAGAGCCCATCGAAACGGATTTCGGATATCACCTCATTAAACTGACCGGACGGCGAATCGCCGCACTGATGGATTCGACCGAGGCGCACCAGATGATCCTTCGAGAACGACAACGTGACGCCATCCAGCGTGAAATCGACCGGCTCCGCGCAAGCGTAACGGTGCATATCAACCCGGATGTGGTGGACGTCGATCTGAACGTACGCGAAGAATAGAGCCGTGCAAGGCAGGATACGCGTTGCTCCCGGGATCTACGCATCCTTGCAGGGACTGCTGTCGCATCGGACCATCCTGATGTGCGGAATCCCGACTTCTTCAAACGGGTCTCCGACGGTCCGGAAGCCGAACGACCGGTAGAAGTTCTCCAGATGTAACTGGGCATGGAGAATGTATTCCCCAAAGCCGGCCCGGCGAGCATCCTCGATAACCCAGGATACAAGGGCCTTTCCATACCCTTTCCCGCGGTAGCCCCGTAGCACGGAAAACCGTTCCAGTCTGGCAGTGGGGCGTTGTCTATACGCCAGCATACGCCACCTTGCCGCCGCCATCGGCTCGCCGTCTAGCAACCCAAGCACATGGCGACTGATCTCCTCATACCTGTCCCACTCCAGTTCGCACGGGCAATGTTGTTCCTCGATAAAAACCTGCGTGCGGATGGCTTTCACAGCTTCCCATTCCTTACTGCCCCTGTGCGCGATACGCACAGTCATTGCGCCAGTGCAAAGCCCACCAATAGCATTCATTAACATCGCATGGAAGATTAACGCTTCACGGAGGACTGACTGATATGCAACGTACGCCTGCCGTTACAATCTTTTCTCTCACTGCTTCTGAAATCTGATGAGAACGCGAATATGCAGGCCGGACGTTTCGGGTCAGGCATAGCGCCCGGGCGGACGAAAGCCCTTCATCGATTCGCCGAACCGCCGGTCGTCAAAATCCCCCGGCGCTCTCAGGATCGCTCGTCTTGTTTTAGTGTCCATGCGCTGTTGTTGCACAGGAACGTACCCAACGAATGGCCTTAGTGTTCGTCCGAGAGAACCCGGTCAATATCCCTTCCCCGTCCCAGTATTCCCCATGTCGAGAAAGGATCAACCCGGGTAGCTCCACCGCTTCGACACACCGCGAACAAGGAATCGTCCGGAAGCAAATCCGACAAGAGCGGCGAATGGGTGGTGATAATGTACTGGGTCTGCTGCAGGATTTGCTGCGTTTTCAACAAGTCCGCAATGAATCGGATATGACGCGGATGGGCCCCATTTTCCGGTTCTTCGAACCCCACGAGGCCAGGGGCTTTTCGTGCTCCGGTCAGGGCCAGCAATCCGAGCATCCGAAGCGTACCGTCCGAGAGCACACGAGCAGGAATGGCTACACTGCCCTCTATAAGGTGCAGTTCGGCCTCGCCGAATTCGTTCACATTCACATCGATCCCATCGATATCCGGCATAAGCGTGTGCAACGCATTCTCTATACCCTGGAACCGGTCCGGATCCGTGGCCTTGAGCGTATTCAGAAAAGCGGCCAGCTCTTCACCCATCGTGCCGATACGAGACACTTCCCTGACAGGGTAGGCGGCACGCATGCGTTCGCGCGGCTCAAAGTAGAAAAAGCGCCAGCTTTCCAGTTCGCGCCGCGCCGCCGCTACATGTGGATAATACGGTAGATAATGGGGCATGGACAGGATGCTTCGATCCAGATACCGGTCGTAATAAGTGGGATGCGCCTGTCCCTCAAGCCGCAGATATATCTTTTCGCCTTCTCGTCCGAAAAACGGCTTGCGTTTACCCGTGGGCTTCCCCTTGCTGTTCAGGGCGGCCAGAGATTCGTCCGCCACACGCAGAATGCCGGACCTGGGCAACATTTCGACTTCGATGCGGTAACGCAGGTCGAGTTCGTGCACTTGCGGAAGCCGCTCCTTGCCGTTTTTGAGGGTCGATACGGCGCGGCTCGGACGACGCATGTCCCGTATCTCCTGATTGACAGCGTGCACGACCGCATCCGAAAGCCGCAGATCGGCTTCGAAGGAAAAAGTCAGGTGCTCCCGGGCAACCAACTCCTTGAGCCCACCTTCCCGCATCGTGAACGATTCGAGGGGCTTACCCCTATACGATGAATCAAAGGCATCCTTCAACGTTTTGCTCGTGCCGAGCCGGGACAGCAGTTGCAACGCATCGAGCACATTGCTTTTCCCTGCGGCATTCGGACCGAACAGCACGGTAAGGGGCTCGATATGCGCCTCGACATCGAGAAGAGATTTGTAGCCTTTGATGTGAACACGCTTGAGCATGGCATCCCGGTGCTTCCGGTTTCACACTGTCGCATCCTGCACGCGATCCTGCAGATATAGTATAAGATACTCTGATCAAAATCGCTTCGATCAGCGCTTCACGTTCGTGCGTACAGGAATACCATAATGGCATCGTTGAAATTAGCGGGAAACGCTTCGGATTCGGACAGTGCGGGCGCGGAGCGCCCTTCGGGAGACTTAATCAGAGTATCCTGTAAGAAGAAATTCCACGCTTCCCACTCCCAAAAACCCTATCTCCGCAAGGGATATATCCCTCGTTTCATGCGTTGTAGCATATTGTCCTTGTTCGATACCCAACATAAATCCCCTGTGCGGTAATCGCTCCGTGTGCGACCGGCGACCCGCCCATCACGGTCATGAAGGGAATCGTTTACCTCGATTACAATGCGTCCACGCCGGTGGACGAACGCGTCCTGCATGCCATGCTGCCCTGGTTTTGCGTGCAGTACGGCAACCCTTCCAGTAAGGGGCATCCTCTCGGCTGGGCTGCGGAGGAAGCCTGCGAGCAGGCCCGCGAACAAATGGCGGCCGCCCTCGGCGCGGAGCCGGGAGAGATTGTGTTCACCTCCGGGGCTACCGAGGGAGCAAATGCGGCTATCAAGGGGGTGGCGGAGATGTACCGGTCCAGGGGGCGACACCTCGTTACGGTACAGACCGAACACCGGGCGGTCCTCAACGCACACTGCGCCCTGGAGCGAAAAGGATACGAGGTTACTTACCTGCCCGTGGATGCGTATGGACAGATCGATCTGGATGCGCTGGAAACCGCCCTCCGCGACGACACGATTCTCGTTTCCGTAATGTGGGCAAACAACGAGGCAGGCACGATCCAGCCCGTAGAAAGCGTATCGAAAATGGCCCGCTCCCGGGGCGTTCTTTTTATGACGGACGCCACCCAGGCCGTGGGCAAGGTACCTGTCCACGCCGGATTGGCGGATCTGCTCGTCTGCTCGGCGCACAAGTTCTACGGACCGAAGGGCGTCGGCGCCTTGTGCGTGCGCCGGCGCGATCCCCGGGTGCGCATTGCGCCGCTTCTGGACGGGGGCGGTCACGAAAACGGACGCCGTTCGGGGACGCTGAACGTGCCGGGCATCGTGGGCATGGGAAAAGCCGCCGGTATCGCTTGCCGGGAAATGGAAGATTTCAGGGAGCGTATGGGGCACTTGCAATACCGCCTGGAGCGTCGCCTGCTGCAACGTCCCGGCGCACGGTTGAATGTCCCGCAACACGTCCCGCGCCTACCGCAAACGTCCAGCATCCGATTCGAAGGAATCGGGGGAGCTCGTATTATAGCGGCGTGCCGCAACCTTGCCTTTTCCGCCGGCAGCGCCTGTTCCAGCGGCAGCGGCGAGCCGAGCCATGTGCTCCGGGCCATGGGCCTGTCGAGCGAACAAGCCCTGTCCACGCTGCGTCTCAGCCTCGGGCGATTCACCACCGAGGACGAAGTGGACCGCGCCGCCGCACAGATCGGAGAGGCTGTCCGGTCCGCAAAACAAACGGCAGCGACCCCCGCCTGACGCTCTCGCGCCCGAAAACACACGTCCTGTCCTTTTGCGCATGGAACCGATTACGGATCAAATCACAAATCGCGTGGCCCAGAGCGACCTTGTCGTGTTCAATCTGGAAGATCTGTGGGATAACCGGCCCGTCACGGAATTCGATATCGCCCCCTTCCTGTTCCAGGAGATCATGCTGCGCGAAAAGGACTTCCGCGCAGGGATGAAAACGCACGACTGGGCGCAATACGCAGGCCATCACGTGGCGGTCTTCTGCTCAGCGGATGCGATCATTCCTACCTGGGCATGGATGCTCGCGGCGTCGAAACTGGAATCCGTCGCCTGCTCCGTAGCCCTGGGCCGGGCGGAGGACCTGATCCGGGATCATTTCGCGCGCGCGCTCGAATCCGCAGACTGGTCCACCTACGAAGGAAAGCCCGTGGTCGTCAAGGGATGCGGCAGCGGCGTCGTCCCGCCCGCCGCCTACCTGCTGGCCACGACAAAATTGCAGCAGGTGGCCGCCAAATTGATGTACGGCGAGCCCTGTTCGTCCGTCCCGCTGTGGAGAAAGCCGCGGGAGATATCCGGGCCGGCGCCTGCCGCCAAAAAAGCAAGCGCCGTACGCCCGCTTCCGGGCAAGATCGGGCGCGCCCCGTAGCCGAACCGGCCCCGCGTTCAGCCGACGCGAGAAAGCCCCATCCCCTGGTCCCCGTACACGGCGTGGAGGTGTTCCCGCAGCGCCGCATGACCGGATTCCTTCAGATCGGGATCGCGTTTAACCAGTCCGAAGGCCAGGTCGCGAGCCTCCGTGAGGAGTTCCACATCCCCCGGCAACTCGGCAATCTTCAATTCCGGCAAGCCGCTCTGCCTGGTACCGAAGAAATCGCCGGCCCCGCGAATCTTCAGATCGGCTTCGCTGATCCGGAAGCCATCGTTCGTATCCACCATCACCTGCAAGCGCCCACGGGCTTCGTGCGTGCACTTGTAATCCGCCATGAGAATGCAGTAACTCTGCTCCCCGCCCCGTCCGACCCGGCCCCGCAACTGGTGCAACTGGCTCAAACCGAACCGTTCGGCATGCTCGACGATCATAATGGTTGCGTTCGACACGTCTACCCCCACCTCGATCACCGTCGTAGCGACCAGCACCTTGAAATCGGCCCGGTGAAACAGGGTCATGGTGTCCTCTTTCTCGCCCCGTGACATCCGTCCGTGGATCAATCCCACCTTGTGCGGAGCAAATATCTTTTTCAGCTCCGCATGCCCGGATTCGGCGTCCTTGAGGTCCATTTTTTCGGACTCTTCCACCAGCGGATATACGATATAGCATTGTCTTCCCTTTTCGATCTCGCCGCGCACGAAGTCATACACCTGTTCCCGGCTCTTGTCGTAGCGCAGCGCCGTGCGCACCGGGCGCCTTCCCGCCGGCAATTCGTTCATGATCGATACATCGAGATCGCCGTAGAGCGTCATCGCAAGCGAGCGAGGAATCGGCGTGGCGGTCATGAGCAGCATGTGCGGACGCGTACCCATTTCGAACATGCGGGCGCGCTGCATGACTCCGAACCGGTGTTGTTCGTCGACGATCGCCAGACCCAGCCGCCGAAACGCTACATCCTCCTGGATGAGCGCATGAGTACCGACCGCAATGCTCGCCTGCCCTTCTGCGATATCTGCAAGAATCTGCCCGCGTTCGGCCCTGGGCAATCCCCCGACGAGCAGTCGCAGCCGCACGCCCAGCGGATCGAGGTACTTGCGCAGATTGGCGTAATGCTGCTCTGCGAGAATTTCCGTAGGCGCCATGAACGCGCTCTGGTAGCCGCTATCCAGCGCGTGAAGCATGGCCGCAACGGCGACCACGGTCTTGCCGCTCCCCACATCGCCTTGCAGAAGGCGGCGCATCTGCTTGCCGCTCCGCATGTCCCGGGCAATGTCCTTCAGCGCAGACCGCTGCGCTCCGGTCAATTCGAAAGGAAGTTCATCCTGGAGAAACTTCCTCATATGCGCTCCCGGCGCATCGAACCGGGGACCCGCATGCACGATCCGGCGACGGCGCAACTGCGCCAGCATGATCTGGACGGAAAAGAGCTCCTCGAATTTCAGCCGGCGCTGCGCCGCTTCGAGTTCGTCCCGGTCTTCCGGGAAATGGATGGCGCGCAGCGCAGCGGGGCCGTCCATCAACTGCGCGGCCTTGCAGATATCGGAGGGAAGCGATTCCGGAAGCTCCTCTCCGTACTGCGTAAAGAAATCGTGGATGATACGCCGGAAGGTGCGACTGGTCAGTCCCACCCCGGTCAGCGCCGCGCTTCCGGGATACAATGCAATAATACGTCCGGTATCGAGCGTCTGACTTTCCGCGTCCAGCTTGTCGAAATCCGGGTGCGCCATCGAAAACATGCCGCCATAGCGCTGGGGCTTTCCATGGAACGCAACCCGGTCGCCTTTGGAAAAACGTCCCTGTATCCACTTGGCGCCCTTGAACCAGACGCATTTCATGACCTGGCCGCCCTCGTCCTGTACGATCAGTTCGAACCGCTGCCCGGTTCGTCCCCGCACCGTATCCGCAAGAATAACCTCGCCCACCACCGTAACCGAGGACATGTCCCCGCGCAACGCCCGAATCGGGACGATCGAAGACCGGTCAAGATAGCGCCGCGGATAGTAGTGCAGCAGGTCGCGGATCGTCCGCACGCCCGCATCCGCCAGCACATCCACACGGCGGCCCTTGATCCCCTGCACACGTTGCACGCCCTGCTCCAGAAAGCTTATCGACATGGTGGCGGGAATCGGTTCGGGAGATTCCTTGCTCCTTACAGGATACTCTGATTAATTCTGCAAAGTTCAGAGGCTTCGAGAAGTGCGCTGGCAAGGAATGACGAAGCAATGTGGCAGGCCCCACATAATGAGGAATGA
>LXNJ01000276.1_pt1 | contig 37182 bp, 30 predicted proteins | sample 809081 | NCBI WGS metagenome assembly LXNJ01 (sample SAMN04870510, study PRJNA318959) | sponge metagenome | biome: sponge; feature: marine sponge reef; material: water | host: Petrosia ficiformis | place: Greece: Milos, Mediterranean Sea | collected 2013-05-29 | depth 5-7 m | reverse complement strand
AAAACCACTTCGTTCAGCGCTTCACGTTCGCAACGCCCCGAATTCGCATATTTCCCGCTGATTCCGATGATAAAATCATGATATCCTGTACTTGCGAACTTGACGCGCCCTTCGGAAGGCTGCGAGGGGCACGCTGGCCTTGATTCAAAGGCCGTTGCTTTCGTCGTATTGCGTTCGTTCGCCTCCTTGCGTAGTATGGTAGTATCCTATAGGGTAAACCATTCCGCAGACAGGTCGCATAAACGTATCACCGAACAGCATCTTTCCGTCATGACTCCACGATTTTTTTGGCTTTTTGTCCTGTGCGCGTCGCTTACTGCAACGGCTCCGGCATTCGTGACCGCGCAATCCCAGGACGACACGCCCTGGGTCGTATACGAAGGCGCCGAGGGGCCTGGTCAGGGCAAGCACATCGTTCTCGTAACCGGAGACGAAGAATACCGCTCCGAAGAGGCGCTTACCCAGTTGGCCCGCATCCTAGCGTTCCGGCACGGTTTCAAAACGACGACGCTTTACGCCATAGACCCGGAAAGCGGAGAAATCGACCCGGAATACCTGCACGATATTCCCGGATTGCACCTGCTCGAGGAAGCGGATATGATGATTCTCTTCACGCGCTTTCGCGATCTCCCCGAAGAGCAGATGCGGCATATCGAGGCTTTCACCAATTCGGGCAAGCCGATCGTCGGCCTGCGGACGTCCACGCACGCCTTCCTTTTCGAGGACAGGGATCACCCGTTCATACGATACGATACGAGGAGCGAGGTCCCCGGATGGGAAGGGGGATGGGGCAGGCAGGTGCTCGGGGAAACCTGGATCAGTCACCATGGACGCCATGCCGTGGAGGGGACGCGCGGCGTGGTCAACTATCTCTACGAAGACGATCCGATGCTGAACGGGATCGGAGACAACGTATACGGGGATACGGATGTGTACGGACTCACGGTTTTGCCGGAGGGCACGGAAGTGCTGCTCTACGGATTGACCCTGAAGGGACTGGACCCCTATGCTCCGCCCGAATACGAAACGTCCATCGTGCCCATCGCCTGGCGGCGGCACTGGACGGGCGAAACAGGAAACGTCTCGCGCGTTTTCGCCACGACGCTGGGCGCCTCCGTGGATCTGCAAAGCGAGGGGGTCCGGCGCCTCCTGGTCAATGCGGCATTCTGGGGGCTGGGCATGGAAGACATGACGCCGGAAGAAGCCGACGTAGGCTATGTCGGCCGGTATCGCCCCACGTTTTACGGTTTCGGAAGCCACGTAACCGGCATCTACCCGGCAGACCTGAATATGACCGCCGAAGAAGCTTCCCAGTGGGTCCAATAGCTCCGTATCCATAATGCAGCCAATGGTACAGCGCATGAATGTTTCGTCGTCGTTTCGAAAAGGTGCGAAAGCATGTGCAGGGTTCATTGCCTGCGCTGCGCTATGGAGTTTCGCCTGGCCTGCGCCGGCGTCGGCGCAATCCGCGGGCGTCTTCCCTGTGACGAGTTATTTCGGAGGATATCCGGGGGCTCGCGCAGGCGGCGGGTACATGGAAAACTTCTATCTTCCGCCTGCTCCCTCTTCCACGCCCTGGTATCCGAGCTGGCATCCGGACGGAGAACATATTGCCGTAGCCATGCAGGGGGCGGTCTGGAGCGTGGAAATTTCCACCGGCATAGCCACCCAGCTGGTGTCCGGGCCGAAGTACTACTCGTCCCCGAACTATTCGCCGGACGGGCGCTGGCTGGTCTACACCGCCGACGAGCATGGCGGGGAAATAGGCCTTGAAATACTGGACACGGAGACGGGGGAAACGCAGCCGCTCGGCGAGCGGAGCCCGCACCTTTTCGCGGATCCGCGCTTCAGTCCGGACGGAACCCGCATCGCATACGTTTCGACGGAGCCGGCAGGGTATTTCAATGTGTATATCCGGTCGATTTCGGAAGGGCAGTGGACCGGGGATCCTGTTCCCGTCACGCGGGACAACGATTTCGGGCGGGACCGGCTTTATTTCGGGCCGCAGGACATTCACACCAGCCCGGCATGGCTACCTTCCGGCGACGAGTTGCTGCTGGTGTCGAATCGCGACGTAGCGCTGGGCAGCGGGAACGTGTTTCGGGTACCGGCCCGCGAGGACGGATTTACGGACCGCGTGGTCGTGCTCCGGGAGCAAACATTGTATCGTACGCAACCCGACGTGTCGATCGACGGGAGACGGTTCGTGTTCTCGTCCACGCGGGGCGCTGCGGATCAGTTCAACAACCTCTATGTGCAACCGACCGTCGGGGGCGAGCCCTACAAGCTCACGTTTTTCAGCCACGACGCGTTTCATCCCCGCTGGTCCCCGGACGGGGAGTGGATCGCCTACATCGACAACCGGGACGGGCTGCCCCAGTTGAAGCTGCTCGAAACCTACGGAGGGAAGATCGTCGATGTGGAGATTGCAGAGCGTCGCTGGAAGCATCCTGTGGGCACGCTGTCCGTCACGACCACAGGCCCGGACGGACTCCCCACCGGGAGCCGGATTCACCTGATCGCTTCCGACGGCAAATTTTATGCCCCCACCGACGCCTATGCGCGCATTGCGCCCCGCGCCGAGCAGTGGGCGTTTCATCATTCCGGATCGTTCGATCTGGAACTCCCCGAGGGGCAAGCGATCGTCCGGGCGGTCAAGGGCTTCGAATATGCGCCGGTAACGGATACGCTGCGGATTGTGGCCGGGGAGACGCTCCGGCATAGCATGATGCTCGATCCCATCATCGATATGGCGACCCAGGGCTGGTACAGCGCTTCCACGCACGTGCATATGAACTATGGGGGCAACCTGCACAACACCCTCGAAAACCTGATGATGATGTCCGAGGCGGAGGATCAGGACCTGGTGCTCGAACAGGTGGCGAACAAGGATAATCGCATCCTGGATCAGCAGTTCTTCGTGCCGGGCGGGGGAGCGCACCCCTTGTCGACGCCCGACCGGGTGCTGGTGGTCGGACAGGAATACCGGCCGCCTTTCTACGGGCATGTGTTCATGTTCGGGATGCGGGATCATCTCATTTCCCCGTATGTGACCGGCTACGAAGGCACGGCCATCGAGAGCCTGTATCCCTCGAACACGGACATGTTCAGAAAGGCGAAGGAGCAGGGCGCTTGGACCGGATATGTGCATCCGTTTTTTCGCGGCGATCCGCTGGAGGAGGATCTCGGCCGGGCGAGGGGTTTCATGGTGGACGCCGCGCTGGGGACTGTGGACGCCCTGGAGTGGTCTACGGCCCTGGATGGCTATCCTCCGCTGTACGCCGTGTGGAACAACGGGATACCCACCGCGCTCGTTGGCGGGGAGGATTCTATCGGTAACCTGCAGCAAACTCCTCTGGTGGGATCGGTCCGGACGTATGTCAAGCCAGCGGATGGTGCGCTGGGTATGAGGAGTTGGTTCGAGGGGATGGCTGCCGGACGCGCCTTCGCAACGAGCGGGCCCCTCGTCGATTTTACCGTGGACGGGCGGATACCGGGCGAAACCGTCGATATTGGCGGGGGAGAGGGCGTGACGGTGCGTTTCGAGGTTACTTCGATTACGCCGCTTGAGAAAGCCGAACTAGTATTCAACGGGGAAGTCGTGCAGGAACTCCTTTTTGAAGGCGACCGCACGTCCATGATCTTCGAGGACACGTTCCATCCGGAACGATCGGGGTGGTATCATCTGCGGGTAAACGGCGTACCCGAAGAACGATTCCCGCTCGATATTCCGTATGCCTTCGCCTTAACGAATCCGGTCTGGGTTATTGCGGACGGCGTCCCGGTGCGCTCGGTGCAGGCCGCCGATTACGGTATTGCCTGGATCGACAAACTGCATGCTATGGCCGAAGAATGGCCCGGCTGGCGCTCCCAACGGGAAAAAGATCACGTGTATGCACAGTTCGAAGAGGCGCGAGAGGTGTACCGGCGGCTGCGCACCGAGGCGGAAGACATAGCGCGTCGCCGCACCCGATAACCTTTTTTGGGGATTCGCCTTATTCTACGTAAAAAATGCGTTGATTATTTTTCCGTAACGCCTTGCGGCGCGGCCTAATTATGGCTTCCGTACCCAACTCGCCTTATTCTCCGTAAAAAATGCGGCGATTACTTCTTCATAACGCCCTGTGGCCCGGCCTGGTAGGTAAGGGGCCGGATGCTGACGAACCCGCCATCGGGCTGGAACGGATGCTCCGGCTTACGGCGGATGCCTGTATCGATGGGGAAGAGCCCGTTCGTTTCGATGGGGTAGACCTTTTCCTGTACCGCCCGCACATCGACATCGATGCTCCGGGGGACGACATCCGGCGTCTTGCGGACCGGATCGCATCGCTGGGTCTTGGCGTGGGTTCGGTGGTCGCGCCCGTGTACCCCGACATGTTGGGCGGCAGCGCGATGGGCGATCGCGACGATCGCCGGCGCTTTGTGGAAGCCGTGCGGACTGCGTGCCGGTATGCCTCCGTGTTAAATGCGCACGGCGTTCGATCCTGCGGGGTCGTCCGGATCGACTCGGCGGCAGGACCTGTCGAGTGGGCGGAGCATCCCGTGGAAAACACGGGAAAGATTGCGGACACGTTTCGTGAGTCGGCGCTCGTAGCGGAAGATCACGGGGAACGTATTGCCGCAGAGGGGGAGATTTGCTGGGCGGCCATGCATTCCTGGACAGAGATGCTGCGTCTCCTGCAAGAGGTCGGGCGCCCCGATTCGTTCGGATTTCAGGCCGATCTGGCTCACACTTATTTGTATTTGCTCGGATACAATGCGCCCGAAGCGGCTTTGCTGCAGGATGGGTACACGGAAGAAGAATTCAAAGAGGCCTACCGGATCATGATCGGCGCCCTGGCGCCCTGGCTGTTCGATTTTCACGTGGCGCAGACCGACGGGTCCGTGTTCGGAAGCGGCTCGCACGACAAGACAGGAAGACATTGCCCGGTCGATTCTCCCGACGGCAAGCTGGACATGGTATGGTGCAGTCGGCAGTGGCTACTCGACGATGAGGGCGAACTGCGGGAGGGCATCCGGCACATCTGCTGGGACGGGTGCATGTTTCCCAATGCCGTACTGGAGGATCAGGAAACGTGGAACCGGGTGCTCGGAGCGATGGAGGCGGTGAGGAGGGGGTTGTAGGGGGGGTGGTGACCATCCGCTCTGGGGCTCATATACCAAAGTCGCCAGACCTTTTTCCGTCCGGGTCGGCGCGGTAACTCAAACCAACCGCCCGGAGGGGCTGGGTTATTTCAAGGGAACATCCAGAGGAAACAGCTGTCATTGAGGCAGAAGTCCAATGGCGCACCCCCTGTAATTGCTATACGCCTGGGGGAGCCATATTTTATTGCCGTAAGTACGTATACCTTGAGAATAACTTGTCTTTATCGATGCCGTTGACCAAGACACGCCCGCTTAGCGACAGTGATATGCTGCAGAGCAGCATACAGTGGCTTGGGGACAAGAATGCTGGCGCATTCTTGAGTCATGTCACGCCTGCGCAACCAGATTATTCGGCACTGTCTGCTATGGAGCATAGCATAGGGTTGATCGAGGCGCTGTGGGATGCGTTTGAAGTTTCTTCGGAGGCCGACAGGAAGCGCATAGCGGGCATAGCGCATGCTGGATCGGATGCAGCGAGGGCTATAAAGGTCAAGATGAATGAATTGTCTGCGCTTCCCGGATCAATACCCTGGCGAAAAAACGTAATGGAACGATTGGAGAACGTTCTGGTCCGGGTTGAGGACATCACGGAAGTGGCCGCACTATCGTCCAGCAAGGAATTCATAAACTTGCTCGAAAAGAAAATTGAAAAACATGTCGGAAGTAACGATTGAATTTGACAGCGGTTTTCAGTCTGACATTAAAACGCTATCTCGAAAACGCCGTGGACTGGAAGATTCTGTTCGCGATAAAGTCGCCAGGATAGCGCAAGGATAGGATTCGCCGGGCAAACTTGTAAAGGGGCTTAAAAAAGAAAGGCCAGTATTTATAGCCAAAGTGGGATGGACAAATATATCCCCACATAACTTTGGGCGTATAGTCCACTATTTTGATGGAGAACTCATGATATGTTTCTTTCTATATCTGAAGGGAGACATGAGCCATATGCCCGTCCCGGAGATAGAAAAAGCGCTTGTTGCGTATGGCCTTTAATTCTCCTTGACGAGGGCGGTCGGTTGCCTTCCCGGTGTTGGTTGCGGGCATGGGAAGCCTCCTGCGACATCAGGAAAAGGGATACAACTGCATAAGCTTTTTCTTTCGCTGTGTTCCTGGCGTATGGGGGGAAATCTGCCTTAATCGGCAGGGGCGAAACAACAGATACGGGTACATCCTGTGTCTTCCCCCGGCAGACGACATGCGGAGCTTCGGGTAGCCGGCGGATCGTCCCATAAGGCTTGCGCCGCCCTGAAGTCCATGCCGCGTTTTTGGAGATTGCGCTCGCTTTCTCCGGGATCGAAGTCGAATTAAATATGCCCTTTTGAGTAAAAAATATACAAAAAAGGTATATAAATAGTGCTTAAAAGGTATATAAATTACTCAAAAAGGGTAAAAATGGATCATTTGGAGTCAGGCGAACTCCGCCAACGCGCTGTCGCCTCCGACGAAGGACTGTGGGTTCTGCGCGTGCGCCTTGGCATGGGTCTCTTTGGACTTATTGGGTTGGAACAGGGGTGCAGCACCACACCTTAACATTCCGGTAGAATCTGTTCGGTTAATAGGAATCGTTTCCACCTCCCTCTCCGCAACAACCTCACTAATTCGTTCCGGCAGTTCCTGCTTTTCAACCGCTTCCTTATCTTGCTCCCGCCGCATTCTTCCCGACCCTACACCCTGAAACCGCTCCCAACCCGCTATGCACCGCATCGGATTCAACCTGCTTCCCTGGTCCGCCACCGTATCGGAGGCGCTTTACCCGCACATTGAACGGATCCGGGACATTGGATACGACGGGATAGAGTATTCGATGGGGGCGCAGGACGCCGCCGCCTACCGCAGCCTCGGGGCCTTCCTGGCCGATCTGGATATGGCGTGCTCGTCGTGCCTTGCCCTGGCGCCGGAGCACAACCCGGCCAGTTCCGACGCCGCCGTCCGGCAACAAGGCCTGGAGAAAATCCGGTGGGCTATCGATCGGGCCATAGATACCGGCGCAAACGTGATCTGCGGACCGTTCCACTCCGCCTTTGCCTGGTTTACCCAAGCGGCGCCCACGCCGGACGAGGCCAAATGGAGCGCCGAAGTGCTGCGGCAAGCGGGCGAATACGCCGAGCAGGCCGGCGTCATGCTGGCGCTGGAGGCGCTGAATCGCTTCGAATGTTACTTGTGCAACACGATGCAGCAACTGGTCGAACTGACCGAAATGGTGGATCATCCGTTCGTGCAGGTCATGTTCGACACCCATCATTCGAACATCGAGGAAAAATCCTTCGCCGGGGCTATCCGTACGGCGTCGCCTCATCTGGTCCATGTGCATATCAGCGAGAACGACCGGGGTACGCCGGGCGACGGGATCGTAGCCTGGAAGGAGGTCTTCGAAACGTTGGCGGAAGTGGGCTACGAGGGGTGGCTGACCATCGAGTCGTTCACCCGGGCCGATCCGGACTTTGCGAATGCGATCAACGTGTGGCGGAGTTTCTCCGAACCCTGGGACATTGCGGAACAGGGGTACGCCTTCATCAAGCGGCAACTACGCGAGACTGCGACCGGTTAAATTGCCACCGAATTCCCGGCTTCATTTTTCACAGACCTGTCCATACTCTTTTCCGACACATGTCCGGCACATTCATTCCTCCTTTTCGTTTCGGCGCCGAGGTGTACACCTGGTTCATGAAGGAGAACGGCAAGGCGCACGCGAATCGCCTGGATCATATGATCCGCGTGTCCGCAGAGGCGGGCTTTACGGGTATCGAACCGGTGCATTCCTGGATGGGCGACTTGTCCGATCCCGCGCGGCTCGAGGACGAACTGCGCCGGGCGGGCATCGATCTTGCCGCCTTGGCGCTCGTGCTCGAATGGAACGGTCCCGAAGAAACCGAAGAGGAGCGCCGGCAGGCCGACGAAACGATCCGGCTATTGCAACGCTTCCCCGGAGCGTTGCTGTGCACCGTCCAGATTCCCACAGGCCGCCACGAACTCGAGGCCCGCCGACAGCATCTTGCATCCATCGTCAACGCGGTGTCGCACCGCGCCGCCGATGCGGGGATTATAGCTACATTCCATCCCAATTCTCCGCATACGTCCATTAGCCGTACGGAAGAGGATTACCGGATTATTCTGGAAAGCCTGAATGCGTCCGTCACCGGGTGGACGCCCGATGTCGGGCACATCGCCAACGGGGGGATGGACCCGCTTGCAAAGATGCGGGAGTATGCAAGCCTCATCAACCATGTCCATTACAAGGATTGGGACGGCAACCCGGAATTCGTCGTCATGGGGGCCGGAAAGATCGACTTTGCGGGCATTACGAACTGGCTTGTTCGCCAGGGGTACGAAGGGTGGATCGTCTGCGAGGACGAAGGGGCCGAGGCGGTGGAGGATCCCGATGGCGTGACCCGTCACGACGGAAGATGGATCCGGGACACGTTGCTGCCCGCACTCTCCGATTCGTAACCGATTCTCGAATTCGTCATAAGCGCAAGACCAGCCATGCCTATCGTCCAGACCAATGGAATCGACATGTATTACGCGGAAGCCGGCGACGGCCCGCCGCTTCTTATGATCATGGGGATTACCGCCCCGGGCTCCGTATGGGAGGTTCACAAGGAGGCCTGGAAGGCGCATTTCCGGTGCATCATGCCGGACAATCGCGGCGTAGGGCGCTCCTCGAAACCCGGCGGAAGCTACACGAGCGCCCAAATGGCGGACGATATGGCGGGCTTGCTCGACGCGCTGGAACTCGACCGGGTGCACGTCGTCGGCGTGTCCATGGGCAGCATCATTGCGCAGCAGTTGGCTATCCGTAACCCCGAGCGGGTGCGTTCCCTCGTGCTTATGTGCCCCTGGGCGCGATGCGACCGGTACGCCGCCAGTATTTTCCGGCACATGATGACCATCAAGGCGCGTCTTCGGCCCGAAGAATTCACGGAGTACATTCAGCTCCTCATTTTTTCGAAAGGCACCTGGGACGATATCGAAGGGTATGCCGAACTGATTAATGAGCGTACGCATGCTTCCGCGGGAGAGGACCCGCAACCTTTGCACGGGCTGGAGGGGCAGGGGCATGCCTGCATCGAACATAATGTGCTGGAGGCGCTTCCGCAGATTACGGCGCCGACCCTCGTAGTGGGCGGAGAGCAGGATATTTTCGTGCCGCCCTGGATGGTGGAAGAAGTGGCGGCGGGGATTCCGAATGCGGAGTTGCATATGTATCCGGAGGCGGGCCATGCATTTCACTGGGAGCGCATCGAGGATTTCAATCCCCGGGTGGCCGACTGGCTTCTGGCGCACTAACGAAGGAGTCACGCACAAAAGCCGCATGGCTTCCGCATACGCCATAGGACTGGACTTCGGCACCGATTCGGTGCGCGCGCTGGTCGTGGATGTCGCCACGGGGCGCGAGGCGGGCACGGGCGTTTTCGAATACCCTTCCGGCGAGGACGGCGTGTTGCTGGACCGGGATCGGCCCGATCTTGCCCGGCAGCACCCCGGAGATTACGTACTGGGCGTGGAGCGGAGTATCGCTGCCGCGATGGGGGAGGCTCTGCGAGAAGATGACGGGTTCGACGCCCGCCGCGTGACAGGTATCGGCGTCGATACGACTGGCTCCACCCCGATCCCGGTGGACAAGGAGGGCGTTCCGCTGGGTCTTTCCGACCGGTTTCGGGACAACCCGGATGCGCAGGCCTGGCTCTGGAAAGATCACACGGGGCATGCCGAAGCCCGGGAAATCACGGATCGCGCCCGCGCGCTGCGCCCGGAATACCTTGCAAAATGCGGGGGAACGTACAGTTCTGAGTGGTTCTGGTCGAAGATATGGCATTGTCTGCGGACTGCCCCAGAGGTGTTCGAGGCGGCGTATACCTGGGTGGAGCATGCGGACTGGGTTCCGGCGATGCTTTCCGGCACGGAGCGGCCCGACCGGCTGAAGCGGTCGATCTGCGCAGCGGGGCACAAGGCCATGTTTCATACGGATTGGGGCGGGTATCCCGACGAAGAATTTCTGGGGTCGCTGGACGAGGCGCTCCTGCGTGTCCGCGGAACGCTGCCCGACCGGGCGTTCGACGTGTCGCAGGCGGCAGGCGCATTGACCGACGAATGGGCCGGGCGGCTGGGGCTGCCCGCCGGCATTCCTGTGGCTGTCGGCGCATTCGATGCGCATCTGGGCGCGGTAGGATCGGGGATTGCTCCCGGCACGCTCGTCAAGATCATCGGTACCTCCACGTGCGATCTGATGGTGGCGCCGCTGGAAGAGAATCCTGGGGACATTCCCGGATTGTGCGGCATTGTGCCGGAATCCGTCCTTCCCGGACACTACGGGATGGAGGCCGGGCAGTCTGCCGTAGGAGATATTTTCAACTGGTTCGTGCGCCGGGTGCGACCGGATGGGCAAGGGCACGAGGCGCTCACGGAGGAAGCCGGGCGGCTGCGCCCCGGCGAAAGCGGGCTCCTTGCGCTCGACTGGCTCAACGGGAACCGGACTATTCTTGTAGACCAGCGCCTGACCGGGCTGATCGTGGGATTGACCCTCCACAGTACTCCGGGGGAAATATACCGGGGCCTTATCGAGGCAACGGCCTTCGGCGCCCGCAGAATCATGGAGCGCTTCGAGGAGTACGGGGTACCTGTCGAGCGCATTGTCAACTGCGGCGGCATATCGGACAAAAACGAATTGGTCATGCAAATTTATGCAGATGCGATGGGGCGCCCGATCATGATTTCGCAGAGCGCCCGAACCTGTGCGCTGGGCGCCGCCGTGAGCGCATCCGTAGTGGCGGGGAAGGCTGCGGGGGGGTACGACGGGTTTCCAGAAGCCATACGCGCCATGACAGGCGTGCGCGCACGGGTGTTCGAGCCCGACCCGGAACGATGCAGGACCTACGACCGGCTATATGCGCTCTACCGCCGGCTGCATGATGCTTTTGGCATGGAGGCCGCACAGGGAGATGGTGCACCGGATATGGTGGAAGGACCTCACCTGTTCGATGTGATGAAAGCGCTGCTCACGCTACGCGACGAGGTGCGGGGATGAGCGCAGCGTATGCCGATTTGAAGGAACAGGCGTGGCGGGCCAATTTCGATATCGAGGGGCTGGTGGAAAGAACCTGGGGAAACGCCAGCGCCGCGGATGCCCAGATGGGCGTCATGGCGATCAAACCCAGCGGGGTTCCGTACGACCGGCTTGCTGCGGACGACATGGTGGTGCTGTCGCTGGAGACGGGGGAGGTCGTGGAAGGCCGGCTTCGTCCCTCCTCGGACACGCCGACCCATCTGGAGTTGTACCGGGCCTGGCCGAGCACAGGGGCTATCGTACATACGCATTCCAGGTACGCCGTGAGCTGGGCGCAAGCCGAGCAGCCCATCGATTGCCTCGGAACGACTCATGCCGATCATTTTCGGGGAAGCATTCCGGTGACGCGCCGGATGCGCGAAGACGAGATCGCGGAAGAGTACGAGCGAAACACAGGTCTTGTCATTGTCGAGCGTTTCGAGCAGGGGGGGATAGATCCTCTGGAGATACCTGCCGTGCTGGTGTCTTGCCATGGACCGTTTGCCTGGGGCGGGAATGCTGCCGAAGCGGTAGAAAACGCTATCGTGCTCGAGACCGTGGCGTGCATGGCGTGGCGGACGCGGCTCCTTCGGCCGGGGGTCGGCCCGATTGACGATGCGCTCCGCGACAAGCATTTTCTGCGCAAGCACGGCTCCGGGGCCTACTATGGGCAGTCCCGGAAAAGATGAACCGCGCCCTTGGATTGGCGTATTTAAAGGATACTCTGAGCTTTGCGACGTAATCGGAGTATCCATGGTGAGCGGTGAACGTGCTGCCGACATTGTCGTCTTCGATGCAAATCAAAGGGTGAATCTATGGTTTGGTGGGGCTGGTTGGTCATTGGATTTGGCCTGATGATCGTAGAATTGATGGGCGTCGAGGCAGCGTTCTATCTGGTTATTATCGGCTTTGCGGCCATATTGACAGGATTGGTCGGGTTGGCCGGATTGACCCTGCCCATCTGGGGGCAATGGGTGCTTTTTTCCGTGCTGGCTATTTTTTCCATGCTTTTTTTCCGGCAAAGTCTGTACACCCGCTTGCGTGGCAAGACGCCTAAATCCGGCAATCCCCTTGTTGGCGAGACCGTTAGTCTCTCCGAGGACGTAGGGCCAGGCGCGCGTTGCCGGGTGGAATTGCGGGGATCGACATGGAGCGCCAGAAACGTCGGCTCCGAACCCCTTCCGGCCGGCGGACAAGCCGAGGTAATCGCAGTCGACAACACCTTGCTGGAAATCGAAGCTCCGGCGGAGGCGTAAGGCCGCCGTATCCATTTTAAAGGATGCCCTGGCCAGAATCACTTCGCTCAGCACGTTAACTTTCGCGCGGACAGGACATCATGATTCCATCGTTGAACACTGCGGATTCGGGGTGTCGCGGACTTAATTAGAGTATCCTTATCAACAGGTAAAAAATATGCTGGACATTGGCTTGATCGTTGGCGGCGTCATCGCTTTGGCGGCCATCGTGGTTATCGTCAAAACGGCGGTGATCGTGCCGCAGCAAAGCGCCTATGTGGTCGAGAATCTGGGGCGTTATTCCCGCACGCTGGATCCCGGCTTCAATATTCTTATCCCCTTCGTTGAGCGGGTAGCGTACAAGCACAGCCTGAAGGAGCATGCAATGGACATTTCCGAACAGGTGTGCATTACCAGCGATAACGTGCAGGTGGGTATAGACGGGGTGTTGTACATGCAGGTTATGAACGCCGAGCGCGCCTCGTACGGAATCGGGAATTACGTATTCGCTATTTCCCAACTGGCCCAGACCACATTGCGCAGCGAGATCGGAAAAATCGAACTCGACAAGACCTTCGAGGAGCGCGCGGCCATCAATCTGAATGTCGTCAAGGAACTCGACCTCGCTTCCGAACCCTGGGGCGTGAAGGTGCTTCGCTACGAAATCAAGAATATCAACCCGCCCGACGATGTGCTCTCCGCCATGGAGAAGCAGATGCGCGCCGAGCGCGAAAAGAGGGCTGTCGTTCTGGAATCGGAAGGGGATCGGGATGCGCAGGTCAATCAGGCGGAAGGCGAAAAGAAGCGGGTCATTCTTGAATCCGAAGCGGCCATGCAGCAGCAAATCAATGAAGCGCAAGGCGAAGCGGAAGCTATCCTGAGGGTGGCCGAGGCTACCGCCGAGGGTTTGAAAAAGGTTGCCGAGGCCTTGCTCGCCGAGGGAGGCGACAAGGCGCTGCAACTTCGTATTGCAGAAAATTACCTGGAACGTTTCGGTGCGCTGGCTAAAGCCGGAAATACGTTAATTCTTCCCGCCAACATGGCGGATATGGCGTCCATGATTAGCGCCGCCACGAAGATTTTTCACGAAACGGACGGAAAGGCGAAAGATCATTGAAGGGGACGGCCCGGGTAGACCGGGCAGGACTTCAGGACGCTGTCCTGATGCGGTCATGTCGTAGAATCCATCCGCTATGTGTGACGATTCCTTCGAATTTGATTTCCATATCCGGGAGGATGAAGCTTCGTCGGTAGATCGTCCATGGATACGGACCTATCTCCGCTCCGATAAGGATACGGCCATGCGCCCTTCCTTTTCCCGTCAGGCTGGACATTCTCTTCAGATTTTCGGTGCGGGCGTAGGCGCTGTGCAAGCGGATGCTCTGCTGGATGGCGCGGACTGGATGGCGGAGCTTTCCCGTCCCCTTTCCGGGTACGACCAGATCGCTGTGACCGGCATGGGGAAAGCTTCCATAGCAATGGCTGCGGCACTGCAGACGCATCTCGACGGCCGCAAAACATTTGGATGGGTATCCGCTCCTTACGGGTATGCGGGGAAAGGGTGGTTCGGCAGACCGCCGGTCTCGGACGATCTGAAAATGAAAAACATTAATAACATTGGCGTTATCGAGGCGGGCCATCCCTTGCCCGATAAGGAGAGCGAGATGGCCGGGAGATTCGCACTGGTCGGAGCGGAATGTCTTGGCCCCGACGATTTGCTGATCGTCCTCGCTTCGGGAGGCGGCTCTTCGCTGTGCGTTGCTTTCCCGCCGGGCATTTCGCTGGAGGACGCCCGCGAGGCATTTTACCGTCTGCTTGTCGCCGGGGCGGATATTCACGCCATAAACAAGGTGCGCCGGCGCATCTCGCATATTGGAGGGGGCGGCCTGGCTCGAGCGGCGGCCCCCGCCGAGGTGCTGACGCTGTGTCTTTCCGATGTGCCTGGCGACGATACGCAGAATATGTACGTTATCGGAGGCGGTCCAACCCTGCCCGATCCGTATACGGCGCAAGAGGCGCTGGACATCTTGAAACAGTACGGCGACAAGGTTCCCGCCAGTGTCTGGCAATATGTCGAGGAAAGCGCCGGGCGTCCCGAACCGTCTCCGTCGAACTCCGGACGGGTACATGCCGTGCTACTGGGAAGCGTACGCACAGCGCTGGAGGCCGCTGCCGCCGAAGCAAAGCGGTTAGGTTATCGTGTCGAGGTTGTTTCCCGCGAGATGTTCGGGGAGGCTCGCGAGGTCGGGGAGGCCATGGCCCGTCGCGCGCTGGCGCAGGAACCCGGATGGTGCCTGTTATGGGGCGGCGAAACATCCGTAACGGTCCGGGGGGATGGTCTGGGTGGGCGGAACCAGGAACTTGCGCTTGCTGCCGCCATCCGTATGGCGGGGGAAGAGAAAGACGTAAGCCTTATGAGCGCAGGTACCGATGGGATAGATGGCCCTACGGATGCCGCCGGTGCGATAGCTACTCCGGATACGGCGGTCGAGGCGCGTCAGCGAGGTCTGGACCCGGAGGCATTTCTGAAGCGGAACGATGCCTACGGATTCTGGCAACGGATGCCGGGATTTCTACAGACAGGCCCAACCCATACGAACGTGATGGACATACAGATTGTCCTCACATGACCGGGAGGAAAGAAAGAGGGGAAGCGCCCTGCGGCGCAGGCCGTGCGGCAGCGCCACGGAAAGACATGGCGTAAGCGGTCCGGACGGGACTCGAACCCGCGACCTCCTGCGTGACAGGCAGGCGTTCTAACCAAACTGAACTACCGGACCAATACGGTACGCTCGCTGTACCCTGAGAATGTGCAACGGTTCCGCCTTTACGGGAATTGCACAGAGGCGCCGGGGTCGTAGCGTCTGTTTTGGAGCGAGATGCTTTTTGAGCCTGGCTATGTCCTGTTTTTTGCCCGATTGCTGCTCAACTTGATGCGAGTGGACATATGGCCGAACTGGCGCCGCCCCCCGGATGAAGGACGGCGCCAGGACCGGCACTACGCAACACATCTTGCGAGATGCACTCTATAGACACGCACGGTAGCGTTGCATAACCTCGTAACGAAAAAAATGATGCTACGCAGCGTTTGTATAGCGGCGCTTTTACCCGAAACCGTTGCGATGGGAGGGACGTACAAGGCGCCCTTTCCGGTCAGGTAGCTCAGTTGGTAGAGCAACGGACTGAAAATCCGTGTGTCGGCGGTTCGATTCCGCCCCTGACCACTGTTCACTTCTCAATGCGCCGCCCCAGACACGTCAGTGCAAGGGCACTGACGCCCGGATGCCTTCCGCTTATTCCGTTTTCATTGCATCGGCGCCGCTAATTCCCGAACTTGATAGCGAGCCTCCTGTACAGCCTGCCGGATTCGGCCAATACTATCCCCGAAGCGGAAGAAAATCATGCACGCTGGGCCGATTCACACACTATTTGGAATAGCTTTGCTTATACCGCTTTTTGCAGGCGATGCCATAGGGCAAACCGTGAAAGTCGGCGGGCTGGCCTACGTGGATTATTTTTACCGGCTCGGCGATGACGAAGACAATTCTTTTTGGCAGCGGCCCCAGGATAATCTGTGGAATGGCGGTAAGCGCGATGACACCATAAATAATGCCCACCAAGGCTTCACCTACCGGAGGATGTACCTGACGACCGACGCGACGATATCCGAGAACTTCAGGACCCGCTTTCGCCTGGAGGCCAACGATAAACATGCCGGGAGTAAGGGGCCGATCCCTTTCGTGAAAGACCTGTGGGTCGATTGGAACTACACCGGTAGCCATTCTGCCAGGATAGGTGTCATGCCGCCCCCCGTGTTTCAGCTATCGGAGGATGTTTGGGGATTTCGCAGTCTGGAAAAGACCATCCTCGATGTGCAGGGAGTCAACTCGTCCCGCGATTTCGGGATTCGGTTCGATGGTCCTATTCCCATACGAAACGGCCTTGTTCGCTATGCGGTGATGCTGGCCAACGGGGATCCGCCGCTGTACAGTAATTTGTTGGCGCTTGGTGGCAGGAGCGAAATTCTGGTAGAACACGACAAAAACAAGACGGGATATGCCCAAATCTCGATCACTCCATCTGACAAAATGATCTTCTCGGTGGGTGCGGAGTACGGGAAGCACTCGTATCCGTCCGACTTGCGTGAGCCGCCCTTTTCTTATCGCCCGTACCGCGATTTCAGGGCATCCGTGTTTGGGGGATACGGCGGAGGTGTTACCCGATTCGGTGTAGAAGCCTTCCTGCATGAATCGAGGTGGGAGAGTACTACAGTAGTATTCTACGATAAGTTGGGTAGTGAAGAAGAAGGCGATACCGATACGCGCTATACGCGGCAGTTCGGTATCAGTGTGTTCGGATCGATCAAGGTCAATTCCCTGGTGGAGTTCGTGGGTCGGTTAGACCTGACGGAGAATAATGGTAATCTTTCCTTAAGCGATTCTGTGCTTTATGAAACATTTGTACTGGCAGGAGTGGCCTTCGCGCCCAATGAACATGTTCGCATCATCCCGAATCTGTGGTGGTTCGGATCGAATTATCGTTTTGAGCGGTACTATTACTGGGAAGATGGTACCTACGATAGGCTGGCCCTCGACCAAAAACGAAAAAACAGAATGGGGCGCGTCACGATCGAGGTATCATTTTAGCCCGGTCGATCTGCACGGACGAACTCTTTTTAGGCGACCGGCTTGTTTCAGTCCGGGGCGCAACGCCCGGAAATCCGTTTTCAGGAAGTTTTTATAAAAAAAGGCCCACCCCTATACCTCGGATAGGGATACGTACGATCCAACGGGCCGGCTCCCTCGTTGCCTCGGTGTCCTGGCTCCAGGAATACGCCTCTGAAAACCTTGTTAATCTTGTCCCCGGGCGCCCCACATCAGTTTGGAACGGAGCGTCTGGAAGTAGTGCTGTTCGGGTAGTTTGACAAGGCGCACCCGGTGGTTTGCCCTGGTGAAGCGAAATACTGCAGGATGTTCGTCGTGGTCGAAGGGTTGGCTGTTGCCGTCGAAGCCCAGCACATACGGCGTGTCGTTGCCCAATACTTCGGCTTCGATGACCGAATCGGCGGACAGTACGATGGGGCGTACCGTGAGGCTGTGCGGCGCAAGCGGGGAGAGAATGAACACCTCGCTTCCGGGGACGACAATCGGGCCGCCTGCGGACATCGAGTATGCGGTCGATCCGGTCGGGGTGGCGACGATCAGCCCATCGGCCCAGTAGTCGTTCAGATGTACGCCGTCCACGGTCACGCGGATGGATATGAGTCCCGCCGATCCGCTTCGCTCCAGCGCGAATTCGTTGAGCGCCCAGTATTCCCGGTCGCCGCCCGGGCTTGTCACCCGCGCTGTCAAAGGGAGGCGTTCCTCGATCCGGTAGACGCCTTGTTCCAGCGATCGAATCGTGTCCCGAACCTGCGTTACCTCGATATCGGCCAGAAACCCCAGCCGTCCGATATTTATTCCGAGAATGGGCGTCCCGTATGTTCCCGCTTCCTGGGCACTGGTCAAAAGGGTGCCGTCGCCGCCGAACGACAGAACGATGTCCGATTCCTGCGCCAGATCGCCGGTAGCGCCGGATTCGCATAGCGCGGCATCCAGCAATGCTCTCTCCCTCAGGCCGTTGGCAAGGTCGCTATTCAACTTGAAGGAGAGATCCTCGCGTTCCAGCCAGGCGACCAGCTCTGCAACCGGCTCCCAGAGGCGATTTTTTTGGGTGTTGCCTGTAATGCCGTACGTCATCGATCTGTTTTCTTACGGATGGAGTCGTAGCGGGTTGCAGGGAGGCGTTCGTGGAGCACAGAGGCCCACGCGTCGGTTATGAGATTACCCAAAAGTACGGAATATGCGGTTTGCAGGTTATGCCTGCCCGTTTTTCGTGTCTATAGGCGGGTTCGTCGTATTTCGCCTATCAAATCATGACACGCTTCCATGCTTTCGCACGTTCGGAGCGCCGCTACGTGTGGCATAGATGCTCTTCCCGTCGAGATCGAAACAAGCATTTCGACGGGATTGCCGAGTTATGCCGTAGTAGGCTTGCCGGACGGGGCGGTTCGGGAGAGCCGTGATCGTATATATGCTGCTTTCCAGAACACGGGCATCCCGTTGCCTCACGGAAAGATCACTATTAACCTTGCTCCGGCCGATTTCAGGAAGGAAGGGGCAGCGTTCGATCTTCCGATCGCTCTGGGATTAATGGCGGCCCATATGCAGGACGCGAAGCGCGAAACTCTTGCAATGACATGCGTCCTTGGAGAACTGGCGCTGAACGGCGATGTGCGCCCGATTCGGGGGGTGTTGCCTATGGTGATGCGGGCCAGGAGGGAAGGCATTAAATCGGTGATTGTGCCTTCCGGAAACGCCAGAGAAGCCTCTCTGGTCAACGATATGGAGGTTCTTCCTTTGGCCAATATCCGTGAAGGGCATGCTTTCCTCAGGCAGGCGTCCGGCGGGCCGGTTCCATTCAGGGAAAATACCTGTCGGCTTGTTCAGGATTCCCGGCGGGACGACTGCGACTTTTCGGACGTTCGGGGGCAGGCGGACGTGAAACGGGCGCTTGAAGTAGCTGCCGCGGGCGGGCACAACGCGATGATGGTGGGACCTCCCGGCGCAGGAAAGACCATGCTGGCCCGCAGGATTGCGACCATACTTCCCCCCCTGAGTCGGGAAGAAGCCCTGGAAACGACGCAGATTCATTCGGTCGGCGGGATATTGAACGAACGGGGCGTGGTGACGATGCGTCCGTTTCGTGCTCCCCATCATACTATTTCGGATGCCGGATTGTGTGGCGGAGGCAGCAATCCCATGCCGGGAGAAATTTCGCTGGCGCACAACGGCGTACTGTTCCTGGACGAGTTACCGGAATTCAAGCGGCAGGCCCTCGAGGTGCTGCGGCAGCCGCTGGAAGAAGGACAAATCACGATCAGCCGGGCGCGTATTACGGTGGCGTACCCTGCCCGGTTTATGCTTATCGCCAGCATGAATCCATGCCCATGCGGTATGCAGCATAGTCTGAACGGGAACTGCGTATGCACTCCGGCACAGGTTCAGCGGTATCTCGGGAAAATCAGCGGCCCTCTTATGGATCGTATCGACCTGCATCTCGAAGTGCTGCCCGTACCGTTCGATACATTGTCTCAACGGGGAGAGGCGGAATCGTCGGAGGCGGTCCGGCGTCGCGTACTGGCCGCGCGGGATATACAACGCAAGCGATTCCAAGGCTTGCCGCACAATGCCTATTGCAATGCCCAGATGTCGATGCGGCTCGTCCGGAAATATTGTTCGCTGGACGCCACGGGGGAAAATCTTCTAAAAACGGTTATTCAACGACTGGGCCTTAGCGCCCGGGCGTATGGTCGCATACTCAAGGTGGCTCGCACCATTGCAGATATGGCGGCATCCCAGGCGATTCGGCCTGAACATCTTGCAGAGGCGATACAGTACCGGGTGCTTGACCGGCGATCCTATTGAGAAAGAGTTGTTAGGGAAGCCCTTTGCACTTAAAAGAATTGTTTCACACTGATGCCGATATTGTAGTCGGGTTTATCGAGCCTGCGGGAATAACCGATCTGCAGGATGCCGAAAATGCCGTTCAGCGCAACGGTTATTTCATGGTGCATGCCCTGCGAGGAAAGATGCAGGTTGGGTCGTTCGACGCGAGGGGAGGACGATATCCAGGTCCGGGCATGGGCTCCGCCGACGATAATGCCATAGCCTCGCTGCGCCAGCCCCTGCAGCCCCAGCATTTCGAAGGGCGTCGTTTGAAAGTTGTGTTCCCAGAAGAATCCGGCATACCGGTCTCCTTCGTACGGGCGCCCGACCAGCGTACGCAGTGTGCCGAAGACCATGCCGTTCCCAAAGGCGCCGTCTATGATTCCAAACCGCTGAACGGGCAGGTTTCCGAGGTGGGCGCCTGCTGTCCAATGAACAGACAAAACGTTCGGCAAAAGCCTGCGCGAGAAAAAGGTCGGGAAGGTCCATTGGATATTCGTGGCGACGCGCAGGTAGTCCTCGTAGACATTCTCATCGTCGCCCGTTTCTATTTCCAGTTCGGCGTATCGTCCCCCGCCCAACAGCATGGTCATCAGGTCTGCCGGGTCGCCATAACGAACGGTCACGGAGGCAGATCGTAGTTCCTTATTCGAGACCGGTGGATTCGGGCGCGGCTTGCCCGATTTGGCGAGAAGATCGTAGGCGGTGACCGCATCGACCGACTCGGGGATTTCGCGTTGGACGGCAAGCGTGACTCGCAAGCGGTTCCGATCGTAGCCCCCGGAGATACCCACTCGCCGGTTATGAAGATAGTCGAAATAATCTCCGCCCCCGAAAAGACTGTACATGGAAGCGTACATGGCGCCGTACCGGTGCGACCGTATCCGGGGCTCGATTCCGTAGAAGTACGATGCGCCGATGAAGCCGTGTCGTTCCGGCCCGAGCCGGATTTCGCCCGAAATATCGTACGACCATGGATCTTCCGGTTCACGGCTCCAGCCGCCGCCGCCCTTCACGTACAGTCGTTCCGATTCGTGTTTCATGGACAAACCTCCGTGGAATCCTTCCACGCGGTTGAAACGAAAACGGGGTTGCACCCACTCGGTCCCGGTAATGAATCCGGAGATGAAACCCGGTTCTTCCGTTTTGTCTTCTTCGTTTTCCTGCGCGTCTGTCTGGCCGGGAAGCCGCATCAGAAGCCCGGTGGGCTCGAATGCCTTTTCGAACGTCATGGTGCTGTCTATTCCGGCGTAAGCCACTCGCTCCGGTTCCTCGAACGGCACGGCAATGCCTTCGCGATCCAGCAGCGTGTCGGCGGCAACGGCTTCCTGGTCTACGCCGAGATATTTGCCCTCGGCGTACAGCGAATCCGGCAGAACCGCTTCCATCCGGTAATCGGTGATTCGCGAGACTTGCCGGACCTTGAAGGTCGGAAAGGTCAGGAGGGGGCCGAAGGATATGTCGATGCCCAGGTCGGATCGAAAATCGACGGGGAGCCATGCGCTTCCATCGAAAGAATCGTATTGCTGGTAGAGCGTGGCGTCTATGCCGGTGACCGGAGGCGGAAACAGAAAGGCCTCTCCCGGCTCCAGCGCGACCTCAAGCAGGGCGCACTCGTCGGAAAGGACCGCAATTTCACCGACAAATCCGGTGTTCAGCCGGCTTTTCGGCGCAACCGTAATGTCATACACAAGACGTTCGTCTATAAGGCGCGCGCCCTGGAGGGAGAAGCGGTATATGTCGAGTGCATTCGGGTGTGTTACACCCATGAAATTGTATCCTGCCAGTGGTACATCGTCGTCGTAGAGATTGGCTATAAACAGTGCCGCCGGTAAGTAATCGGTCAGTTCTATACCCAGATTCGAGGTTTGCCGCCGCGATTTGATCAGTTCGCGCATGCCTTGCTCCTTGTCCCAGAAGACCTCGCTGAGCGTTTCGATAATGGCGACGATGCTGGTGTCGTTCGACACGGTGAACCGGGTATAGGCTTCCGAGGCATACGACGAAAGCAAGGCCCTGCGCTCCTGTTTGCGGTCGATGACGCAGCGCATGATCCCTATGGCCGGGTTTTCGTCCGTAACGACGAGTTCGGGCATCCGGTAGGTGGTCGGCTGCATGCGGATTTCGATTCGTTGCATGGACCGATCCGTAATGGGGTAGCGCTGCGATTCGTAGCCGATGTACCTGAATACGAGCTCGGCGGGCGTCTCCCGGATGGCTATTTCGAAGACGCCGTCCGCATTGGTAATGGTGCCGCGCCAGGTTCCCTCGATCCGTATGTTGGCGGACGGCAGGGATTCTCCCGTATTTGCGTCAAGGACCTGTCCGCGTACGATGTGTACGGGTTGCTGGGCATGCACGACCCGGGCGCTGGACACTCCCGCCAGCATGGCAACGAAAATCAGTTTGCGGAGCATGGGGACTATGAAGTAACAAACAGGTTGAAGGCTGGCAAACGTTGCGTGTTTTTGAGGCGATTAGGGCAAAAAGCATGCCGCATGCGAGATTGCAGTCGCAAGGCAGAAAAGATTATTGGCGACCGCGTTCCGTAGCCATGAGCACGCGTAGATCCAGTGCGCGCGCGAGGTTCGCCACGAGTGCAAACTGCGCCACGGTCGCCTCTTCGTCGGCCCGCAGGACCAGAGCGTTTCGATCTCCTTTCGCTTCGCGCAGAGCATCCGCAAGTTGCTCGCGCTGGACCGGATTTTGATTCACGTAATATTGCCCATCTGCAGTAATGGCTACCGAGACGTACCGGTCGTCCATCGGGGCAGAGGTTTCGGCCTGCGGCAGATTCACCTGAATACCGAACTGGGGAATGAAATTCGACGTCAGAAGGAAAAAGACAAGCAAGAGCAACACGATATCCGTGAGTCCCGCCAGGCTGTACGTCGAAAGCGGTTTGTTATTGCTGGAGAAGTTGAAGTTCATGGTTCCGGTTGGCTATGTCGGGCTTGGGCAACGGCCGTAGGCCCTGGGAAATCAAGGTGCGGAATGCATGGAGCGGTACCGTGCCGAGGGTATCGCCTACCGGATTATTTTCCCGGCGGCGCCGGTTCCTGCAACAGGTCGATAAAGTCGGTGGCCGAACGTTCCATGTCGTTTACGAGCCGCCGGATTTTCGACAGGAGGAAGTTGTAGAAGAAAAAGGCGAGGATACCGACAACCAGCCCTGCCGCCGTCGTCAGCAAGGCTTCCCATATGCCCCCGGCCAACACGCTCGGATTCACATTGCCCTCAAGGGCCTGAATTTCCTGAAAGGCCTGAATCATTCCGGTTACTGTTCCGAGAAAACCCAGCATCGGCGCAATGCCTGCAATGCTTGCAAGGAGTTCGGTGCGTTTTTCCAGCTCGAAGGTTTCGTGCTTGCCCTGTGCCTGAACGGCATCCTGAATTTCGGATATGGGCCGTCCCAGCCGCTCCAGCCCGTGACGAAGAATGCGCGCGACGGGCTTGTCTCTGGATTCACAGTACCCCATGGCGCCTTTGACGTCTCCATCCTGGACATAGTCGCGCACGCGCCGGGTCAGCGCCTCCGGATCGGTTTTCGCCTTGCGGATCGTGACAAGCCGCTCCACGAACAGGTAGATGGCGATAAAGGAAAGGAGGAAGATCGGAATCATGATCCACCCGCCCAGTATGAGGGTATCCAGCAGACTAGTCTGTTCCGGTCCGGCGACTTGAGACAGATTGGCCAGGGTATCGGTGGGCAAGGTAACGGATTGGGGTTGCAACAGGGTCGAATTTGTCATCGGGTATACGGCAAATGGATTCGATGGAAAGTGTAGCGGGGCGAATATGCCGGTTTCATGCCGGTCAGGTAAAGATAGAACTTCGGTTGTTAAGGATACTCCGATTAAGTCCTCGCAGCCTCCCGAAGGGCGCTTCACGTCCGCAACGCCCCGAATCCGCAGTGTTCAACGATGGAATCATGACGTCGTTTACGCGCGAAAGCGAAGTGGTTTTGATCGGAGTATCCTTAAATATGCAGAACCCATGCATCCCCGGGTAATTCGCTTCCCGCAAGTGCATCCCGTATTCGGGCGGCCTCTTCGAGAAGATCGAACTGTCCCACACATACCCGGTATCGGGTAGCGCCGTCCTGCATATCGGGAAGTATGACCGCTCGAAATCCCTGCTCGCGCCAGCTTTGGGCTGCATTCCGGGCGCGCTCTTCGTTCGTTTCCGAGGAGACGACGATCGTATAGCCTCCGAGAGTCTGGTCAATATCTTCGTCGCCTCGCAGCATTTCGGGGCGGGCTGTGAGGGTGTCGTTCGTGGCGGCAGGGGCAAGGACAGGAGGGGTTTCGGACTCGCGGGGTAGCTTCTCTTCAGAGGAGCTTAAATCGCCGGTTACCGATTCTCCCGAGGCACTGGCCAAAATATCCGATCTGGCAGGATCTGCAGTTCGATCGGACAACATGAACCAGGCGCCCGCGGCGATTATTCCGACGATAACGATCATGCCGATTCCGGGAAGCATGTGTTCCTGCGAACGTTTTCGCATACGCTTGCGGCTGGCATGCGGCATGCTTCTATTCGACCGCCGACTGCTTCGAGCCTTGCCCGTTTCACTATGCTGCACCGGTTGCGTGAGCGTAATAACATCCAGACCCGCAAACGGCGCATTGACGATTTCGGCCAGAGCGGGATCAGGCTCGAAAACAAGCCCTGTACCGCGATCCCGAAAGATGCCGATCCCCGTGAGGGTCGCTACCTTGCCCTGGCCCGTTCTTTGACGAATGCGCTGTACAACCTCTTCTAACAGAGGGCTCACTGCTTTGGGCGAAGACCCGAGGCGCCGCGCGATCTCATGGGTGAGGTCCAAATCCATCCCCGCACTCCATTACGCCTGTGGCGTGAATTCGATTTCGTTCCGAGGGGGGATGAACTCCATGTCGCCTTGCTTCGCACGCATGCGTGTTGCGGCATGGTGTACGATGCGAAAGCTTCCCAGGCCGGGTATCTGTATATCCTGGCGGGCTGCCAACATTTCCCTGACAATTTCCGCCAGTGCATGTTTGACCTGATCCCGAACATCGTTCTGAGGCATGGAGGATTTCCGGTTTACCATTGTGTTCGGGCGCCGAGCGATATGCCGAACGGGGTCCGGTCGTAATGCTCCCAGCGGGCTGCGTTTCCGGCAACGAGGTTGTCCACGCGAAGCAGTACCCCGATGCGTTTGGTGACCGTATACAGGACGCTGACGTCTACGTCGAAGTAGCCTTCGAGTTTGTGTATGCTCCCGGCGGTAACATACCGTGCGCCCTCGTAGTCCAGCGTGGTTTGCAGGAAGCCCCTGCCGTTTCGGAATGACCACGAAAGGCCTCCACGCCCCGTAACCGGCCCGAAATAGGGAATATCCGTGTCGGCTTCCTTCAGTTTCCCGTTCCGGATCGTGAATCCTGCGGCTATGCTCAACCCTGCCGGAAGATGGACGGACAGGTCCCCGCCAGCGTAGGCAATGGTTGCTGCGGCATACCGGACTGCTATCATGCCCTGTGCGTATCCGCGGGATTCGTCGATTCCGGCCGCTTCGAAGTAGCGATAATCAGGAGCATTGGCGTAGCCGCCATGCACGTCGATCCCGACTACGCCGATCTGCATGCGTCCGCCCACTCGCATATCGGTGGTGTAGACGGTAGGCCGTACGATCGGGCGATCCACGAGAAACGGATTTTCCCGGTGCATGGATGCGGTGGAGCGATGTTCCGCACGCGCATTGTTGCGCGTGTAGAGCTGCAGGGCCGGCAACAGCCGGAAATCGAGATGGATTTCCGGCGCGATCCAGGAAGAGGAACTCGAATCGCTTTCTGCAAAGGTCAGGAAACGTATACCTCCCATGCCATGAAGTCGCGGGCCAAGGCGGATACGGGTTCCGGCTCCGGCGTCCAGCATCGAAACGCCGCTTATTTCTTCCGTATCGAAACCGAGTTGCGTGTAGCGTATGTCCCCCGCGAGTTCGCTGCCGTTCGTTAGAGGGAGCGCCAGTTCGCTTTCCAGCACCCAGGCCGATTCGTTGCGGGTGAATTCGTCGCTGCCGGCTTCGAATTCCGGATGGGTTGCATTCGTCTCCCAGGAATGTACGCTATATCGTGCGCGGGCACTGAAATCTACTCGCGTCGTAGCGTTCGTTTCGATCCATATTGCGCCGCCGCCGCCCTGTCCCGTGCGCAGCGGGGTCGTCCGCAAGCCGAATATGCGTCCCGCGGCGCTCGGTACGGCTCCGTACATACGCCGGGCGTTCACAAGGACGTCCAGATCGAGGCCGAACGAAACGGGTTTTGTTTTCTGTTGCAAACCGACAAGCGCCTCGAAGGTATTGAAAGAAGCCGAGGCGTCTACGAGCGTATCGGGGTGCGAGTGTCCTTCGCTTCCCGCGTAATCGAGGCGTGCATGGAACGCCGTGCTGCGGGATAACGGCAACTCGGTACGCAGACGGATCAGTCGCCCCAGGTACCGCCCGGCGGCGGCTTCCGCCATACCCCGACCCGGCATGCCGCTACTCAGGGATGCGATGGGATCCGGATCCAGGGTAGCCAGCGGGCTCTCCGGAAGATCGGCGCTTTTCTGTTTGTAGACTTCTGCATACGGTCTCCGGTCCGCTGGAACGGAAGCGACGCGCGGCGGCGGGTTGAACCCGATCAGGGGTTGTCTCTGCAGCGATGGCAACGAGATATCCAGTCCCGTCCGGATTTCCACGACCTGCGGAGTAATGTCGGGGAGTACAGGGGCGGGTTCTTCCGTATCCTGCGCATAGACGGATAAGGCGGTACATACGCCTATCGCCAATGCAAGCAAAAGGGCTGTGCATCCGTTTCGTGTCGGGAATACGTTACGGAAGGCGCCTGTACGCGTAGCCGAGCCCCCATGAGTGCTGGTTGCACGGCGAGTGAAACGTCGTCCGTATATGTCGGCGAAGCGCGTATACATGAGTTAGAGCGTTTCTTTTTCCTGTTCCGCGACTACCGCATGGGGGGTTCCCCCGAATTCGCCGATCACGAGGTCGTATAGGCTGGCGGCCTCCCCCATATCCCCGAGCGCCCGGAAGGTGCGGGCCTGTTCCAGGTAGCCGCGAGCAACCCATTCGTTGAATCCGAGGAACAGCACAGGCAGACGCCCGAACTCCTCCAGGGCCTGCTCGGCTTGTCCTGTTTCTCTCAGTAGCACGCCGAGACGATACAGGGCTTCCGCGCCGGTCTCGTCCCGGCCGTTCCGCGCCACATGTCGGTACAGTGGCTCGGCATCCCCGTAGCGCCCGGCTTCCTGATATACGCGGGCAAGACCAAGGTATGCCGGGTACGTTTCCACGGCGTCGGGCGCCGCATCGATGGCGTCTTGCAGCAATTGTTCCGCTTCTTCCGATCGATCGAGCTGCAGCAGGGCCATGCCCTGACCGTAGCGGGCTTCCGCTAAAAGGCGCGGGTCCCCGTCGCTGTCGGATTCGAGGTACCGAAAGACTTCGAGTGCTTCCAGCGGGCGCTCGCTTTGCAGGTAGATGCCGCCAAGCCGACGCGATGCATCCGGGAAGCGTTCGCTGCCAGTGTATTCCTCGATAACCTGCACAAAATGCGAAATGGCTTCTTCGTACTGGTCGCGTTCTTCGAAGATCGTTCCGAGGTAATAGTGCGATTCCGAGCGCAAGTATTCGCTGCTTCCTTGCTGGATGAAGTCAAGCAGCCTGGTGAAGGCTTCGTCCGTTTGCCCGCTTTGCAAGTTGATTTCGGCCAGTCGGAACCGGAGCTCGTCGGTGACCGGCGAATCCGGATTTTGCTCGGCGAATTCGTCGAGAAACTCCGCAGTCGCTTCCGTGTCGCCGGTGGAAAGCAGGGCGATCTGGACGCCGGCTGCGGCATCGGGAACGTATGTACTGCCGGGATATTCTTCGAGTACCACACGATAGGCCCCTACGGCCTCTTCGGCGCGCCCGGCATTGAATAGGGCGTCCCCGATACCGTACTGCGCTTTCGCAGCCAGCGGGTCTCTGGGCCAGGTTCTGAGTAGCGTTTTGTATTCCTCGATGGCCTGATCGTAATCCTGATTTCTGAAGAAGAGATGACCAAGACTGTAGCGGGCTTCCTGGACCCACTCGCTGCCCGGATGAAATTCCAGTAATTCCCGGAAGGCGCTTACGGCTTCATAGGCTTCCCCCGCGTGGTCGAAGGCTTGTGCAATCTGGTACAGTGCGTAGTCGCCCCCCTGATCTCCAACGAGGCGGTATGTACGAATCGAATTTGCGTATTGCTTTAATGCATAGTAGCTATCTGCAAGGCGCAGAAGGGCATCGGTCTGGTAGGACACGAATCCATCTTCGTCGGAAGTGCGGTGACGGTCCAGGAATACCCGGAACGCCTCCACGGCTTCCCCGTACCGGCTGCGCCGGAAATGCGTCCAGCCGAGCGCATACCAGGCCGCAGTAACGTGTTTTCCTTCAGGAACGTCCTGGATGTACCGCGTGAAGAGTTCTTCCGCACGGGCCATGTTATCCAGTTGATAGATGCTTTCGGCGGCCCAGAACAATGCTTCCTGACCACGCTCCGATCGGGGCGACTGGTCATGGATCTCCAGGAATCCATACATTGCTTCCCGATACGATGCTCTTCGGTACGATAGCCAGGCGCGCTGAAAGCGCACTTCTTCCCGCAGGCGTTCGGAAGCGGCCCCTGCATTGACGGCTCGGTCGAAATGGCTGAAGGCATCCTCGAAGTTGCCCAGTGCGATGGCCGCATTGGCCCGGTAGTATGCCGCTTCTCCGGCAAGGTCGTGCTCCGACCAGGTTTCCTGCAGTACGCCAAAAACGCGATGGGCGTCGTTCCAGCGATGTTGCCGGTAATACAGGAGGGCGAGTTCGAAATGGGCATGGGGCGAAAGTTCATGCTCCGGCCATTGCGACAAAAAGTTTTCAAGGAGTGCTATCGCTGCAAGGGGCTCGAGAGCAAGGTCCTGATTGATTGCTTCGTAGTACGTGGCGCTGGCGGCCAGATCGTCGTCGTGGCCGCTTCGGACTTCCGCGAACCGTTCGGCGGCCCACTGGTGTACGCCCTCGAAATAGTAATTCCATCCAAGGCCATAGACCGCACGCCGGTGGTAGGCGCTCCCGGGATAGCGATCCAGGAAGCGCCGGTAGTGCACGATGGCCTGCTCGCTGTCGCGTAATTGATTGAGGGATTCCGCTTGCAGGAAGAGCGCACGTTCCCGTCCGGCTTCGTCCAGGCCGCCGACCCGCCTTTCGATTTCGGACAATACCCGATCGTAATCGCCGAGTTCATAGTACACTTCGGCCAGCGCCAGCCCGATATTTCGTACATGGGGCGATTCCGGATAGCGTGCGGCAAGAAGTTCAAGGGCTTCGGCAGCCTCGTCGTAGCGCTCCAGCCCGATCCGTGTATATCCGCTTGCATACAGGGCAACGGGAGCATACTCGGTTTCCCGGTACTCGTTTGCAGCCTGCTGAAAATACTCGAGGGCTTCCTCGTTCCGTCCGAGATGCCGCGCCGAAGAACCCATGCGGTACAGGGTTTTTGCTGCAATGTTCGGCTTGGGGTGGTTGTCGAGCAGGTTCGAGAATACGAGAAGCGCCTGATCGTATTGCTCGCTCAGGTAGAAGAAATTACCGAGGGCCAAACGGGATTTTGAAGCAAGGGGATGTCCGGGGTACTCTGTTTCCAGGCGTTCGAAGAGGGCGATCGCTTCGTCTTCAAATCCGAGGGCCAGATGCGCCTCGGCTTCATAATACAGGGCGTCGATCGCATGGAGACGATCAGGATGATTCCTCCGGAAGCCGGAAAAGGCCTGAATCGCTTCACGATAGAGATGCGCCGTGTAGAGGGCGTGGGCCTCGACGAAGGAGCGCTCTGCCCGATCCGGGGCAGAACCGGGCGTATCCTGCCCCGACACATCTCCTACAGGCATGGTGCACAGGAAAAGAAGCGCCGTAACGAGAAGGGTCGGGAAGTACCGCATACATGTGAGAGCAATATATCGCTTTTCGGTTGCCCCGAAAGAAGCGGCTGGCGATGACAAGACAGGGAAAAACACTGGGGAAACGCTGTTGAACCGTACCAATCAACCGCCGAATATGTTGCAGCAGAGCAACGCTTTTTGGATAATATCCGAACAGGTATGGAAAAAAATCGTTTTTGGCGCGTGTAACCCCGTTGGTAACGCACTGTCACGCGAATTATTGACCGGGTAACCGGTTCAGCACTATGCCTGTTCGAAAATCTTCAAAAAGCAAACCGGACGAAGCAACATCTCCGGTCGATCCATTCAACGGAGAGTCGACAAGCGACCCGGCGGATCCCAGCGACGAGCCGATGACTCCGGAGGAACAGGCGCAACTCGAAGATGCGGAACACATGGTAACGGAAGCGTATGAGCAGCTTCTTCGCACGGTTTCCCGCGTTTCAGAGTACGCCAACGAAACGTGCGGTTCGGTATGCACGTACGCCAGGAAACATCCCGGAAGTGCGCTGCTGGTTTCCTTTCTGGTCGGCGTTGTTCTGGGGGCGCTCACGTCGAGGAGATAATGTACGGGCCGCCGATTCGGCCGCAAATCGTCTTTACCCTGCTGGCCGTTCTGACCGGATGCGCCACCGGAGAGACGCCGCATCGGGGAGCCGCCTCGTCACAGGAGGCGCCCGAAGAACAGTATGCAGGCGACGAAGCATGTGCATCCTGTCACGAGGAGCACTATCTGTCGTATCACCGGACCGGGATGGGCCGGTCCATGTCCAGGTTCGATGCGGCTTCCGCTCCGGAAATGCTGCCGGGCCCGCCGGTTTACCACGAAGCCTCGGATTTCTACTACGAGGCCTTTGTACATGCGGATACGCTGTTCCAGCGCGAGTACCGCCTCGATGCGTCGGGACAAACGACATACGAGCGGATGCACCCTGTCGACTGGGTGATTGGTTCCGGCAATCATACGCGCTCGTATCTGGCGAATGTGAACGGGCATCTGACGGAGATGCCTCTTACCTGGTATGTCGAGCGTCGCCGATGGGATCTGAGCCCTTCGTACGATCAGGAAAACCTGCGTTTCAGTCGGCCTGTCGTGGCGGAATGCATGGCTTGCCACAACGGGTTTTCCGGACACAGCCGATTCACGTTCGATCATTATCGGGACGTATCCGACGGGATTACGTGCGAACGCTGCCACGGGCCGGGTAGCGCACATGTCGATCTGCGTTTAGCGGGTCTTGGACCCGAAGCAGGCAACCCGGATTCTTCGATCGTTCATCCGGCCCGGCTATCGCGCGACAATCAACTGTCCGTTTGCCGCCAGTGCCATCTTTCGGGTACTACCGTGTTCAAATCCGAAGAAACGCCTTCCACCTACCTGCCGGGCGTTTCACTCGATACCCATCGCAGCATATTCGTTACGGCCGGACAGATGAACGATCCGGAACGTTTCGGCATTGCGAGTCATGCTGTCCGCCTCGAAAAGAGCGCCTGTTTCCAGGAAAGCGATATGACCTGCACGACGTGCCACGATCCGCATGTTCCGGTCGCCGACCTTGGGAGCAGTCATTTCAATGCGGTATGTGCAGGGTGTCATGCTTCGAGCGGGAGAGAGGGGCAGGCGGGAGTGTGCGGGCGCGAAAGCGCGCACACCGAGGCGGAGGCCATGACCGGGGATTGCGTTGCGTGCCATCTTCGTTCGAGCGGCGCGAGCGACATCCCGCACGTGACGTTTACGGATCACTGGATACGCCGGGAACTGCCGCCTGCGGTCGCCCCGGAAGATATCGAACGCGTGTTCGTACGCTCCGAGCCTTTCCGGCTTGTACGGGCGACGGCGCCTCCGGATGAAGCCGATCGGGGTTTCGCATTGCTTGAGGAAGCCGCCGCCTATTTTGCGTTTTACGACCAGATTCATGCCCTGCCGGCGTATCTCGATTCGGTGACGATCAAGGCGGAAGCCGGTTTCCGGGCCGGGGCGGATCATGTCGAAGCTCGTCTTGCTCTAGGGAGAGCCCTGCTGGAACAGGGGCGGGTGAATGAAGCGGCAGCGACGCTTTCGGAGGCAGCTTCGGCGTATGCGGAGGATGTTCCTGTCCGGTATTGGCTGGGGGTGGCCTTGCTGCGTGCCGGTCGCTCCGCCGAGGCGATCGTTTCGCTTCGGCGCGCCGTGGAACTGCAGCCGGCGTTTACGGAGGCCCATCTGAAACTTGCAGAAGCGTTTTATGCGGCCGCCCGCTTTGCGGAAGCCGAATCGGCATGGCTGGCAGGCCTGGACGAAGACCCGGCGCATCATCCGGGCTCCTGGAACGATCTCGGTTTTTTGTATCTGCAAACAGGGCGATCGGAAGAGGCGGGACGGTTATTCGACCGGGCGCTTGCCCTGGATCCCGATCTTGTTCCCGCGCTGGTCAACGCAGCCAGCGTCCGTATGCAGGAGCAGGACCGGGAGGGGGCAATCCGGCTGTTGGACCGGGCTATCGAAGTGCAGCCTGATTTTGCGCCCGCCCTCGGTAATCTTGCCGTCGTATACGGGCAACTTGGGCGCACGGACGAGGCTATTCGTACGTTGCGTACCTTACTTCGATACTATCCGGGCGATCCCCGTGCTCAGGCGTTGCTGAATCAATTCCTTGCTCCTGAAACAGGCGACGACGCTTCAAGCGGCGCGCTGTTGCCGGAAGGACTATAAAAATATGTTCATCGTAAAAGATGGGATAAAAATATTTTCCCATAGGGGGCTCGTTCTCGGGATAGCATTGTCCATGCTGCCGTTCGCGTGTGCCGGTCCGGACGAATCGGGCCTTTCCGATGCATTCGTACGCCTGTCCGTTGACAAGTCCGAGCCGCGTCGTTTCCTGCAGTACTATTTTGGCGGGTACGTAGCGCCGCAAGCCTCCGATCCTTTCGAGGCCGGCATGCTCCATGAGCTTTCCGGGCGCTTTTATCTGGATCTCGACGTGTTCGCACAGCATCAGCCTGCTATTTCCGAACAACTCCGCGACGCCGACGGCAACAGGCGCATCGAGTGGGAGGAGCTGGAGGTCTTCATCGATCGCTCCTATAACCAGGCGCGTGGGATCCCGCTTTACCTCGATGCTTTTGCCGACAGTGCGGGTTTCACCCCCGACTCCGCCTGGATGCAGGTTGCGTTGCACGGGGTCATGACGACTGCGCAGCGGCGCATTTATGTGCGCGAAGAAGCTTTGCGTACAGCGCTCCGCAGAGCAGCGGAAGGAAACGGAAATATCCTGTATCCGGCGGGTACGATCTTTTTTGGCGAACATTACCTTAACGATGCGCTGGTCGAAACAACGGCGATGCGCAAACGTGCGGACGGATTCTGGGATTTTTTCGTATATGGAGAGGATGGCGCGCTGGCGCGGGGAACGTCCACGCCGCCCCGGGCGCTGAAATCTCCGGTGCAGTGTGTGGGATGCCATTTCGGTAACAAGTTGTTCGAGCCCGGAAAAAGTTTTCCGGCAATGGCCCCCCCGGGTCCGCATGGCCCAAGGCAAGTGTACCTCCCTGACGAATTTCGGGATGAGGAGGTCGTGCTTCGGTTCGATGAACATCGCCGCCGAGCAGACACTGTATTGGGATTGTACGGTACCCTTTTCGTGTCGCAACTCAGGGCACGGCGCCGCTCCGGGACGCTTGATCCCGCAGACGCGGCGCTACTTGAGGCGCTCAACTTTTAATCCTGTCTACAATCTTTCCACTATACGCCCGGCTTATGGCGAACGGAACGGTCAAACTGGTCAACGCGGTATTCTATGCGCATCACGGAGTGATGCAGGAAGAACATCGCATCGGGGGGCGCTACGAAGTGGATGTGGCGATGACGCTTGATTTCGAAGAGGCGGCGCGAACCGACGACCTAATTCATACCGTGGACTACGAACGCGTGTACCAGTTGGTGCAGGAGATCGTTTTGCGCAACCGGTTCTACCTGATCGAGAAACTGGCCTTCCTCATTGCACACGAGATTCGCGAGGCGTATTCCGATCTGGAGTCCATTGAAGTAACGGTACGAAAACGCAACCCGCCGGTGGGCGGCACTGCCGATTACGCAGAGGCTTTGTATCGCTTGCCGGATCGGAAGAAACAGGCTTGACCCCACACCTCATTTCCCGATCGCTGTCTCCAGCAGAAAGTCGTGCAGCAGGTGGTCTACCTCTGTGGTCTCTGCGAGCGTTTCCTGCAGTGCCTGGAATGTTTCTTCATCGGCCAGTTCGGGGTAATTTTTCCGATATACCCGAAACCGTTCGCGCATCCGGCGCGCATCCAGTTCGCTGTGAAATTGCGTTCCGTAGATCGGCGCGTCGCCCATGCGAAAGGCCTGATTGCCCTGCGTTTCGGAGACGACCAGTTCTACAGCGCCGGGGGGAAGTTCGCTTACCCGGTCGTGATGTCCCATATTTGCAAGAAAACGTTCAGGAAAATTGCCGAACACGGGGTCCTTTTTTCCCGCTTCGGTCAGCATCATGGGGCCGCATCCGATTTCTGCGAGGTCGGAGTCGTGAATCACGCGGCCTCCGAGGGCCCGGGCGATGACCTGATGCCCCCAGCACGATCCGAAGACGGGTATGCCGCGATCGGCCATCCGGCGAATAAGGTCGAGAGTGGCCTGCATCCAGGGGTAAGACCCGGTCGCCGAGTACTCCCCGGCGCCGCCGATCATGACCACATCCGCATGGTTTAGCATATTTGCGTCGAGCGGATCGCTCTGAACCTTTACGGCAACGATTTGGTCGGCGCGCACACGGCAGTGTTCGCGGAAACATTCCTGCTCCTGCGTACGGATATCTTCCGTGTTGCGGGCCTGAATGAGAAGGATGCGGAGATTGGCTAATTCGGGCATGGGGGGTTATGCTGCATAATCCTCTATCAGCAAGTCGGAGAAGTGCTTTTTGAGGATCCGGTAGAATCGGTGAAGGGGCAGTCCGACAACATTGTAGTAGTCTCCGTCGATACGCCGCACGAAGAATGGCGCCCGGCTGTCCTGAATGCCGTAGGCGCCGGCCTTGTCGAGGGGCGACCCCGAGGCTACATAGTCCGTTACCTCGGCAGCACTTAAGGTATGAAATGTTACGTCCGTGCGCTCCGAAGCGTGTACGGTCCGGTTCGACGGGGGATGCAGGAGAGCGATTCCCGTATATACGGCATGAGTGGCTCCACTGAGGCGCTTGAGCATCCGTTCGGCCTCGGCGGGGCTGTCCGGTTTTCCCAACAGATCTCCTGCCAGTACGACCACCGTATCCGCGCCCAGCGTAAGCGCATCGGGGCGTTGCGCCGCCACATGGCGCGCTTTCCGGAGTGCAAGGACCTGGACGATGTCTTCGGGGGACATGCCTGGCTCGACCTGTTCGTTGACGTGGCTTGGACACACCTCGAAACGCAAGCCCATATTCCGGAGCAGCCGCTGGCGGCGCGCCGAGGCGGAAGCCAACACGAATGGGGTCTGCAAGGTCATCTGCGAGGACGTACGAATGCGATGAACGACAGTATGAGGACGATGACGCCCGCTACCGAAGAAACGATGTCGCCCCATCGCATATAAGGCGTTAGGCCTTCCGCTGGTCCTGTGCGTACGATGGCGACACGCCGTTCCATCCAACCGATATGCGCCTCGATTGCTCCATCCGGTCGTATAGACGCCGTGCTGCCCGATACGGATGTCTGTACAAACGGGCGTCCCGTTTCGATGGCGCGAAGCCGGTTGAACGCCAGATGCTGACGATACCCGAACGAATTTCTCCACCAGCCGTCCTGTGTGATCGCGATCAGGAATTGCGCTCCGTCCCTGGCGTACTCCCGGGCTGTATCGTCGAAAAGGGTTTCGAAACAAATCAGCACCCCGAACGGGATTCCGTCGAGGTCCATGCGCGCAGGGGACGTTCCAGGTACGTAGCCGGCCACGCCGCCTGCAGGAATGGCAAGGCGCCGTATCAGGGGCCACCTGTCTTCGAAAGGGACGCCTTCGGCAAAGGGGACCAGCCGGCGCTTCCGGTACACCGCATCCGGTTTGCCGGGCCGCATGTACCGGGCCGCATTGAACCAGGGTGTTGCAGCATGGTCGGGGTTTCCGCCCGGCGCTTCGTCGATGGACCCCGTCAGCAGCGGTATGCCACGGGCCTCCACACGGCGACGGACAAGCCTTCGAAGCGATTCGTTCCCGGGCGGCAGCGCCGTTTCCGGCCATATGGCCAGGTCGATAGCAGCCGGGTCCAATGCATCGTACATGGCCAGTAGCGCATGCACGGCTTGCGGATCGTCGAAATCCGCCCATGTTTCGGCGGAAATCCCCGGTTGAATAAGCGCGATGGTGAGGGGCTGATCGGTTTCGCGGGATGTGTCCGGGGAAAGGAACGCGGCGATCAGTCCTAAACCGACCACGGCGCCTGACACAAGCACTGGACTCCTGCTGCGCAAAAAGCGAAGCACAGGGTTGCTTCGTTGGTGATTTTCCTGGATTGATTTCTTTACGGACAGGAGTATTGTGGCGCCGAGGACATTGGCAGCAAGCACGAATGCGGTCAAGAGCGGCACGCCGCCGAAGCGGGCCAGTTGGTTAAGAGGGAAAAATTCGGCCTGTGAATGGCCAAGAAGCGCCCAGGGGAGGGCAAGGGGGCCTCGTCGCAGACTCCATTCCATGAGAACGAAAAGGGCGGCTAGTAGCGCAATTGCGGCATGGTTTCCGAGGCGCCGCCGGCATGCGGACGATATGCCGAACGGCACGGCCATCCACAGGGGGATCGTAACCATCGCAGGGAGGGACAGGAGGGCCGTATCCGGGTTATGGTGGAAGAGCGGCCACTGGAACGCAACAAGGAACGTAATCAGAAAGGCGATGCTTGCATCCCTATACATTTTCCGCGCCGAGGGCTGCTCCGTCCACAGGACCAGTAGTGGGACGAGCGCTCCCCATGCCAGGACGGGAAAGGGAAACGGCGGAAAGCCAAGGCCCAGCAGCACGCCCGTCGATGCGGCGAGCGCATTCCGGCGTCGGCGAGAAGGCGACGAGCCGGATAAACCGGTCGGAAACGCCCAGCGCATCGGGACCTGTCGGTTTTTTGAGAGGGGAAGGCCTTGCGTTTGCAGGGGGCGGTTCGATTTTCAGGCGGCCGACATCCAGGCAACGAATGCAGGTAAGATAAGGACACTCTGATTAAGTCCGCAAAGCCCGGAGGCTGAGAGGGGTGCGCCCGCAAGGAATGACGAAGCAATGTGGCAGGCCCCACATAATGAGGAATGACGCGGCCAGCGTGCCCCTCTCTGTCTCCCGAAGGGCGCTTCACGCCCGCGA
>LXNJ01000275.1_pt1 | contig 37218 bp, 35 predicted proteins | sample 809081 | NCBI WGS metagenome assembly LXNJ01 (sample SAMN04870510, study PRJNA318959) | sponge metagenome | biome: sponge; feature: marine sponge reef; material: water | host: Petrosia ficiformis | place: Greece: Milos, Mediterranean Sea | collected 2013-05-29 | depth 5-7 m | reverse complement strand
ACATTCTCGTCAACGTGGCGGGCCTCAACCGCCGCAAGCCGGCCATCGAATTCGCCGAAGAGGACTGGGACGCCGTCATGAACCCCAACCTGAAGGCCGTCTTCTTCCTGTCGCGGGAGGTGGCGCGCCTTTGGATCGAGGGTGGCCGGGACGCCGACCGCGACGGCAGGGGCAAGATCATCAACATCGCCAGCCTGGCCGGCGCGATCGGGATCGCCGAGATCGCCCCCTACGGCGCCTCCAAGCTGGGCGTGGTTGCGCTGACACGGGCCCTGGGTGTCGAGTGGGCGCAGGAGGCGATCTGCGTGAACGCCATCGCGCCCGGCTATCACGAGACACCCATGACCATCGCCCAGGGAATCTTCGAGAACCCGAAGATCGGGCCGTGGGTACGCAGCCGAATCCCCATGGGACGGCTCGGGACGACCGAGGACCTGGTCGGGCCGGCGATCTACCTGGCGTCGGCGGCGAGCAACTACATGACCGGCCAGACCGTCTTCGTGGACGGCGGCTTCGAGGCCGGGTAGCGGGGCCCGCCCGCCGCGCCGCGGGTGCGGCTCAGGTGCTGTAGCGCTGGCGCCACTCCCCGGAGCGGAGCCGCTTCACCCGCTCCTCGGTGGCCGGGTGCGTGGAGAACAGGCCGGCGAACTCCACGCGCTGGCCGGCGAGGGGGTTGACGATGTAGTGCGAGGCCTGCTCGCGGGCCACCGGGGTGGGGATGCGGCGTCCGGCCCGGTCCAGCTTCTCCAGCGCCCGGGCCAGGGGCTCGCCGTCGCCCAGCAATTGCGCGGCGGTGCGGTCGGCCTTGAACTCGCGGGTGCGGCTGATGGCCGACTGCACCAGAGCGGCGGCGATCGGCGCCAGGATCATGGTCGCCAGGAGCACGAACGGGTGCCCGCCGCCGCGATCCCTTCCGCCCCCGCCGCCGGTGAACAGGGCGGCGAAGAAGGCGATACGGGCGACCAGGGTGATCGCCATGGCGATCGCCGCCGCCACCGAGCCGATGAGGATGTCCCGGTTGCGGATGTGCATCAGCTCGTGCGCCAGCACACCTTTGATCTCGGTCCAGGAGAGGTGCTCGATGAGTCCCGCCGTGATCGCCACCGCGGCATTCTCGGGATTGCGTCCGGTGGCGAAGGCGTTGGGCTGCGGGTTGGGCGTGACGTACAGGCGTGGCTTGGGCAATTTGGCTCGCGCCGCCAGCTCCTCCACCACCTTGTGGTACTCGGGGAACTCGTGTCGCTCCACGAGCTGGGCGCGGGCCGAGGCGATGGCCAGCTTGTCGGAGAACCAGTAGGAGAAGCCCACGATGGCGAAGGCCAGGACCGCCCCGATGATGAGCCCGCCCGTGCCGAAGATGCCGCCGATGCCGATGCACAGGCCCCCCAGCAGTGCCAGCAGGATGAAGGTCTTGAAGCTGTTCTTCATGTCGCCTCCTCGATTCCCGTTTGCCCGCCGCCCGGACCGGGCCCTGCCGGGCGGAGCGTCCCGACCCCCTCAGCCGTAGTAGCCGGAGTGGACGTACAGACACGGCAGGGTCTCGGCCGCGTACATCTCCACGATACGAGGATCGTCCTCGAGCGCGAACAGCGGCAGGAACCCGAACGAGCGCAGCTGGGCCAGCGCCTCGCGCTTGAACCGCACGGAGCGGGTCATGTTCTGGGCGGGGCCCCGCAGCGCCAGCAGGTCCCAGCGCAATCCGTGGCGCCCGATCCACTCCAGGGTGAGTTCCCGGAGGCGGTGCGGGCGGGCCGTCAGCAGCACGACCTGCAGCCCCGCGTCGAGGCACCGGACCAACTCGGCGTGATCCCCCAGCAGGGCATCGCCCCCCGCGGCATCGAAGAACCCGTACCAGTCGCGCACCGGGCCGTCGAGGTGCCACTGGCGGTGCGAGGCGTCGGCCAGCACGCCGTCGATGTCGACGATGGCCGAAGCGCCCGGTACCTGCGGGCCCTCCCGCCAGACCCAGTGCGCCGGCAACGGCGACCCACCGGACGCGGCGATGTCGTTCAGTCCTCTGCCGGCGCCTCGGAGGCCCGGCGACGGATCTCCTCGACGACCGATGCGTCCGCCAACGTGGTGGTGTCACCCAGGTTGCGACCCTCCACCACGTCGCGCAGCAGCCGGCGCATGATCTTGCCGCTGCGGGTCTTGGGCAGATCCGGCACCAGCACCACCGCCTTCGGTCGGGCGATCGGTCCCAGCTTCGTGGCGACGTGCCCGCGAACCTCCTCGCGCAACTCGTCGCTCGCCTGCGCCGTTCCCCGCAGGATGACGTAGCCCACGATGGCCTGACCGGTGATGGCGTCGCTCGCGCCCACCACGGCCGCCTCGGCAACGGCGGGGTGGTCCACCAGGGCCGACTCCACCTCGGTGGTGCTGATGCGGTGGCCCGAGATGTTCATCACGTCGTCCACGCGGCCCAGCAGCCACAGGTAGCCGTCCTCGTCGAGCTTGGCGCCGTCGCCGGCGAAGTAGCGGCCCTCGAAGCGCGACCAGTAGGTCTCCCGGTAGCGCTCCGGATCACCCCAGATGCCCCGCAGCATGGACGGCCAGGGTCGGGTGATGGTGAGGTAGCCGCCGCCCCTCCTCAGCGGGTTGCCGCTGTCGTCCACCAACTCCGCGAAGATGCCGGGAAGCGGGTGCGTGGCCGAGCCCGGCTTGGTGGTGGTGACGCCCGGCAGCGGGCTGATCATGTGCCCACCCGTCTCGGTCTGCCACCAGGTGTCCACGATGGGACAGCTCGCGCCGCCGATGTGGGTGTGGTACCACATCCAGGCCTCGGGGTTGATGGGCTCGCCGACGGTTCCCAGCACGCGCAGCGAGGACAGGTCGTGGCGGGCCGGCTCCCCGGCCCCCCAGCGCATGAACGTGCGGATCGCCGTCGGCGCCGTGTACAGCTGCGTGACGCCGTAGCGGGCGATGATGTCCCAGAGGCGATCCTTCGGCCAGGCGGTGCGGTCGCCGGTGCGGAACTCCGGGCGCGGCGTGTCGGGCGTGCCCTCGTAGATGACCGACGTGGCGCCGTTGGCGAGCGGCCCGTAGACGATGTAGCTGTGCCCGGTCACCCAGCCGATGTCGGCGGCACACCAGTAGACGTCACTGTCGGGGCGCAGGTCGAACACGTAGCGATGCGTGAACGCCACCTGGGTGAGGTAGCCGCCGGTGGTGTGCATGATGCCCTTCGGCTTGGCGGTCGTGCCCGACGTGTACAGCAGGTAGAGCAGGTGCTCGCTGTCGAAAGCCTCCGGCCCGCCACCGGGATCGGCGTCGGCGGGATCGGCGGCGGCCATCAGTTCGTGCCACCAGTGGTCGCGTCCCGGCCGCATGTCCACGTCGAGGTCGCAGCGGTTCACCACCACGACCGTCTCCACCGAGGGAGCACCGGCGGCGAGCGCCTCGTCCACGTTCACCTTCAGCGCCGACGCGACGCCGCGCCGGTAGCCCCCGTCCGCCGTGATGACCATGCGCGCCTCGGCATCCTCGCAGCGATCCACGATGGCGTCGGGCGAGAACCCGCCGAAGATCACCGAGTGCGCCACCCCGATGCGGGCGCAGGTCAGCATCGCCACGGGCAGTTCGGGGATCATCGGCATGTAAATGGCCACCCGGTCACCGGCCTGCAGCCCCAGCGAGCGCAGCACCGCTGCGAAGCGGCGAACCTCGTCGAGCAGCTCGGCGTAGGTGATGGTGCGGGTGTCGCCGGGCTCGCCCTCCCAGTGGAAGGCCACCTTGGCGCCCCGGCCAGCCTCGACGTGGCGGTCGAGGCAGTTGTACGCCATGTTCAGCGTGCCGCCCACGAACCACCTGGCGAAGGGCAGATCCCACTCCAGCGTGGTACCGAAGTCCTCGGACCAGCTCAGCAGCTCCCGAGCCTGGCGCGCCCAGAACGCCTCGTAGTCGGCGGTGGCCTCCTCGTAGAACGACCGCGCCGCCGCGGCCTCGGCGAAGCCCACCGGCGGCGGGAAGGTGCGCTCCTCGACATAGAAGTCGGCGATCGTCGCTTCGGCCATGATCCCACCTCGCTTCTGCCGCTTGCACCCGCCGCACGGCGCCGGCCGCGCCCACGGCCCACGCGCCCCCGGGCGACCGCCGAGCCTACTCCTTCGGCCACTGGGCCCGAACGGCTCGCCGAGGTCCGTCCGAGCCCGCCGGCAGCCCCCGACCGCCCGCTCGCCGACGAGAGACGCCGGTGTCGTCGCCGGTCTCGACCCGGGTGCCGGTGGCTGTGTCGGTCTCGCCTGCCGATTAGTCGCCGGTGTCGCCCTCCGGGCCGCCGGATTCGAGCCCGTTGGGATAGCGGCCGAAGTTCTGCGTCACCCAGAGCGTGCCGTTGTCCACGGCGATGCCGATGCCGAAGTGGGTGTAGTCGCGGTTGGTCATGTTGGCGTAGTGGCCGGGGCTGCCCACGAGGCCGTCGAAGGAGCGACGCACGGCGCCGCGCAGCGACGTGGGGGCCGGGACCTGCGAGACGTTCTCTCCCACGCGAGTCCAACCGGGGGGCATCTCATCGACGTACGCCGGGTTGTGGTAGAGGCTCTCCTCGGCGCCCATCGTGCGCGACCAGCGACGGGCGACCGCGGCGATGCCCGCGTCGTGGATCAGCGCATCCACGCCCAGGCCGCGGCGCAGCTCGTTCACGAGGTCCGCCATGTACGCCTCGGCGGCTTCCAGTTCGCGCTGGGCCGGGGACCGACCGGCGACCACCGCGGTGGCGTAGGTCCACCCGTCTCGGGTGGCGACGCCGGTTCCGATGTGGGTGCACAGCTCGCAAAGCAGGTTCTCGGTGGCCCGCTCCGCCAGCAACGAGCCGCTCAGCCTCTCGGCCAGGCCGGACACATCGGCGGAGGCCCAAGTCATTGCCGATCTCACGGTGCGCCACAGGTCCCAGTCCGACTTCAGGTGGGGCGCATAGGAGTAGCCGCTCAACCAGTCGCCGGCATCGGCCATCGCCTCCGCCCGCACCTGCGCAGCGGCCGAGAGCGCATCGTCGACAAGCAGCGGAGCCATCCCGGCACGCAACCCGTTGGCGCCGGCCAACACCAGCACCGCCAACCGCTCGCCGAGGTCCACCGCAGGCTGAGTCGTCTCAGTCGTCGTCACCGTGGTTGTCGTCGTGGAGGTCCCGTCGATCGGCGGCAGCAAACCCGATGACGACGTCTCGCCGGCGCTCAGCGTCAGCGGCGTGCTCACCAACCAGCGCCCCGCCGCCGTCCCCGCCGGGAAGAACCGCGCCCGCGGCAACAACCGCTCCCCCCAATCAGAACCCTCCCCGCCACGCCGCTGCAGGGCGAACTCGACACTCCCCGACGCAACCCGCCGAGCCACAATCCGCACAGCGACCTCGGCGGACATGTCGCCGCCGGCGGCAACCTGCAGGATCAGCGGCGTGCTCACCAACCAGCGCCCCACCGCCGTCCCTGCCGGGAAGAACCGCTGCCGGGGCAACAACCGCTCCCCCCAATCAGAACCCTCCCCGCCACGCTGCTGAAGGGCGAACTCGACGTTCCCCGACGCAACCCGCCGAGCCACAATCCGCACCTCATCCCCGCCACCGCCATCAAACCCCTCCTGACCACCAACCCCGGACACGGCCCCGACCAGGGTCGCAACCACAACGACCGCCGAAGCCGCGAACCGAGTCACGAGCCGACCGGCACCGCCCCCGCCAATGCCGATGCGTTCGCTCATCGCGATAGCCCACCGGTGCCGCCAAGAACCGAGCGTCACGCCTCGATCACCTTGTGGCCCGGCTCGGCGCATACCGGCGCCGCGGAGCCGTCAGACCGCGCGCCCATCTCAACTGATCCAAGACGGGCTACAGGTAGCAAAGGACAATCTCGACTGGACGGAGTACCTCCTTCGGACTCACGTGCAACTGTCCGCACCGTCGTGTGTCGACAGCCGTCGCTGTTGACGCACAGTCGATTAGAGGCGCGTGTATGTCGGTTGATCGTCGGCCTCGGCGCGGTGGAGGTCCTCGGTACTCAACATCACTCGTACAGGTCGCCACACCGAATATGCGGCCGATTGCACCGAGCGGCCCCGCGCCCGCTCACAGCGGTGAGTCCCGCATCCAATGATGTTGATCTGTCGAATATGGAGAGGACATCCACCAGCCGACGAAGTTCGCCAAGTCAAGCGCAAGGTCGGTTTGTCGTTGCCGAGCTAGAACTCCACACCCTCAGCAGCAATTTTAGAACAATCTGCTTCTTCGGTATGCTTCGTCCAACTCACGGGCAAACTCACCCACGTGCTCTTCGTACTCCTTCTTTAGTCTAGGGCATGGAGTCGCTCTGCTCCGTCCGGTCGACTTGTCCGCGCCTGACGGCTCGGCGACCGACGGGTCGTGAACGTCGCGCTCGTGTGAACGCACCCGTTCGAGAACTCAAGGACCGGATGACCGGGGACGGTCTTCCGGTGCGCGTCCGTGGTGGCTCGCGCCGAGGAGGGCCCAGCGGCCCGGCGCGTCGCCGTCGGCGATCTCGGGGGCGGGGGCGTCGGCCGACGCCCCCAGCGAGGGCCCGGGGTCGCCGTGGTTCGGCTTCAGTAGTCTGGGCGGGTGCATGACCTGCTGATTCGCAACGGCACGGTTGTCGACGGCAGCGGCGTGCCGGCGTTCGTGGGCGATGTCGTCGTCGACGGCGGCAAGATCACGGCTGTCCGCGCCGGCGGCGAGGGCAATGGCGGAGCGGGCGTCCGCCGGGTGGTCGACGCCGAGGGGCACCTGGTCCTTCCCGGCTGGGTCGACATCCACACCCACTACGACGGGCAGGCCACCTGGGACCCCGAGATGACGCCATCGTCGTGGCACGGCGTCACCACGGCGGTCTTCGGCAACTGCGGCGTGGGGTTCGCACCGGTGAGGAGCGGCAGCGAGGACTACCTCATCAACCTCATGGAGGGGGTCGAGGACATTCCCGGCACGGTGCTGGCCGAGGGCATCGACTTCTGCTGGGAGTCCTATCCCGAGTACCTCCACGCCCTGGAGGCAATGCCGCGGGTGATGGACGTGGCCGGGCAGCTGGCGCACGGCGCGCTGCGGTTCTACGTGATGGGAGAGCGGGGCGCCGACCACGCCGAGGTGCCCACGGCCGGGGAGTTGGACCGGATCGAGGCACTGACGGCGGAGGCGCTACGAGCCGGGGCGCTGGGGGTCACCACATCCCGGACCCCCAAGCACCGGGCGGCCGACGGCCGCTTGACGCCGTCGCTGTCGGCGGGAGATCCCGAGCTGGCGGCGGTGGCGCGCGGCATGCGCGCCGCCGGTGCGGGCGTGCTGCAGGTCAACTCCGACTTCGGAGCCGGCGAGTTCCAACTCATGCGGGCCGCCGCAGAGCTGGCGGGACGGCCCCTGTCGGCGCTGCTGGTCCAGATGGACGCCTGGCCGGAGCGCTGGCGCGAGACGCTGGCGAACATCGCTGCCGCCAACGCCGACGGCATCGTGGCCAACGGCCAGGTGGGCTGCCGCCCCATCGGCGTGCTGCTGGGCCTGGATGCCACGGTCAACCCGTTCGGCAACCATCCCGCCTACCGCCGGGTTGCGCACCTGCCCGGAGCCGAGCGGGCGGCGCGGCTGCGCGACGATGCGCCACTGCGGCGGGCCCTCATCGACGAGCGGCCCGACGACGGCTACAGCCGCTGGATCGACTACGCCCTGGCGCGCACCTACGAATTCGGCGACGACCTGGACTACGAGCCGCACCCCGATACGTCGGTCGCCGCCCGAGCCGCGGCGGCCGGCCTCAGCCGCTGGGAGCTGGCGCTCGACCTCCTGGCCGCCGGCGACGGCGACGACCTGCTGCTGTACACGTTCGAGAACTACACCGGCGGCAGCCTCGACGACGTGGCCGAGATGCTGGCCGACGAGCACACGATCTGCGGGATCGGCGACGCCGGGGCGCACGTCGGCACGATCTGCGACGCCGCCTACCCCACGTTCCTGCTGACGCACTGGGCACGCGACCGCACACGCGGCAGGCGCTTCCCGCTGGAGTTCCTCGTCAACAAGCAGACCCGCCGCACTGCGCTCGCCTACGGCCTCGCCGACCGGGGGCTACTGGCGCCCGGCCACAAGGCCGACATCAACATCGTGGACTATGACGCCCTGGGGCTGACCCGCCCGCGGGTCGTGCGCGACCTGCCGGCCGGTGGCAAGCGGCTGGAACAGCGCTCGGTGGGATACCGCCACACCTTCGTGTCCGGCATCGAGGTTGCCGCCGGCGGGGAGTTCACCGGCGAGCGCCCGGGTGGATTGATCAGGGGCCCAACCCGGCCGCGCTGAGGGGGACCGCTCCGGCTGCTCGCCCGTCCCGGCGGCGGTTCAACGATTCCATACGGCCACCGTGAACGCCCCCAGCCCGCCCGGGTCGCAGAGGGCCTCCGCCTCGTGCACCCGGCTGCGGGCCTCGAGGGCGCCGAGGTCGCCAATCGCCGCCCGCTCATGCCAGACGGCGCGACCCTCGGCCACCATTTCCTCGATACTCAGGGAGCGCAGGAACGACGCCTGGTCACACACCTCCGCGCCCGGATGTACGGCCCGGACCTGGTCAAAGGGCACCTCGACGGTGATGTCGGCTGCACCAACGTCCCGGAGCGGGTCGTGACCCCGCACACCGGAGCGATAGGTGCGCACCCACTCCCACGACGGCCGCGCCGCAAGCGAGGCACTGGAGTCGGTGTAGTCGATGACCACCAGGCTCCCCCGGCGCAGCAGCGCCAGCGCCCGGCCCACCCACTCGACGGCGCCTTCCGCCAGAGGGATCCTGCCACCCACCGGTGCCTCGTGCGCCAGGGCATCCGCGACCGCCTGTTCCCCCGCCGACAGGGGCCGCAGTTCCTCGGCAAGCGTGTCGGCGCTCGCCGTCCTCACGTACACCTCGGCCCAGCCGTCGGTGGTGCGCTCCAGAAGACGGCACGGCAGGTTGTCCAGCAGTTCGTTGGCGATGATCAGTCCCGCGACCGGCGCGTCAGGCAGGTCATCGAGCGACTCCAGCCGCCGACACGGCCCGGGCGGGTGCTCCCGCAATTCCTCGTGCGCCCGCCGCAGAGCAGCCGATCGCTCGACGAGCAGGTAACGCAGCACTCCGGAACACGCGGGGCGAGCCGCCAGAACGCTCCGCGCCAGAGTCCCGGACCCCGCACCGGCATCCACGAGCATGAAGTCGACCGGCCGGCCCAGCTCCTCCCAGCAGCGATCCGCAAGCCGCGCCACCAGCCGTCCGAACAGCGGGCCCACTTCCACGCTGGTCAGAAAATCCCCGGTCCGCCGCCCGGCACCCCGGCCCGAGGCATAGAACCCGTCCGGCTCGCCATAGAGAGCCAACTCCATGAAGGAATCGAACCGCAGCGGCTCCCCGGGAGTCAGAGAAGGGCGCATGTCGGCGCTCTCCGGAGTTGGATTCCGACCTTCGCCGGAATGACAGGCGAGGGCGGGGGTGCCGGGGGCCAGCGCAGGCGGCCATTCTAGGCCGCCGGAGCGCCACCGGCAGCGCCGCCCGGAGGGGGGCGAGGGCCGTCAGGCGCCGGCGGGTTCCTTGCGGCCGATGTTCACCGGTACCGGGCCCTCGGCGGCGGTCATGGCGGCCAGGTGCATCTCGTTCAACTCCGCATCGAAGAAGAAGCCGTCGTCGAACGGGGCCGGTTTCAGGTCGTCCCACCAGACCGCGGCCGGGTCGTAGGCGGCGAAGAAGATGCGGTTGGTCCAGTCGGCGTTGCGGCCCTGCAGCATCCGCAGGGCGAAGACCTTCTCGCCGTTGACATCCATGATGTCCAGCACCTGGACCTTGCCCGGCGTGGCCGACATGGAGGGCCCGCGCATGGTGCGCCCGAGGCCGGAGACGTCCCGGAAGGCCCCGTTGTAGACCTCCAGGGCCCGCTCCAGCGGCAGTTCGAAGTAGCGCTTCGCTCCCGTGTCGCGCTCCACGAACATGTAGTAGGGGATGCAGCCCAGCTTCACCTGACGTCGGATCATGTCCGCCCAGATCTTCGAGTCGTCGTTCACGTGACGGATCAGCGGCGCCTGGCAGCGGATGACCGCCCCGGTGTTCAGGATGTTGCGCACGGCCTTCTCGGAGGCTTCCGTGGCCAGCTCCACCGGATGGGAGTAGTGGCCCATGATGGCGAGGTGCCGCCCGGCGGCAACGATGTCGTCGAAGAGCCGCAGCGTCTCCTCCGCGTCCTTGTCGTCGACGAAGCGGTGCGGCCAGTAGGCCCCCGCCTTGGTGCCGATGCGGATGGTGAGGCGCTCGAACTCGGGCTCCAGCAGCGGCTCGATGTAGCGGCGCAGCACCTCGGTGCGCATGATCATGGGGTCGCCGCCGGTGAACAGGACGTCGGTCGCCTCGGGGTGCGCCCGCAGGTAGCGCACCAGGTTGCCGCCCTCCTTGGTGGCGAACTTCAGGTCGTCGAGTTTCACGAACTGCGGCCAGCGGAAGCAGTAGGTGCAGTAGGCGTGGCAGGTCTGGCCCTGGGCGGGGAAGAACAGCACCGTCTCGTCGTACTTGTGCTGCATGCCCGGCATCGGCTCGCCGTCGACGGTGGGGACGTTCATCTGCACCTGGCCGCTGGGATGCGGGTTCAGGCTGCGCTGGACGTTGCGCGCCACCTCGTCGATCTCGGGGGCCGGCAGCTCGGCGCGCACCATGTCGGCGATGGTGGCGAAGTGCTCGGGATCGATCATCCCCTCCTGGGGGAAGGTGAGCTGGTAGATCGGGTCGTCAGGGATGTTGTCCCAGTCGATCAACTGCTCGCAGACGTAGTTGTTCGTCTTGAACGGGAGCACCCTCGACACCACGTCGGTGACAAGCTGCTGGTGCGCGGTCAGGCGGTCGAAGCCGGGAATGTCCTGCATGTTGCGGCGCTGGAAAGTCCGGAAAACAGGCGCCTGCCCGTTGGTGGCCTGTACCATCGTTCTGCCCCCTTTTGAAGCACTTCCTCCTGCTGGAATCCGACAAGCCGAGCACTCCCCTGTCGCCTGCCTGGTACGAACATCCTACTAAGAAACCCGCCCCTTATCCCCAGCGCCCCTGCGGGGGCCGCCGGCCGGCGAGGCCCCACCGGCGCTCGAGGATCCCGTTGACCGCGGCCGGCCCGACCGTCCCGCCGCTGGCCGCACGCCTCGGCGCGGCGTCGCCGCTCGACGGGTTCGTGGACTACACCGAATCGGAGGGCATCTCCCTCTATCCGGCCCAGGAGGAAGCGTTGCTGGAGATCCTGGGCGGCCACAACGTCATCATGAACACGCCGACGGGCTCGGGGAAGTCGCTGGTTGCGGCAGGCGCCCACTTCGCCGCCCTCGTGGCCGGACGGCGCAGCGTGTACACGGCCCCCCTGAAGGCGCTCGTAAGTGAGAAGTTCTTCGCGCTGTGCGAGGCCTTCGGAGCCGAACGGGTCGGGATGATCACCGGCGACGCCGCGGTCAACCCGCAAGCCCCGATCATCTGCGCCACCGCCGAGATTCTCGCCAACTGGGCCTTGCGTGACGGCACCGACGCTGACGTCGACGTCGTCATCGCCGACGAGTTCCACTTCTACGCCGACCCGCAGCGCGGCTGGGCCTGGCAGGTGCCCCTGCTGACCCTTCCGCAGTGCCAGTTCGTGCTGCTGTCAGCCACACTGGGACCGACGGAGCACTTCGCCACCGAGCTGACCGGGCGCACCGGGCGGGAGACGGTGACGGTGCGCTCGGCCGAGCGCCCCGTGCCGCTGCGCTTCGAGTACGGCACCGTCCCGCTGCACGCCTCCATCGAGGACCTCCTGGAACGCAACCGGGCACCCGTCTACGTCGTCCACTTCACCCAGCGCGAGGCCATCGACGCGGCACAGGCCTACACGAGCATCGGGGTCCTGAGCCGCGCCGAGCGGGACCGCGTGGCCGAGGCCATCGGCGGCTTCAAGTTCGACTCACCGATCGGCAAAGACCTGCGGCGACTCATCGGCCACGGCGTCGGGGTGCACCATGCTGGGCTACTGCCGAAGTACCGCCTGCTCACCGAGCGGCTGGCTCAGCAGGGGCTGTTGAAGCTCATCTGCGGCACCGACACGTTGGGCGTGGGGGTCAATGTGCCGATCCGCACCGTGCTGTTCACGCAACTCTGCAAGTACGACGGGCAGAAGACCCGGCTGCTGAGCGCCCGCGAGTTCCACCAGATCGCCGGACGGGCGGGACGCGCCGGCTACGACGACCAGGGCTTCGTACGGGTGCAGGCCCCGGCCCACTGGATCGAGAACCGGATCGTCGAGGAGAAGGCGGCGTCGGATCCGAAGCGGAAGCGCAAGGTGGTCAAACGCCGACCACCGGAGCGGAACTACGCCCACTGGAACGAGGAGACTTTCGAGCGGCTCGTGGCCGCCGAGCCCGAGCCGCTGGTGTCCAGCTTCGAGGTGAGCCACCAGATGGTGATGCACCTGCTGGACCGGCCGGGAGACGGCTGCGCGGCCCTGCGGCGTCTGCTGGTGGAGAACCACGAGACGCGCCGGCGCCAGCGTCGGCACATCCGCCGGGCGGTCGCCATCTACCGCTCGCTGATCGAGGCCGGCGTCGTGGAGGTGCTGGAGTCCCCCGACGAGTGGGGCCGGCTCGTCAGGGTCACCGTGGACCTGCAGGACAGCTTCGCGCTGCACCAGCCGCTGTCGCTGTTCGCCGTGGAGGCGCTCGGCGTGCTCGACGTGGCCGAGGCCGACTATCCGCTCGACGTGCTGTCGGTGATCGAGTCCGTGTTGGAGAACCCGGGACCGGTCATCGCCGCGCAGGTCGAACGCCTGCGATCCGACCTGCTGGGCGAATTGAAGGCGCAGGGCGTGCCGTACGAGGAGCGGATGGAGCGCCTGGCGGCGGTCGAGCATCCCAAACCGCTGCGGGAGTTCCTCTATGGCGCCTTCGACATCTTCCGGCAGCACCACCCCTGGGTGGAGGGCGACAACGTCCGTCCCAAGTCGATCGCCCGGGAGATGCACGAGCGGGCCATGAACTTCGGCGAGTACGTGAACCACTACGGCCTGAAACGCTCCGAGGGCCTGCTGTTGCGTTACCTCAGCGACGCCTACCGGGCGCTGGTGCAGAACGTTCCGGCCGAGCGACGGACCCCGCCACTGGACGAGTTGACCGACTGGCTCGGAACGCTGGTGCGGGGCGTGGACTCGAGCCTGCTGGACGAGTGGGAGCGACTCACGGCTGTCGTGGGCGGTGAAGCCGAGCCCGTCGCCAACTAGCCGCCGTACAGCAGCCGCGCCGCATCCTCACAGTGGATTCCGGCCTCCGCCGGAATGGCGCCCGGAGAGGCGAGGTGCAGGAGCGCGCCGCGTCGGCCGTCAGGCGTTGAGCAGCAGGAAGATGCCGGCGATGGTGAAGGCCAGCATCATCACGAGCAGCCCGTACTGGGACCGCAGCGCGTGCCGTGGCTTGAACCTGGACACCGCCTTGTCATGGGCCAGGACCACGCCCGCCAGGTGGCCGCCCACCGTCGTGAGGGCCTGCACCAGGGCGATCGCCCCGGTGGAGACCAGCAGGTAGTTCACCTCGAAGTGGGCGGTGCCGAAGAGGTCGGCCGTCCCGCCGAAGGGACGTGAGAGCAGGGCCAGGAAGTTCTGGCCCTCGAAGATCACCAGCGAGAAGTAGTGCCCCACGTGGTAGGCGAAGGCGATCGGCACGATGGAGGGGGCGAACTCGGTGAGCATCTGCCGCAGCGGCGTGCGCGTGACCGCGGCGCCGACGGCCATCGCGGCGATGTACAGCACCACGAAGTCGGCGGCGAACTGCAGCAGGCCGAAGGTGCCGAAGCCCACCGTGTCCCACCCGATGCGCGCCCCCAGCAGCCCCGCCCACCACTCGGTGCGGGAGATGCCGTCGAAGCTGGTGGTACCGGGCATCAGCAGCAGCACGAAGGCGTGCGGCAGGGTCATGCGCAGGCTGGCGAGGCCCACGATCGGGGGACGGACGGCCAGGCGGCCCCGACCGTCGCCGCAGAACACCCCCATGGTGCCGATGTGCCGGAACACCACGCCGAACCCCTCGCTGTTCCGCAGCCACTCGCGACCCCAGAACGACGCTCCCGCCAGCATCAGCCCCGAGTAGACGGCGATGGCGATGCCGAGCAGCCGCGTCTCCGGTGGGTTGGGATGCACCAACTCGAGAGCGGCGAAGCCGACGATGGTCACGACACCCAGCCACCCGCTCCGCACGGGGTCGGGTCGCCAGCCGAGGTGGGCCGGCACGTGGCTGAAGAAGCGGCGCCGCACGGCCGCTCCCACCAGCGCCAACGTCTCCCAGGGGCTGAGGAAGCGCCACACGTCTCCGAAGACGGCGGAGAGGAACAGGAGGCCCACCCAGAACCCCACGTACACCGAAACCGGAGCGATGGTGGCGTAGGCCCCCAGGTCACCGGCCAGGGAGGCCCACAGCACCACGGCGAACATCGCCAGGCCGAACAGCCGCAGCACGACGCCGAGACCCCGCGCCACGGGCTGCGTGGCGACGGGCAATGGCCACGGCGTGAAGCGGCCTTGAAGCTTGGGCTTCGGCCAGAAGCTGCCGAGCAGCAGGAACGAGATGACGAGCGCAGCGCCGGAGACGTAGGCGAACATCCACACGGGGATCGGCAGGTCGCCGCGCACCCCGATGCCGTGCGCCAGCACGCCGACGGGAACCATCACGGACTCCTAGGAGACCTGTAGTTGGAAGAGTTCCCGGTGCGAGGGATGCAACTCGGCCTCCCACACGCCGGACAGACTCGCCTCGAAGACCAGCGTCACCTCGGCGCCCGGTTCGAGTTGCAGCAGCAGGTCGTACCCGTGGAGGTGGACCTCCTCGGCCACGTCGGAGGTGACACGCACCTCGACCGTGTCGCCGAAGCCGACCTCGTAACGGCGTTCGGCCTCGATGCGCCCGTCGACGAGCGTCACGGCGATGATCACGTCCGCCGTGGGCTCCGGAGGTGGCGGCGGTGGTGGCTCGGGCGGGGGTGGGGGAGGTGGCTCGGGCGGCGGGGACACCGGCTCGGGCGGGGGCTGCGGCTCCGGAGGTGGCGGCGGCTCGGGCGGGGTCGGGAGCGGCTCGTCGGTCTCCGGCGGTGGTGGCGGAAGTGGCTCGTCGGTCGCCGGCGGTGGCGGGGCCTCGGTGGTCGTCGGAGGCGGGACGGCATCCTCCTCGGTGGCCGGCGGCGGCTCGGGCGGCGACACCGGCTCGGGCGGCGACACCGGCTCGGGCGGCGACACCGGCTCGGGTCCGCCGCATCCCGCAGCCAGCAGAATGCACGATGCCAACGCTGCGGTGCTGAGGCTGCGCCGAAGCGTCACGGTTAGCATTCTTGCAGCGGAGGGCGCCCGGTTCCTACCTCCGGAGGACAAGGGCGCCGCCTGCCGGGCTGCCACTGGAGAGCGAACGACAGAGAGAGGCGGCGCGACTGATGAGCGAGATCAGCACCGACCAACTCCGAAGCATGACGCGCGAACTGGTCGCCGATATGGGCGGCGACGCTGATATGGCGCAGTTCCGGAGCGAACAATTCGACCGGGGATTGGCGGTCGTCCAGTTCCCGCCCCGGCGCGGTGGGCTGGGGCTGGAGCCGGACGCGCAGGCCGTCGTCGACGACGAGCTGGCCTCGGGAGGGCGCAACTACCACAACCTGGCGGTCAACCCCATCGGCATCGGGATGGGCATGCCGACGGTGTTGGCCCATGGCACCGAGGAGATGAAGGACCGGCTGCTGCGACCTTGCTTCACCGGCGAGGAGATCTGGTGCCAGCTGTTCAGCGAACCCGGCGCCGGCTCGGACGTGGCCGGACTGGCAACCCGCGCCGTCCTCGACGGGGAGGAGTGGATCGTGAACGGCCAGAAGGTGTGGACGACCCTGGCGCACGTGTCCCGGTGGGGAATGCTGCTGGCCCGGACCGACCCCGAGCAACCCAAGCACAAGGGCATGACCTACTTCATGATGGACATGCGGGCGCCGGGTGTGGAGGTACGGCCGCTGTTCCAGATCACCGGCGAGGCCGAGTTCAACGAGGTGTTCATGACCGATGTGCGGATTCCCGACTCGATGCGGCTGGGCGCGCGGGGCACCGGCTGGGGAGGCGCCATCACGACGCTGATGAACGAGCGCGTGGCGCTCGGCGGCGGCGTACCCGCTAGGGGCTCGGGCAACATCGGAACGCTCATGAAGGAGTGGATCGGGCACGCGCCCCCAGCCGGAACCGCCGCCTATCACGTTGCCCGCGACAGAGTCACCCGGCTGTGGATCCGCGCCGAACTCGTCCGGCTCACCAACCTGCGCGCCCGCGAGTCCGCTTCGGCCGGCATACCCGGCCCGGAGGGATCGGTCGGGAAACTCCTGTCGGCGGAGTTGAACAAGGAGCTCCTCGAGTGCGCAGTCGACGTGACGGGCAGTCGCGGCATGGTGCACACCCACGGCTATCCCATGGTGCGGCCCGAACAGGCGGGGGGCTCGGGCACGTTCGACACCAGCCGCCTGTTCCTGCGGGCGCGCGCCAACTCCATCGAGGGCGGCACATCGGAGATCATGCGCAACATCCTCGGTGAGCGCGTGCTGGGGCTGCCCAAGGAGCCTCAGGTGGACCGGGACGTTCCCTGGAGCGACATCCCCCGGAACTGAGGAGGGCCGGACGGCTGTCCGGCCCTCACAATTCTCGACTTGTCACGCCCGGCGCGCGGGCGAGGTTTCAGCGGGTGGCGGTGCGCACGCGCCGCCCGGCACCGATTGCCAGCAGACCGGCCAGCAGAATGCCGAAGCCGACCACCACGAACAGGGTGCTCTCGTGTCCGGTCACAGGTAGCTCTTCCTCGGCCGCGTCGTCCATGGGCTCTTCCTCGGCCGCGTCGTCCATGGGCTCTTCCTCGGCCGCCGGCTCCTCGTCCATGGGCTCTTCCTCGGCCGCCGGCTCCTCGTCCATCGGCTCCTCGTCCATCGGCTCCTCGTCCATCGGCTCTTCCTCGGCCGCGGGCTCGGCGATGGCGAGGAGGGCCACGGTGGCGAACGCCTCGGGATCGGAGAGGGTGTCCGCGCTCAGCCACCCCGCCATGATCACGACGCCGCCGGCGTCGATGTCGGCCTGCGTGATGGTGGTCGTCCACTCCGTCGTGAAGCTGCCGTCGTCCCACTCCACGGCGACCACCGCCGTCAGGAGATTCGGACACATGGCGGTGGCCTCGGGGGCGCTCGAGAGGGTCAGCGGCTCGGCCGGATCACCGGCGGCGCCGGGACATTCGACGATGAAGAACGGAGCCGGCTCGGACCAGTTCGCCCCGGTGATCGTGAGGGTGACATCACCCTCCTCGGGGGGCACGCTGGCCGGATCGAGGGTGATGGAGGGAAGATGGCCGTCGGCCGCCGCCGGCGACGCCCACAGCATGCTGACCAGCGCCACGACGCCGGCAAGTACGAGCAGTCTCTTGATCTTCATCGTGCGCCTCTCCCGATACGACACTCCAACGGCAAGCGATCATAGCGCGTGCGAAGTGCCTGGACCAAAGCCCAGGCTACGTGACTTGGGGACAAAACTGGGGATTTCCACTGCACAAACAGGGGTAAATCCTCACAGCCGCAGCAGTTGCTTACCCTCGTTGGCACCGGTGAACAGGCGGAGGAAGGTGCGCGGGATGTTCTCGAACCCCTCCTGCATGTCGACCCGGTAGGCGATCTCCCCCGCCTCCACCCAGCGGCGCAGGTCGGCGCTGGCCTCGGGAACCCGATCCAGGAAGTCCCACAGCAGCAGCCCCCGGATGGATGCACGCCGCACGATCAACTGGAAGAGATTGCGCGGGCCGGGGCTCGCCTGCGCATCGTTGTACCCCGAGATCAGCCCGCACAGGGCGATCCGGGCGCCGATCGCCAGGTTGTCCAGCACGGCCTCGAGAGTGGTGCCCCCCACGTTCTCGAAGTAGACGTCCACGCCGTCGGGGCAGGCCTCGCGCAGGCGGCTGCGGACATCGCTGTTCTTGTAGTCGATCACCTCGTCGAGGCGTGCCTCGTCGAGCAGCCAGCGGCACTTCTCGGCGCCGCCGGCGATACCCACCACCCGGCAACCCTTGATGCGGGCTATCTGCGCGGCCACCGATCCGGTCGCCCCGGCAGCGCCGGACACCACGACCGTCTCGCCCGGCTGCGGCCGGCCGATGTCCAGCATCCCCACGTAGGCCGTCATGCCGGTGCTGCCGAGCGGGCCCAGCAGCATCTCGACGGGGACGTCGCCGGGTACCTGCCGGTAGCCGCGCCCGGCCACCTCCGACGACCAGTGACCGGTCACGTACTCGGACCAACTCAGCATCCCGAAGACCAGGTCACCGACCGCATAGGCAGGGTCGTTCGACGCCACCACCTCCGCCAGCCCGGGTGCACGCATCGGCGCGCCCAGCTCGACGGGGGCCACGTAGCTCTCGCGGTCGTCCATCCAACCGCGCATGGCGGGCTCGAAGGACACGTAACGCACCCGTCCCAGCACCTCCCCGGGTCCGATTCCGGGCACCGGCTGCTCCGCCAGCTCGAAGTCCGACTCCGACACCATTCCCACCGGGCGCCGCGCCAGCAGCCACTGCCGGTTGCGCGGCGCCGTCTCGCTCTGTCCTGCCATCTCCCGCTCCTGTTGGTCCGGTCCGGACGCCGTAACATGTCGCGGGCATCGAGGTGCCCGCTGCGACGCCGGATGATAGGGGAGGCACATGGCCGGGCTATGCGAGGGACGGGTTGCGGTCGTCACCGGGGCGGGTCGCGGCATCGGGCGCGAGCACGCCCTGATGCTCGCCTCCGAGGGTGCCAAGGTCGTGGTCAACGATCTGGGCGGCGACGCGGCCGGTGGCGGGACCGACATCACCCCCGCCCAGCAGGTCGCCGATGAAATCATCGCGGCGGGCGGCGAGGCGGTCGTCAACGGCGACGACGTGAGCGACTTCCATCAGGCCAAGGACATGGTCCATCAGGCAATCGACGCCTTCGGCGGCCTCGACATCCTCATCAACAACGCCGGCATCCTGCGGGACCGCATGGTCTTCTCCATGTCCGAGAGCGACTGGGACGCCGTGATGGCCGTCCACCTGAAGGGCGTGTTCGCGCCGACGCACCACGCCGCCGCCTGGTGGCGCCAGCAGGCCAAGTCGGGGCGGGCCCTCGACGCCCGGGTCATCAACACGTCGTCGCCGTCGGGCATCTACGGCAATGTCGGGCAATCCAACTACGGCGCCGCCAAGGCCGGCATCGCCGCCTTCACCGTGATCTGCGCCATGGAGTTGGCCCGGTACGGGGTCACGGTGAACTGTCTCGCCCCCAACGCCCTCACCCGGCTGACCATCCCGATCGTCGGCGAGGAGAACGCGCCGAAGCTGGCCGAGTCGTGGTCGCCGCGCTGGATCGCGCTCATCGCCACGTGGCTGGCGAGCCCCGAGGCCGCGGGGGTGACCGGGCGCGTCTTCCACGTGAGCGGCGACCAGCTGGGAATCGCCGAGGGATGGCGCCTCGGCCCGATCACCACCCAACCCGACGATCCGGCGCAAATCGGCGACGTCGTCCGCTCGTTGATGGCCGACGCCCGGCTGAACGCCGACATGGGCGGTCTGGAGACCGAGGGGCCGGGCCGCCCCTCGAAGTCCATCTAGCCGGTCACCTGCGGCGGCGGGGTCGGGACCGCGGGACACCCCAGTGGAGCGGCGGGAGATGCGGGCGTGACGATCGCCGCAACGAGACGCCTCCACCGGCATGTCCTCAGGACCGCCGACCGCTGGGCCTCGCTGCGGGTCTACTGGCTGTGCCGCAACGTGGGGCTGCTGGCGAGCCTGTTCTACTTCCGGATCACGGTGCGCGGCAAGGAACACCTGCGGACACCGGGGCCTGCGATCCTCGCGCCCGTGCATCGTTCCAACCTGGACGTGCCGCTCATCGCCGGGCACTGCCCGCGGCGGTTGCGGTCGCTGGCCAAGGAGGCCATGTTCCGGGGTCCCGTGAGCCGCTGGTTCTCCGCCTCGATCGGCGCGTTTCCCGTGCAGCGCGATCAACCGGACCGGGTGGCACTCGAATCGGCCCAACGGCTCCTGGAGCGCGGCGAGATGGTGCTGGTCTTCCCCGAGGGGACGCGCGGCTCGGGTCCCACCATCGGTGACGTGCACAACGGCTGCTCGTTCCTGGCCACGGTGACCGGGGCGCCCGTCATTCCCATCGGGGTGGCCGGCACGGAGGAGGCCATGCCGCCGGGCGCCAGGATCGCCCGACCCCGCCGCGTGGTGGTCACCGTCGGTGAACCCATCGAGCCGGCGAAGATGGCCGCGGGACAGGGACGCCAGCGGCGGCGCGCCCTGTCCGACCACGTCCGGTCGGAGATGCAACGCCTCCTGGACGAGTCCCGCGAGACGCTCGCGTCGATCTCCGGCGCTGGTGGCCACCGAGCATCCGGCGCTGAGACCCCCATCCGGCGCTGAGACCCCCATCCGGCGCGGCAGATGGACGGCACGGGGCGGGCAATGGGACGGCGCCGGCGGGCGCGCCGTTGAAGTCGGCGACGGAAGCAGCTAGGTTAGGTGCGCCTAACCACCGACGCAGGACCCCCGGATGATCGTCTGCCACTGTCTGGCCATCAACGACCGGCTCATCGAAGCGGTCGCCGAGGGGCAGCTGGTCACGGTCGAGGACGTGATCCAGCGCTGCGGAGCGGGAGCCCGCTGCGGCGGGTGCCGCGAGTCCATCCAGCAGGTTCTCGACGAGGCGCGGCAACGCAACGAGGCCCCTCTCTCGATCACAGCGTCCCGCTAGGCTGACCCGCATGCAAGGGCCGCCGAAGATCATCGAATTCCTCAACGAGGCGCTGACGTCGGAGTTGACGGCCATCAACCAGTACTTCGCGCACACCAAGATCTGCGAGAACTGGGGATACAACCGGTTGGCGGCCAAGTACCGCGCCGAGTCCGTCGAGGAGATGAACGACGCCGAGAAAATCATGGAGCGCATCCTGCTGCTCGAGGGGATGCCCAACATGCAGCGACTGAACAGCGTCCGCGTCGGCGAGACCGTTCCGGAGCAGCTGGCCGTGGATCGGGCGCTCGAGGAGCAGGCGGTCGCCATGTATCGCAGGGGCGTGGCACTGGCGCTGAGCGAAGGGGACCCCGGCACGAGGGAGTTGCTGGAACACCTCGTCGTGGGCGAGGAGGAGCACCTCGACTGGATCGAGACCCAGCAGTTGATCATCGGTGACATCGGGATCGAGCGGTACCTGCAGGCTCAACTCGGCGAGTGAGCTCCCGGCGCTGAGGCACGCCCGACCGTAGGCTCGCGGCATGGCCGTACGGGCTCCGTACCTCACCTCCCGGCTGCAGGGATTCGGGGCCACGATCTTCGCCGAGATGTCGGCGCTGGCCGTCCGGACCGGCGCCATCAACCTCGGCCAGGGCTTCCCCGACACCGACGGGCCGCCGGAGGTCCTGCAGGCGGCGATCGACGCCATCGGCGGTGGGCGCAACCAGTACCCGCCAGGAATCGGGATTCCCGAGTTGCGCCACGCCGTGTCCGCGCATCAGAAGCGCTTCTACGACCTCGCCTACGACCCGGACACCGAGGTGCTCATCACCGCCGGCGCCACCGAGGCGATCGCCTCGGCCCTGATCTCCCTGTGCGAGATGGGCGACGAGGTGGTGTGCTTCGAGCCCTACTACGACAGCTACGCGGCCGGGATCGCCATGGCCGGTGCGGTGCGCCGTCCGGTGCTGCTGCGCGGCCCGGAGTCCTCCTACGTGCCCGAGGAGTTGGAGGCGGCGATCGGTCCCCGCACGCGGCTCATCCTGGTGAACTCGCCGCACAACCCCACCGGCAAGGTCTACAGCCGCTCCGAGCTGGAACACGTGGCCGAACTGGCCATCCGGCACGATCTGCTGGTCGTGACCGACGAGGTCTATGAGCACATCATCTTCGAGGGCGAGCACATACCCCTCGCCACGCTCCCGGGCATGCGCGAGCGCACAATCACCATCAGCTCGGGGGGCAAGACGTTCTCCACCACCGGGTGGAAGATCGGCTGGGTGTGCGCCACGCCGGAGCTGGTGACGGCCGTGCGGACCTCGAAGCAGTTCCTCACCTACGTGAGCGGCGGCCCGTTCCAGTACGCCATCGCCGAAGGCCTCAACCTCGGCGACGACTACTACCGCTCGCTGGCGGGCGGCCTGCGCGACTGCCGCGACCACCTCTGCGCGGGGCTGGCCGACGCGGGATTCGATGTCTGGAACTCGCCCGGCACCTACTTCGTGACCACCCACATCGGCAGCATGGGCCACCGCGACGGGGTGGCGTTCTGCTGGTCCCTGCCGGAGCGCTGCGGCGTGGTGGCCGTGCCCAGCGTGGTCTTCTACGACAGCAAGGACGTCGGGCAGCCGCTGGTGCGCTTCGCCTGCTGCAAGCGGCCCGAGGTGATCGCCGAAGCCGCCGGGCGGCTGGCAACACTCCGTTCCGGCGGCCAGATGTGACAACCGGGGAGGTTGAACGGTGAAGGTCGCCGCGCTGCAGCACGACATCGTCTGGGAGGACCGCGACGCCAACTTCGGGCGGCTGGAGCCCATGATCGCCGGCGCGGCCGCGGCCGGGGCGCGGCTGGTGGTCCTCACCGAGATGTTCAGCTACGGGTTCTCCCTGGAGGCCGACCGGATCACCGAGACACCCGGCGGACCCAGCACGAGGTTCCTGCGCCAGACCGCGGCCGATCACGACATCTGGGTGTGCGGATCGATCCCGATCCTGGCGCCGGGCGACGCACGCCCCTGCAACCGCCTCGTCCTGGCCGGTCCCCGCGGCCAGTTGGGTAGCTACGCCAAGATGCATCCGTTCACCTACGGCAATGAGCATCTGGTGTACGACGCCGGCGACAAGACGGTGACCGTGCAGGTGGACGACCTGCGGGTCAGCCTGTTCGTCTGCTACGACCTGCGCTTTGCCCCGGAGTTCTGGTCGGTGGCCCTCGAGACCGACCTGTACGTGGTGCCGGCGAACTGGCCCCGGCCGCGGCGCGCCCACTGGCAGGCGCTGCTCGTGGGTCGTGCGATCGAGAACCAGGCCTATGTCGTGGGTGTGAACCGCGTCGGGTCGGGCGGCGGGCAGGAGTACGCCGGCGACAGCCGCATCGTGGATCCGCTGGGCGAGATCCTGGCCGGCGGCGCCGACACCGAGGCCACGCTGATCGCCGAGTTGGACCGGGCGCGGGTCACGCAGACGCGCCGGCGCTTCCCGTTCCTGCAGGACCGCCTCTGACCACAGGCTCCCCGGACTCTCACAGGCGGCGCGCCTGCGCCTGACGTCCCGGGCTTTCGGATGGCAGAAGGTTGGCGCGATCAGCCGCCCGCCCAAGCGGCCACGACCTCATCGGTCGACGAGATCGTGGCCACGAACGCCAGCGAGTGGTCGATGGCGCTCTCCGCGTAGTCGGTGGGGAGACCCGTCACCGCATCACGGGGAATCACCACGTCGTAGCCCCTGTTGATGGCGTCGAACGTGAGACCGGTGATGGCCCAATTCACCGCGATACCCGCCGGGACGATGGTGCTCACTTTCTCGTTGCGCAGCAGGGAATCCAGCTCGCTGACCGGGAAGGGGGAGACCCCGTGGTGGCGGGCGATCGTGAAGTCGGCGGGCTCGACACCGATCTCGTCGAGGACCTGGACCGCGGAACTGCCGGGATACAGCTTGACCGGGGACTCGTCGACCAACTTGAACAGTTCCCGATTGGTGTTGTCGCCCCAGCCGTCGGGACGTTGATGGAAGACGCTGTGGATGACGCGCACGCCCGCTGCCCGGGCGGCATGCACCAGCCGGGTCACCGCGTCGATGCAGCCCGAGGAACGGGCGACCTCGGCGAGGGCCGGCAGTCCGGATTCGGCCCCGATGATGCCGTTCTGGCATTCCTGCAGCACGACGGCGGTACGGGAGGGTTGGAGGAGTTCTGAGAGGGAGAGTGCCATGCCGCGCACTCTAACGAGTCGGCCGGGGGCGTGTCTCCGGCAGTGGGCGCGGCATGAGCCTCGCGCGGGCCAGACTTGAACCATGACAGATCCGGGTCGCGGCGTGGCCCCTGCATCGATCTACGAGCGGTTGGGCGGCGCCCCGTTCTTCGACGCCCTGGTGGCGCGCTTCTACGCCGGGGTTGCCGGAGACCCGGTGCTCCGACCGCTCTACCCCGAGGACATGACCGATGCGGAGGCCAACCTGCGCGACTTCCTCATGCAGTACTGGGGCGGGCCCGACGACTACAGCCGCCGGCGCGGTCATCCCATGCTCCGTGCCCGCCACCTGCCATTCAGCATCGGCCCGCGGGAACGAGATGCCTGGATGCGCCACATGGGCGCCGCGGTTCGCGCCTCCGGTGCCCCTGCCGACCTGGCGGCCGAACTGCTCGGCTACTTCGACCGCGCCGCCACGCACCTGGTGAACACCGAGCCACCGCGCCCGGGCCACCTGCCCATCGTCCCAACGCCGTCGCCCGCCAGCGGCAACCACTGAAGCGGATCGGAAGATCGGGCGTTCGCGCCGCGCCAGGGCCGGTGCGCGAGGAGGGACTTGAACCCTCACGTCCGTAACGGACACAGGAACCTGAATCCTGCGCGTCTGCCAAATTCCGCCACTCGCGCCGGGTTGGCAAGGTTACTCCCGGACACCGGCTGCGGCACTCCCGCGCGGCGCACCGCACCGGATCGCCGGCGGTCGTACGTGCGGGGTGAGCCACTATGCGCGACGCCTACAATCGGCCGGATGCCCGGACGTCGAGCCCCGCGGGGCGAGGATCGCCCGCGCCACCCATCGCCGGCCGTTGCCGGATGACTCCGAGGGCCTTCCGACTGGATGCCGACGCCCGCACCCACGTCGGGCGGCGGCGCCGGCGCAACGAGGACGCCTATCTCCTGACCGCTGACCTGGTCGCGGTCGCCGACGGGTTGGGGGGGCATCCCGGCGGCGACGTGGCCTCCGCCGCCGCGGTCGCGGCACTGCACGCCTCGGGGGCGGTGGCCGATCCCGAGAGCCTCCGGCATGCGTTCGCCGAGGCGCACCGGGCGGTGCATCGGCGCGCTGCCGAGGACCCGGGACTGACCGACATGTCCACCACGCTGTGCGCTCTGGCTCTGGACCCGGCCGGCCGTGTCGTGCTCGCGAACGTCGGGGACTCGCGCATCTACCGGTTCAGTTCGGAACGTCTGGAACAGGTCAGCTGGGATCACAACTGGGCGAACGAGTACCGGCGGATGGGGATGGACTCCTCGCTGGCCTGGCGCATGGGCGGAGCAGCGTCGCTGTCCCGCGTGGTCGGGGCGTTCCGCGAGCCGTGCGAGGTGGACACCTGGACATTCGACGCCGTCGCCGGCGACCGCTATCTCCTGGCCAGCGACGGTCTGACCGGGGAGCTGCCCGATCCCCTCATCGCGGACGTCCTCCGCGCCGTTCTTGCACCGGGCTCCGCCGCCACCGAGTTGGTGGAGGCGGCCAACGAACGCGGCGGGAACGACAACATCACGGTGATCGTCGCCGACGTCGCCGAGCGTGTGCCGCGGAGGCGCGTGTGAGCCTCCGCTGCCCCGAGGCGGCAGATCCGCACTCGTAGACTTCTCGACGCGATGGCTTCTCAGAACCCTCCTGTGCTCGGCGGGCGCTACGAACTCCTGCGCCGCCTGGCCCAGGGGGGCATGGCAACCGTCTACCTGGCCCGGGATCGGCAGCTCGACCGGCACGTGGCCCTCAAGATGCTGCACCCGCAGTTCGCCGCGGATCCGACGTTCGCGGAGCGCCTGCGCCGCGAGGCTCACGCGGCTGCAGGGTTGAGCCACCCCAACATCGTCGGGGTCTACGACTGGGGACGCCAGGGCGAGCGCTATTTCATCGTCATGGAGTACGTCAGCGGTCACAGCCTCGCCGAGATCATCGCCGCACGCGGCGCCCTGGATCCGAAAGCGGCAGCCGCCGTGGCCTTCGAGGTGGCGGCGGCGCTGGCCTTCGCGCATCGCGACGGCATCGTGCACCGCGACGTCAAACCCCAGAACGTGCTGCTGAGCAGCGACGGGCACGTGAAGGTCACCGACTTCGGCATCGCCACCATGATGGGAGCCGGGTCCTCCGCCGGCCTGACCGAGACCGGCACCGTGGTCGGGACGGCTTCCTACCTGTCACCCGAGCAGGCGCGCGGCGAGCCGACCGACGCCCGCAGCGACCTGTACTCGCTCGGCGTCGTGCTCTACGAGATGCTGGCTGGCCGGCCCCCGTTCCGGGGTGACACGCCCGTTGCGGTCGCCTACCAGCACGTGCAGGACCCGCCGAGGACGCTCAGCCGCCTCGGCGTGGACGTCCCCCGACCACTCGAGAACATCACGATGCGGCTGCTCGCCAAGGATCCCGAGGATCGCTACTCCCGGGCCGAGGACCTGCGTGAGCACCTGCAGATCATGCGCGAGCGACTCGAGCAGGACGAGGCCGATCGAGGTGCCCCACCGCCGCGCCAACAGCCGGCTGCTCCACCGCCTCCGCCGCCGCTTCCGCCCCCGCCACGCGGGCCCCTGCCTCCACCGCCGCCGGAGGCTCCGCCGCCACGACGGCGGGTGGCGCCCGGCCCGCCGCGGCAGCAGCCGCGCATCCCGGCGCCGGCAAGCCAGCGGCCCCCCAGACCGCAGGTGCACCGCGCCCCCCCGAGGGGGATCACCCAGTGGTGGACAGGGCGGATTCCCGCAGCGCGCCGGCCGCCCGGGTACGGCGAGCGACCCGGCGGTCACCGAGGTGGGAGCCGCGACATCTACAGCCGGCTGGAGCGGCAGCGCCGCTCCGGAATGTTCTACGTCGGGTTCGCGGTGCTGCTCGTCGTGCTCCTTGTCATGGTCATCGTGCTCGTCAACGTGCTGAATCCCGGCGACGACGACACCGGTCCGACCCCGCCGGCGACGATCGCCGTCCCGTCGGTGTTCCAACTGGACGAGGCGGTTGCCGTCCGCACGCTCGAGTCCGCTGGATTCGCCGTCATCACGGTGCGAGAACAGAACGCCGAGGTTCCCGCAGGCCACGTGTTCAACCAGCAGCCCCGTGCAGGGGCGAAGTTGGCTCCCGGCGCCACGATCACTCTCACGATCAGCGCGGGGGCATCGGCGGTCCCGGTGCCCAACGTGCTGGGCTGGCAGGCCATCGATGCCGAGCGGGCGCTGCGAACGGCGGGATTCGCCGTCAACCTGGTGCAGGTGGCGAGCGAGCGTCCCGCCGGCGAGGTCCTGCAGCAGGAGCCCGCCCCTCTCGTGCCCAATCAGGTCAGTGCGCCGGTGACCCTGAACATCTCCGCTGGTCCCGCCGCCATTCTGGTTCCGAACGTGGCGGGCATGGACGACGTCTCGGCGGCTGTGGCAATCGCCAACGCGGGACTCGAGGTGGTGCCCCAGTCGGAGCCCTCCGAGACCACCGCAGAGGGCCTGGTGACGCGCACGCAACCCCCGGCGGGCACCCAGGTGGCCGAGGGAAGCCAGATCTTCGTCTATGTCTCCTCCGGGCCCTCCGTCGTGCTGATGCCCGACCTGACGGGCCTCGACCCCACCACGGCGCTCATCCAACTCGACACCTTGGGAATGACTGCCGACATCGTGGCCGTGGCGCCGCTTCCCGACGAGGTCCCCGGCCTGATCGTGTCGCAGGAGCCCGCGGCCGGGACACCGATCACCCCCGGTTCAATCCTCACCCTCTTCGTGACCGGCGAACCCGGCTCCGGCGACGACGGGCCGGGCGATGCGGAACCCGGCGAGAGCGGCGACGTCACCGACGCCGGTCCGCTCGACGTCCCGAACCTCGAGGCCAGGACCGATCCGGCCGGCCTGCCCGGGCGGCCGGCACCGGAGGGCTAGCCGGCCCGCCGGCGCGGCGCGCCCGCCAGTTCCAGGAAGTTCGCCAGAATGGCGTGGCCGTCCACCGTCATCTGCGACTCCGGATGGAACTGCAGCCCCTCCAACGCCAGGGAGTGATGGCGCAGGCCCATGATGACGCCGTCGGCGGTCGTGGCGGTCACCTCCAGGCTGTCGGGGACGGATGAGGGTTCCACCACCAGCGAGTGGTAGCGGGTGGCCCTCAGCGGGTTGGCGACTCCCTGCAGGACACCGGCACCATCGTGGCGAAACTCCGAGACCTTGCCGTGCATCACGGCAGGAGCGCGGACGATGCTGCCACCGAAGACGTGGGCGATGCACTGGTGACCCAGACACACGCCGAGGATCGGGCAGCGATCCGCCAACTCCTCGATGGCCGCGCAGCAGATCCCGGAGCTCTCCGGACGCCCGGGCCCCGGGCTCACGAGCAACGCGTCCGGCCGGAGTCCGACCGCTTCGCGCACGGTGATCTCATCGTTGCGCGCCACGGTCGTCTCCGCACCCAGCTCGCGCAGGTACTGCACCAGGATGTAGACGAACGAGTCGTAGTTGTCGAGAACCAGCACCCGGCGTCCCACGGGTGTTGAGGGTATCGGGCGCCTATCCTGCGGGCATGGCGAATCCTCCAAAGCGCAAGGTCACCGGCGGCAGGGTGACCCCGAAGGGGACACGGCCCGCCGGGGAGCAGTTTCTGCCCCCCGAGGCCAAGGTGAGTCCCATCTGGGTCCCGATTCTGCTGTTCACGCTGCTCGGAGCGGGAACGGTGCTCATCATCATCAACTACCTGGGGTGGATCCCCGGCGGTACGAGCAACTGGTGGCTTCTGGGAGGTCTGGGACTCATCCTCGGAGGTGTCATCACCGCGACCCAGCTGCACTGACGCCGGCGCAGGTGCCGCCCCGGCGGCGCAGCCCCCGGTTTCGACCGTCGATCCGCCCGGGGGATTGAACAAACTACACATGAGTATTTCCCCCTAGCTTGTCCACAGCCTGTGGGAAATGCTGGTGAACGGCCCCGTCAATCCTCGATGGGCGCCAGGATCGACATCTCCTCCCCACAGTGGCGCGGCGGCTCCGGGTCTTCGGCAGGCGCGATCGTCATGCGAACCTCGGCACCGCACAACGTGCACCGGTAGGTGAGCCGCACCTTCCGCAACTCGCCGGGGGGTGGCGGTTCGGGCTGGGGCTGCGAGAGGATCCGCAGCGCGGCGATACCCAGCCACAGGATCAGCAGGCCGGCCAGCACCGCGGCGACCGTCTTGAACGCCGTTGTCAGCGCGCCGGCCAGGACGATCACGCCGCACACGTCGCCCGGCAACGCGGCGGCGAGAGTCATGCCCCCAACAGTACGGCCACTCCGTGGCCGTCGGTGGCGTCGCAGGCCGCCGCTCCGTAGCCACCTCCCGGCAGGCCGGCCAGTGCCCGCACCAGCCGCGCCACGAGACCGAGGCCGGTCGCTCCCTGCGGATGCCCAAGCGCCAGGGAGCCCCCGTCGGGATTCACGAGTTCAGCCAGGTCGGCCCGGGCCAGTTCCCAATGCACGACGCTGGTGGCGAACAGCTCCGCCAACTCCACCCTGCTGATGTCGCGGTCCTGTAGGCCGGCGGCTGCCAGCACTCGGGCGGTGGCCTCCGGTGACGCCCCGCAACCGGCGCGCGGATCACCGCCGACCGCCGCGGTTGCGCACACTCGGGCCACGGGCTCGGCGCCCCAGCGGCGCGCCACCGCCGGCGAGGCCACGACGGCTGCGGCGGCGCCGTCGGCCATCGGGGCCACGGTGGAAGCGGTCAGCAGACCGTCGTGGCTGTAGGTGCCCGTGGAGCCCGGGGCATCTGCGGGCCGTCCCCCGGCCACGCTCGCAACGACCAACTCGTCGGCGGGCGCGGCGTCGGGCGCGGCTCGGTCCGTCACGGGCAGGATCTCCGCGGCGAAGCGGCCCGTGGCCTGAGCCCGCTGGGACCGGCTGAGGCTCCGGAGCGCCACCGCCTCGAGACGCTCCCTATCCACGCCGTGGCGGGTTGCCCACCCCTCGGCAGCCGGGCCCGGGGGCAGGGGCGCTCGCTCGCCCAGCGGCGCGGCGGGCAGACCGAACCCCCGGTGGGTCATGTCGGCGCCGGCGGGCACCGTGCTCATCGACTCCACCCCACCCACCAGCACCATCCCGCAGCGGCCCGAGCGCACCGCATCGACGGCACGAACGAGTGCCACGAGCGACGACGTGTCCTGCGTGCTGACCACCGTGGCGGGCATGACTGGCAGGCGGGTACAGGCCCGCACCGCCTGACCGGCCAGATTGGCGGCTTGCGCGCCCACGGGAGTGGCGCAGCCCACCAGTACTTCATCGATCTCGCCGGGATCGGCCTCAGCCCGCTCCAGGGTGGCCTCGAAGGCGGCGGCGAGGAGGTCCGCCGGGTGCCAGGAAGCCAGGCGGCCGTGCCGGGCACCGAAGGCGCTGCGGCCCGCGGCGAGGATCAGCGCGTCGTGCACGCCGGCAGGTCGGGGCGGGCCCGATGGGGCCGAACCTGGTGCCGCAGTAGGCTCATCGGCTGCACGCGACGCGGTGCCGGTGCCTGCAAGCGCCCGTGCACGCAGTGTCCGCCGAGGTTGGACGGGAGGGCCGTGGAAGAGGTCGATTGGGCACTGCTGCTCTTGCGGGTCGTGGTCGGCTTGACGCTAGCCGCCCACGGGTACAACAAGTTCTTCGGCGGCGGGCGAATCGCCGGCACGGCCCGCTGGTTCGAGAGCATCGGCATGCGCCCCGGGCGGCGGCACGCGGTCCTGGCCGCGGCCGGCGAGGTCGCCGCCGGGCTGGCGCTCGCCGCCGGACTGCTCACGACCGCTGCCGCGGCGGGATTTGTGGGGCTCATGGCCGTCGCCGTGTGGGTGGCGCACCGGGGCAAGGGCTTCTTCGTGATGTCCGACGGTTGGGAGTACACGGCCGTCCTGGCCACGGTGGCGGTGGCTGTCGCCATTGTGGGCCCGGGGGAACTCTCGCTGGACAGCGTCGCCGGCATCGACGACGTGCTGGACGGCTGGGTGGGTCTCGTCGTGAGCCTCGGGGGCGGGCTCCTCGCCGCCGCCGGACTGCTGGTGGCGTTCTACCGCCCGCCTCCGGCTGACGCCTGAGCCGCCAGAGCCGCGCCCGCCACCCACCCGCACCCCGGCCGACTCACCCCCGACACGATGGCGATCCTCCTGGGCGTGCTCGTGGCCGTGAGCATCGGCTCCGCGGACTTCCTCAGCGGCATCGCGGCACGTCGCATGCGCACGTCGGTGGTCGTGGCGCTGTCACAGTTCTGGGGCCTCGCCCCCCTGGGGATCTACGTGGCCGTCACCGACCGGTCCCTCCCGCCGGTCTGGGATCACGTGCTGGGAATCTTCGCCGGTCTGGGGCTCGTAGCGGGCATCTGCTGCCTGGTGCGGGGTCTTGCGGTCGGGCGCATGTCGGTGGTGGCGCCGGCGACCGCGGCGCTCGGCGCGGCCGTGGGAGTCGCCTACGGATTCCTCAGCGGCGAGCGACCGGGATTGATCGCGGTGATCGGCGTGGTGCTGGCCATAGCGGCCGTCGTGCTGATCGCCCAGGTCGCCGAGCATCACGAGACGGACGTGGGTGCCCCGCCGGCTCACGCCCGCCGGACCGTCGCCAGCCGTGCCCAGGAGATGGTTCTGGCCACCGGAGCCGGGCTGACGCTGGGCGGCACGCAAGTGTTCTTCGCCGCGGCGAGCGACGACGCCGGGATGTGGCCGGTCGTCTCGGGGCGCCTGACGGCAGGCATCCTGGCCGGTGCCTTCGTACTGTGGCGGTTCCGGATCGATGGACGCCCTGCCCGGCTCGCCGCCGGCGACGTCCGCCTCCTGGCGGGCTACGCCCTGCTGGACACGCTGGGCACCTGCCTGCTGATCGAGGCGTTCCGCCAGGGACTCGTGAGCCTCGTGGCTCCGGTGGCCGCGCTCTTCCCGGCGGCGACCGTCCTGTGGGCACGGCTGATCCTGGACGACCGCATGAACCGCGGCCAGCTCGTGGGGTTCGGCGTCGCCGCCGCCGGGCTGGTTCTCATCGGTCTGGACTGAGCGCGTCCGGGCGCCGCGCCCGGTGGTGAGTAGTCTCGCCCGATGCGCCGTCGGTCGACCCCGCAGGACGGGTGAGTATTGGAGGTTCTCCTCGGGCTGGCGGTGGCGGTGAGCATGGGGGTCTCCGACGTGATCGGCGGCCTGGCCGGGCGGCGGGCGGGTCCGCTGCGAACCACGACCGGCGTCCACGTCACCGGCGCGGCGATCGTCGGCCTGTACCTGCTGGCGACGATGCAACACCCCGGCGGTGTCCGGGAGACACTCCTGGCGGCTGCCGGTGGCCTGGTGATGGCGGCCGCCGCGATCTGCTTCTACATGGGTCTGTCCTGGGGCCGGGTGACGGTCATGTCGCCGGTCACCTTCGCCGCCGTGGCGGTGTTGACGTTCATGAGCGGGTTGCTCCGCGGCGAGCGCCCCTCGGGGCTCGCCCTGTCCGGCGTGGCCCTGATCTTCGTGGCGGTCGTGCTGGTCTCGCGCCCGGTGCGGGAGCCCGCGCGACCCCCCGGAGAGGCAGGCGCTCGCCGCCGGCTGGGACTCGGCGGCGAGGTGGTCCTGTCGGTCTGTGCGGGCGGTGGCTTCGTCGTCTTCCAGATCCTGCTGCTCGAGATCGGAGTCGCCGACGGGCCGGCGCCGCTCCTCGTCGTGCGCGGTGTCGGCGGCATCCTGGGGCTGGCCGCGCTCGCCGTGCTCCGGAGGCGAGGTCGCGGCGAGAGCACCGGGCCACCGCGGCAGAAGGCACTCGTACCGATAGTCGTCGCCGGAGCACTGCTGATCCTGGGGCACTCGATGCTGATCGAAGCCCTGCACCGCGGATTCCTCTCCATCGTGGGGCCGATCACGTCGCTGACACCGGCCTTCACCGTGCTCGGCGCATGGCTGTTCCTGCGTGAGCACGTCAGCCGTACCCAGCTGGCCGGCATGGTCATCACCATCGCCGGGCTGGCGTTGCTGGCCCTCGGCTAGCGCGGTCTCCCGGAGTTCGCACCGCCGCGGGCCATCCGTCGACGTGCACGGCGCCGGCGCGCCGGCGCACCGGCGCCACACCCGTGCCCGCTGCGGCCGGTCAGGCGACGATGAGGGTGCCCAGGTAGGCGGCCGCCACGCCGGTGACCAGCGATGCAGCGGCGTAGCCGAGAGCCCGCCGGCGGCTGCGCCGCCACAACTCGACCGTCTCGACCGCCAGGGTCGAGAACGTCGTGAGCGAGCCGAGGGCACCGCTCGCCAGGATCACCGCCGCCGTCTCCCCGGCGCCGGCGAGCAGCCCGAGGACGAACGATCCGGCGAGGTTCACCGCCAGCGTGCCGTAGGGGAACGCCTCGCGGTTGAGTCGCGCCGACGCCGCCACCCGCAGGAGGGTGGCGACCCCGGCGGCGGCCAGGAATCCGACGGCGGTCACGTGGGGCCCCGGTGGAGCGATCGGCGGAACCGTCGCCGCAGCAATCCCGCCGCGACGGCCGCGGCGATCGCCGCGCCGAGCGACACGGCGGCATACAGCACCCCCGCGCCGGGCCGGCCGGACCGGAAGTGCTCTGCCACGATCAGGCCGAACGCCGAGAAGGTGGTGAAGCTGCCGCAGAAACCCGCTCCGACGATCCGACCGAACGCGCTGCGATCGGCCTCGGGCGCCACCAGCCAACCGAGCACCGCGCTGCCGGCCACATTCACGATCAGCGTCGCCCACGACACCGAGCCGCCGGGCCAGAGGTCGTGCAGCCACCAGCGCGCCGCGGCCCCGGCCATCCCGCCGAGGGCGATCGCAGGAGCCGCCCGGAGGTGCATCGGCACCGAACGTAGCGCCGCGGGGCACTAGCCTCGCCGGATGCCCATCCCCACCCGCGTGCAGCCGCGCTGAATGGAAGTCCTGCTGGGCGTCGGGGTGGCCGCCGGCTTCGGATTCTCGGACTTCATCGGCGGCATGACGGGCCGGCGCACCGGTCCGCTGCGAACCATCACCGGCGTTCAGCTCGCAGGAGCCGCCATCATGGGCATCTACCTGCTGGCGGCGTCGGAACCGCTCGGGGGGGTTCGCGAGATGGTCCTCGCGGCGATCGCCGGGACGTCACTGGTCTTCGGCGGCGGATCCATGTACGCGGGACTCACGTGGGGTCGTATGTCCGTTTTGGCGCCGGTGGCCGCCACGGCAGTGGCGGTGATCACGTTCGCGGTGGGCCTGGTGCGTGGCGAGCGTCCCTCGACGCTCGCCCTGGCCGGCGTGCTGCTGGCGATCGTGGCGGTGGTGCTCATCTCACGCCCGCCGCAAGCTGTCGACGTACCGCTGGCGCAGAGGGATTCCCGGCGGCGGGTCGGGCTCGGCGGCGAGCTGGCGCTGGCGGTCGCCGCCGGGGCGGGTTTCGCCGGCTTCCAGACCACTCTCGGTGAGATCGGCGACACGGCGGGCCTTGCGCCCCTGCTCGTGGTGCGAGGCGTCGGCGGGGCGCTCAGCCTGGCGGTCCTGCTGGTGGTCTGGCAACGATCGGGTGCCCCCCGCCTCCGGGTTCCCCGGCGCAGCACCTTCGTGCCGGTGATCGTGGCCGGGTTCCTGGTGCTCGTGGCGCACGCGCTGCTCATCGAGGCTCTCTCGCTGGGCCTCCTGTCGGTCGTCGGCCCGATCACCTCGCTGTCGCCCGCCTTCACGGTGATCCCGGCGCGCATCTTCCTCCACGAGCACATCAGCCGCATGCAGATCGTCGGCATGGTCCTGGCGGCGGTGGGACTGGTGCTCGCGGCGCTGGGCTAGCGCGACCGCGCCGGGTGCCGCGGCCTGCGCGGCCACCACCGAAGGCCGTCCCGGCGACGCACTAGTCTTGCCCGATGTTTTGCGCGGCCGTCCCTCGGGACGTCTGAGCATGGACGTCCTCCTGGGCATCGGCGTCGCCGCAGGCCTGGGGCTCGCCGACTTCTTCGGCGGGATGTCCGGAAGGCGCACCGGGCCGACCCGCACCATCACCGGCGTCCAGGTCGTCGGCGCGGTGATCATCGGCAGCTACGTACTGGCCACGCGGCACACGCTCGGCGACACCCGCACGATGCTCCTGGCCGTGCTGGCCGGCGGGGCACTCGCCCTCGGCATCGGCTTCATGTACACCGGCTTCACATGGGGCCGCATGGGGGTGGTTGCTCCGGTGACCGCGGCGTTGATCGCGGTCCTCACCTTCGGGGTGGGTCTGGTGCGCGGCGAGCGCCCGTCCGCGCTGGCTCTGGCCGGTGTGGGATTGGCGATCGTCGCCGTGGTCCTCATCTCGCGGCCGCCGCAGGCGGAGGACGCACCCGCCGGGGGCAGCGAGACCGGGAAACGGTTCGGGCTGGGCGCCGAGTTGGGGCTGTCGCTGGCCGCCGGAGCGTCATTGGCGACCTTCCAGTCGACGATCGGCGAGATCGGCGACGCCGCGGGGCTGGCACCCCTGCTGGTCGTGCGCGCCGCCGCCATCGCCCTCAGCCTGCTGGCCCTGGGCGTGGTCTGGCGACGAGCCGGTTTCCCCCGCCTCCGGGTGCCCCGGCGCAGCACCCTCGTGCCGGTGGTTGCGAGCGGGTTCCTGCTGCTGGTGGCGCATGCCCTGCTGCTGGAGGCCCTCTCGCTGGGCCTGCTGTCCATCGTCGGCCCGATCACGGCGCTGTCGCCCGCCTTCACGGTGATCCCGGCGTGGCTCTTCCTGCACGAGCACATAAGCCGCGTGCAGGTCGTGGGCATGGTCGTGGCGACCGCGGGCCTGGTGCTCGTGGCACTCGGCTGAGGTCCTCGCCGGACGCTGATTGCCGGAGCCGGCCGCCGCTGCCGGGCCGGGGTTGCCGGGACAGTGGTTCTGTCACGCCGCGGCCTACCGTACGGGTCGTGCAGCTGCCGGTCGTGCCGCCCGTGGTCCCGATGCTGGCGCGGGCGATCGAGTCGCTCCCGGAGGCGCCGGCGGGGGACTTCTGGTTCGAGCCCAAGTGGGACGGCTTCCGTGCCGTCGTGTTCCGGGACGGCGCCGAGGTGCAGATCGGGAGCCGGAACGAGAGACCACTCACGCGCTACTTCCCCGAACTGCCGGGACCGTTGCGGGCACGGCTGCCGCAGCGTTGCGTGCTCGACGGCGAGTTGGTGGTCATCGGCAGCGGCGGTGGCCTGGACTTCGACGCGCTCAGCGCTCGCATCCACCCCGCGCCCAGCCGGATCGCCCGCCTGTCGCGGGAGACACCGGCGCGGTTCGTGGCCTTCGACATCCTGGCGCTGGGCGATCGCGACCTCACCGGCCGGCCGTTCGCCGAGCGGCGCAAGCTTCTCGCCGAGACGGCCGCCGGCTTCGCTCCGCCGGTCCACCTGACCCCTGCCACGACCGATCGCTCCGTCGCCGCCGACTGGTTCGAGCGGTTCGAGGGCGCAGGGCTGGACGGGATCATCGCCAAGCCGGCGGCGGACCCCTACCTGGCCGGCCGGCGGGCGCAGTTCAAGATCAAGCACCGCCACACCGCAGACTGCGTTGTTGCCGGCTACCGCCTGCACCGCAGCGGTGCGGGCGTGGGCTCGCTGCTGCTGGGACTGCACGACGCCCACGGCACACTGCACTACGTCGGCGCCGCATCGGGGTTCACGGCACAAGGGCGGGACGAACTGCTGGAGAAGCTGGCAGCCCATCGCAGCGGAGATCCGGCGGAGCACCCGTGGCTGCGCGACGGGGCCGCGGGACGCCTACCCGGTGCGCCGAACCGCTGGCGCACCGGGACGCAGGCCTGGGTGCCGCTGGCCGGCGCGCCGGTTGCCGAAGTGGCCTACGACGCGGTCCTGTCGGGGAGGTTCCGACACAGCACGCGCCTGCTGCGCTGGCGGCCCGATCGATCATCACGGAGTTGCACGTACGCCCAACTCGCCCGCATCCCGCCGGTGGAGCTGGCGGAGATCCTCGGCGCCGCCCGGCCGACGGCCTGATGGCCGGCAGGCGTCGCGGCCGCCGCCCGCCGCCATGCGCCGCCTGCCGGCGTGCGAAGTTCCACCGGAGCCGGGCAACCGCCCGCTAGACAGCACATAGTGCATCAGGACCCCCAGCCCGGCGGCGCTCCCGCGCACGACCCGCGCCGGCGGCGGTGGCTGCTGCTCGCCGGAATCGCCCTCGCCGGCGTCGTGATCGTCATTGCCGTCGTCCGCATCGGCGGCGGCGGCGACGCGGAACCGGACGCCTCGACCGGGGACACCGTCGAGGCGCCGGACGATCGGGGCGCCGGCGCTGACGACGGCTCCGACCGCGCAACCGCGGAATCCCCGACGACCACGACCGAACCACGCCCACCCACCACGACCACAACCGAACCACCCCCACTCACCAC
>LXNJ01000273.1_pt1 | contig 37224 bp, 30 predicted proteins | sample 809081 | NCBI WGS metagenome assembly LXNJ01 (sample SAMN04870510, study PRJNA318959) | sponge metagenome | biome: sponge; feature: marine sponge reef; material: water | host: Petrosia ficiformis | place: Greece: Milos, Mediterranean Sea | collected 2013-05-29 | depth 5-7 m | reverse complement strand
CCGAGGATAATCCCGCGAACAACTCTTGTAAGCCAGCTTTCGATATTTCTTGCTTTTTCATATCACTAAGTTAAGTGACACACTTTTCTGAACAGACTCTTAATAACTTATCTGTTGGAGCGTATTCATTGCAGAATTTGACTTCCTCAAACTATAACACTGCAGTTGGTGTATACTCTTTGCACCTTCAAACAACAGGTGACAATAATACTGCTCTCGGCCATGGAGCATTAGAGAATTTGCAATCAGGCGTTAGTAATACTGCAATAGGAGCAGAATCTGTTGATGACTCAGGCATAACATACAATGAATGTACTTTTTTGGGTCATAATACGGAGGGTACAGGAACTACATCTTTTTCAAACAATACGGCAATCGGTTCTGGGGCTGAGTTCGACGGTGATAATACCATTCAGTTGGGAAACAGTTCTATACAGTATTTAAAATCATATGCAACCTTGTCTACAGGATCGGACAGAAGATTAAAGAAAAACATTGAACAGTCGGATCTTGGACTAGACTTCATCCTAAAGTTAAATCCGGTAAGTTATGAGATGAGAGAAGGACACGAGGGAGTCCGATATACAGGATTTATTGCTCAAGAAGTAGAGACCGTTGTTACAGAGATGGGAGAGGAATTTAGTGGGCTTTGCCGTCCAAGAAACGAATCCGAAATGTATAGTCTTAGATACGCCACATTCACCGTACCTCTAGTCAACGCCGTTCAGGAGCAACAAGAAATGATTGATGATCTTCAGGCAGAAAATGATGCGCTTAAGGCTCAATTGGATCTCATCAACCAACGATTGGAAGCTTTGGAGCAAAATTGATCGAGGGTTTATAGATTAGTTGAAATTCAATCAAGGAGCGCCAAGGATTGGAACTTGGAAAGCTTCCGCTAATTTCATCACGATCAAAATAATGGATATGGCTGAGCTTCATCTCAGCCGTAAAACCGTATTTGAATTGATGATTCAATATAAGGTAGAACTGTTCTCCTTTTCCACGCAGTTGTTGAATGTCCATGCGATAGCGCAGTCCATATTGATAATCGTATAAACTGAGATCTGTGGAAAAGATGCTCATCCCAATGATTAGTCGGTTCTTATGCATCGGATAAATGAGGTCTATTGAAGTGAAATAGCCCCAGGCTACTCCTGACTGGACCATTTGTAGTTCGGATTTGAGTAAAATATCTTGCAATTCTTGAGATCGCCGAATACGTACATTGTGTTGTTGATTTAATCCTACACCAGTAAAAAGGTATTCCAATCGCCAAGGCTTCGATCTTTTCGATTTAACAGCACATCCAAGTCTAAAGCTTTCTTCAAATGGATCCATGCGTTTGTCCACCCAAATTCTCCTCTCTTCAATAAATAGGCTGAGTTCTTTCCCAAATAGGGGTCTTCGATAAAGGATGGAAACACTATTTCGCAGCAGCAATTTTCCGCTCAGCTCACCATGAACTAAGAATTGCAGCGATCGATCATCCTTATGAAAGCTGATCTGATGAAAGTGCTCATGACTCTGATTTGATCTTTGAATGATATCACCCCCAATTTGATAGCCTTTATCAATCAGGAAGTAAGAGAAGGCTATAGTTGGCTTCCGACTTGAATGAGGTAGTGCAACCGCCGCGCTTATGGTTGATTTTCGAAGTTCTTTTCCGAGCATAAACCCGCTTTCCCAGTTTGCATGGTCTTGCACAAGGATTTGAATGGATGTATTATGCTCCTTTTGGAATATGGATGTGACCGATCTATTGGCCGCAATGGCATGCCAGGCAAAGCAGTTTAAGGAATTAATCCTGCCACTTGAGGCCATTCCAAATTTGGTGGCACTTTGAACGAAGCCTATGGATGGACGAATACGATTTCCAGCGATGCGGCCGTAAGATCTGAACAGCTCCAATCCACGCGTTTGCTGTTGACTTAGTAGGTGATACCCAAAACTCTGATCAAACTGCCCGATATAAAAACTGGGAAGGCCATATTTGTTTCCCCGATTAAGATGTAGGGAAAAGGATCCCCAATAGGACAAATCACCTATGGGGTCATGTTGAAGTCGTAGGCGAAGCTCATGATTGGAAGACTTGATGCTGAGCCGATTGATGGATCGAATGCCGGTGCCATTTCCTCCTTCTACTATTGACTTCCTAAAAGGATTTGTAGAAAGGTAGCTCATCAAATGCACACTCAAAGCGTCTATATTATTTCCCTTCTTAAAGGGTGCTCGTTTTCTTCTGAAGAAATAGAAGCGATAGAGGAATTCTAGCTTATCTCGGGTCATTCCATTGACCGCCAATAGTTCATATTTGGAATGTGGCGGACCATTGGATTCCAAATAGTCCAATAAATAGAAGACGTCCACTTGATTGAATCCCAGTGTAGAGAGGGCCACTTTTCGTTTCTCCCTCTCCCACGGAAAGGGTCTTTGTTCACTGTACAAGGCTATGGTGTCCGATCGAAGTTCCCATACTTGCCCTTTTGCCTGCGCACATAGTAGAAACGCAAATCCAATTAGAATCCATTTTTCCATAGGAACTCGGATTCAAGTGTTTGGAAGGCAGAAGCTTGTGTTCCAAATCGGATGATCAAATTGATGTTCTTGGATGTGAATTGCAGTCCGAAGGTATATTGTCTGTTTATTGGATGGAATTCGAGCTCAAGACCGTAATTGCTCTTATGAAGACAAATCAATCCTCCTAATTGTAAGTTGTACAGGCTAGTAGTGCGTAGTTGCAATCCCCAATAGATGAAATCATTCAATTCTTCATGAAAACCTATGCGAACGTCATGAACCCAGAATTCACCTGCAATCGAATGAACCTTTTTTAGTTGAAGGCTGGTGCCCCAATGCATTTGTTCATTCCATAATAATCCTACGCCAATCCACGGATTCCGATGCATTTGACCAAATTCAAGGGTCGAGCTTTCTTCTAAGCCAATGCTCGTTCCTAGAAGCATTTTCGCATTAATAGGAATGCTCACCCCAGTTTGTACTTTGGTTTGATGTAAGGGTCCAAAAGAAGAGAAGGCGAGATTGGAATGGAGAACGATGGAATGTATAGGAATACCATATCCTATTTCGACCTTATACGCAGACTGTATTCCGTTCCAATTTCCTGCTCCAATCAACAAGGTGTTCGCATCCTGTATGGCAGGCTGAGCGTCTTGGTTTCGAATTGATGTGGAACTGATCCATTGTAAAGGATAGGTGCTCTTCTGGGCGAAGAGTACGCTCAAAGGAAATAGCGTTAACAGAAACAGGATCAATCGAATCATGTTTCAAGCTAGCTATTGTAAGGAGGGATCGTAGGATTTTGGTGGCTGTCTATTCAACCGTTGGCAAGCCAGTTTAACTTGGTTAATAAATTCAGCCAAACTTAGAGCAGTAGTGATTACAGGGTATAATTCGATATTTAGACTATTCAAAAATGAACGTCCTTTTAAATCAAAGAAGAATAGTTGAAATCTTATTTCTGAAGGATTAGTCTTTGAGCAGGGAAATCACCCACTTGAATCACGTAAACTCCATTGGCTAAATGTCCAAGATCCAGTTGAATTCCGTTCGAAATGACCTCCCCCTTAACTTCAATTCTTCGACCATGAATATCATACAAGGATAGATCGTTTAGTGACTTTTCTTCGACTTCAATGGTTAGTAGGCCGGAGCTAGGATTTGGGTATATATTAAAACTCAGGCTTTCTTCTTCAATGCCAACCATCCCGGGGAAATCGAAATCATCCGATATACTTGAACATCCAAATGAATTCGTGATTTCAATAAAATACAAACCCGTGTCAATGGGAGTGAAAAGCTGATCGGTAGCTCCATTTATTGGGGCACCATTATAGTACCATTGGTAATCGTAGAATCCCCAATCACAAACCATAATGCCATTAATGAAACTAATAACAGGTTTTGGAGGAACAGGGAATACACTCGCATTATTCTTTGCTCGTCCCGTGCAACCGTTGTTATCGGTAAAGATGTATCGTATTTCATGAAAGCCAGTGCCAGCAAAAGCGGGAAACAAAGAATCATTATTCACACCTGGGCCGGTATAATAACCACCAGCCGGTGAACCCTGTGTCAAGGCAACGGGAGGATCGGTCACACAAAAGGAGCCAATGGTGTCTAGATTTACATTTGGTAGATCAAGAACTGTGATCGGGAAGACGGTATCACGGGTACATCCCATGAAGTCCGTGTAATCGTAGTAAATACTGTGAATTCCCGTTCCAGCAAGGCTAGGAGAGAAAAAGTTGTTCGCAGAAACACCAACTCCACTATAAGAACCTCCGGAAGGAAAGACCGGATCCAGCATACTCGGCTGGTCGTTTACACAAAACTGAATGCTGGTATCAAGGAATAGATAGGGTCTAGGGAATACGGTAATTGTTGTGTAACTCGTATCTACACAACCAAGCGTATCTGAAATTGAATATCCGATTTGATGAGCACCAGGACCCGAAATATCGGGGTAGAATACGGCATTCACTACTCCGATTCCAAAGAAGAATCCACCTGGAGGTGTTCCGCCATTTAAAACTACAGGCTGATCGTGTATGCAAAGACTAGGTTGTGATGCAATGGTCGTCTGCGTAAGATCCATAACCGTGATTGAACTGGAGGCCGTTGCGGAGCAGCCATTCGAATCGGCATAGGTGTAGTACAATGGATGACTACCTACACCGGTACTTATGGTATTGAATTCATGACCAACGATGCCAGGACCACTAAAAGTACCTCCAAGCGGCTGACCTCCTAATAGCTGGACATTCCCATAATTGACACAAAAATCGGGATATGCACCCAGGGTCACCATTGGAACATCGTTCACTTGAATGGCAATTGATATCGTATCGCTACAACCATTGGCGTTACCGAGGGAATAAGTCACGGTGTGAAGGCCCGGGCCTGCCAAAGCAGGATCGAAGGTACCTGCAATAAGTCCTGGACCATTATAAACGCCTCCAATCGGGGAAGCGAAATTTAATATGATTGGCGACGCATCTTCGCAAAGTGCTGAAGGCTGTGTGGAACTTAGATTTGGACTAGACTGCACAAAAATTGTTTGGAGAGCCGTATTTGAGCAACCTTGATTATCAGTATAGGTATAGCTCACTTGATGAAGGCCAATCCCAGCAGAATCCGGATAGAAAATATTGTTGTTCACATACATGCCTCCAAAGGAACCGCCAGCAGGAATTCCCGTATTTAAGGGAACCGGTCCAGCACTTAAACAGGGAGGTGTAATGCTTGGAATGCTCACATTGGGACCTGAAAGCACTTCAACCTGATCGATGACATTGGCTGCACACCCATTGGTATCTGTAAATTCATAGGTAATATAATGGGTACCTGGTCCAGCAGCAGAAGGGAAAAAAGAAGTTCCATTCACGGTTGCACCACTAAACACTCCTCCAGTTGGATTGAAACCTGATAGAGTTATGGTGCTCGCATCTTCACATACGGTATCCGTTATGATGTTACCTGATATTTGAGGAAGAGCATGCACATTAATGCTAAATTTCTTCTGAGATGAACAGCCAATGGAGCTAAATACCTGGTACGTGATTTCATGACTAGCTGCACCCGCTAGGGCAGGGAAGAAGGTGTTCGAGCTAATGGCTGTGCCCGTATAGCTTCCTCCATTCGGGCTTGCCATATTCAATAAAAAGGCCGGTTCGTCGTAGCAGTATTCATATAGGCTATCTACTAGAATACTTGTCGTATCAACCACTGTTATATAATCATAGGCTTGACTATAACATCCATTGGTGTCACCCACGGTATAAGTAATCATATGAAAACCTGTATCGGCAATGGCAGGATAAAAGAATCCATTGGAAATAGACGGACCACTGTAAACACCACCGGAAGGGCTCCCTCCACCTAATTGATAAGGGGAGGCATTCAAACATAGTTGGCTTGCAGGAATTCCAGCGTTTATGGTTCCAATCGCCATAACATCCACACTTATGGAGATGTCGTTATAACAGAAATTACTATCGGTATACGAATATTGGACACTTATGCTTGTTGAGCTACCAAATTGACTGGGATCAAAATAGGTACCGCTCATTCCTGCCCCTGAATATGTACCGCCAGTGGGATAAACGTAGTTGTCAAGATTAAAAGTTGGATCGGTATTGCATACACTAGGGATGTTGGTTACATCAATGTTTGGTGGGGGAAGAATGGTAATGGTTTGCGTTGTATCGTGATGGCATCCATGGATGTCCACGAAGGTATAAGTGAGTTGATGGTTTCCTTCACTAGGCAAGGATGGATTGAAATATCCAGCACTGTCAATACCCATTCCAGTAAAAGATCCACCGGGAGGAAATACGGAAGCTTGAATTTGAAATCCCGCCCAACCATCACAGGCTGAGGTTATAGGGCTGAATCCGATGGCTACATCCGGATATGGACTTATGAGAATATAAATGGTATCCGAATTCCCCATATCGTCCGTCACGATAAGTTCGAGATTCACGGTATCGGTTGCAACAATGGTGGGATCTTCAATGGTGCTATCATTTAACAAATGACCTGGCGTCCAGTCATAAGTATAAACTCCACTTCCTCCGGTAACTCCAATATCTAGTGTTTCTACAAAACCAAAACAATCATGAAAGGCGGTTTGAGGTGTCGAGATGGTCAGTGGAGATCCAACAACGGTCAATACCACCGTATCCAAATCGGTACATCCAGTTGCATCTGTAGTAAGCAAAGTATAGGGTAAAGAATACTGGGCATTTGAAAAGTACGGGCTTGGCTGCTGGCTATTTAATAGAAAAGTAGAAGGAGACCATTGGAAACTATAAGGGGGAGTCCCATTGCTACTTGAGGTGGTAAATTGTCCGGTAGCACCTGGATTTACGAATACTTGTCCTTGCCCCGGAGTGGTGGTTGGTGGAGAATTTAGAACTACTTGTACGATCGCTGTATCGGGCTCGCAAACTGGAGGATTGACGATATACAAATAGGGGCCAATTTGATCTTGCCCTACGGTAAACACAGAATCGGTCAGCGAACCATTGAACCACCAACTTCCAGCATGTGTAGAGTTTTGACTGATTCCAGTAAAGAGAGAAACGGAATCATCATTAGAGCACACCCGAATGGTGTCTCCAATTCCTGCTCGAATATCTGGTTCTACATGGACGCTAGCATGCAAGATGGTATTAAATCCAGTCTGCTTATGGGTAGCTTTTAAGGTATAGGTTGTGGATTGTGCTGGGGCTGCTTGTGTTGAATCTGAATTGGGTTGCCCTAGACCTGAGGCGTTAAAAATCCAATTGAAAAAGTAATTCTGGTTTCCTGATGCCATGGATACAAATAAACTTGCAGAGTCAAGTAAATTAGACGGGCATAGGGTATCATTAACGACATAGATGGTGTCGTTTTGTGCTTTCAGGTTTGGTGTAAAATAAAGCATGAGGAATATGAGTAGAAGGATTCTTCTCATTCTTCCTTAATTATTTGAACAGTCTTACTTCCATAAATACCATTACACTGTATGAAATATACCCCATTACTTAAGTGGCTAACATCCAGCGTCCATTTTGAATCCTCTACTAGATCCATGCGAATGGTCGCGGGTCTTCCTAGGGCATCATACATCTTTATCGATTCTATTTCAAAGTTGGCTTCAATAATTAGTTCATTGACCGCTGGAACAGGATAAACCTTAACAGTCTGTTGTTGATAGTCTTCAATACTCAGGGCATAATAAGGCACTGAGATGTTGGTGCAGCCAAATCGATCAATTAACTCAACCGTGTAATTTCCAGACTCTGTGGGTGTGTATACGATCGAATCAGCCCCTGAAATGGGTACGCCACTAAAATACCATTGGTATTGGTAAAATCCCCAATTGCACAATAGAATTCCATTTGTTTCTGTAATGGTGGGCACCGGAGGAGGTATTACTACATGGAAGTTCCGGCTGGTGTCGTTGGAGCATCCAACATTATCGGTATAGCTGTAGGAAATATTAAATATCCCAGGTCCATTGATGTTTGGATCGAAGGTATTTCCATTTACACCGGTTCCGTTATATGTACCACCAGCGGGGAATCCTTCTATTAAAATATGGGCCGTGTCGTTTGCGCAAATCCAAGGAAAACTATCCAAAGAAACTAGAGGTTTGTCTCTAACTTCTACCATAAAGCTAGTATCTGAAATGCATCCGTAGATATTGGTATACGTATAACTCACTTGGTGATTTCCCGAACCTGTTATCGCTGGTATGAACTGACCGCCTATGACACCTGGGCCGCTATAACTACCTCCTCCTGGATTTCCGCCAAACAGAGTGAAAGGAGGAGAATTGTCACATACTGCCTGCACTGGAGCGTGGCTAACATTGGTGGCGCTAAACACTTGAATGGAGCTGGAAGCCGTATCGGAACAGCCATTAGCATCTGTATAGGCATAATACAGATCAAATACGCCGGGTCCATTTAAGGCCGGATCAAATGTTCCAGCAAGTACTCCTGACCCAAAATATGTTCCGCCAACTGGACTTCCAGAATTCAAATTAATAATTGCTGCGTCGGTGCAAACTCCTGCAGGGGGGCTAAAGCTTGTTGAGGGTAAACTAAACACCTCTATAAAAAGTGTCGTGTCATCCGAACATCCATTGGCGTCTGTGTATTCGTATTGAACCGCCTTAAGACCAGGTCCTGCAGCATTTGGATCAAAGTTGTTTCCAACCACTCCAAGGCCACTATACATTCCGCCCGAAGGAGTCCCTCCATTTAGAGGGATTGGATCGGCATTAAAACACAAAGAAGGCACAGCCGTATGCGATACATGCACGAATGGATGAACGAGCACGCTCGCACTGTCATTATTGCTGCATCCTTGTGAATCGGTGTAGTTGTAATAAATCGTCGATGTCCCAGCTCCAGTCATGGTGGGATCTAAAATGGCACTCGAAATACCCGTGCCCGAGTAGGTTCCTCCAGATGGTAGCGCGGTAGCTATTGGAGTTGGACCATCATTGCTGCAAATATCCGGTGGATTGTTGAATGTAATTGTCGGCTTGGCAAGTACTTGTATGCTTGAATAGGTCGTATCTCCACATCCTAAGGCATCGGTAAATGCATAGGATAACTGATAGATTCCAGGACCTAAGGTGTTGGGATCAAATTGTCCCCCTGCGACTCCTAATCCGCCATAAGTTCCACCGGTCGGTACACCTTGGTTAAGAGTTAATGGGCTTCCATTTTCGCAAATCGCAGGTAAATTAGGAAAATACAATCCAGGCGAACCAAGAACAGTAACGGTGTCACTAGCTGTTCCGATGCAACCATTCATATCGGTATAGGTATAGGTGATTTCATGGTCGCCAATTCCAGCAATTGATGGGACAAACAACCCGCCACTCAATCCGGTTCCACTATAGGTTCCTCCCGCAGGTGAACCAACGGTGATGGCAAATGAAGGATCACTTAAACAAAGGGAAGGCAGCGCACCCATTGCAGCTACAGGATTGTCAAATACTTCTATTTCCACGGAATCAACCCCAGAACATCCAAAGACATCGGTATAGTCGTATTCAATGGTATGCTGACCGATTCCAGCGAAAGAAGGGCTAAAAACATTGGCAACAACTCCTGGTCCGGAGTAGATTCCTGTATTGGAGGGCAAGCTACCACTCAAGGCAAAGGGCGCAGTATTGAGACATTGATCGCCAATGGCGCCAATGCTTACTAGTGGTGATTGAAGGATGGTAATCACTTTGGTGTCTGTACCAGAACAACCATTAGCATCGGTAAATGAATATTGAATCAATGCAGATGATCCATTAACTGAATCGGGATAAAAGGTGTTGCCATTCAATCCATCTCCACTTAGGATACCTCCAACAGGAGAGAGATTGTTGATTGTAAAAGGAGCATCGCCTGTGCATACCGTCGATTGTGAGCTTGGGATGATCAACTGAACGTTAGGTCCAGATACTAAGTCGATCTGTTCGACAGCACTAGCGGAACAACCCGTATTTGGGTCTGAATAAAAATAGTTGATTGGGTAACTTCCAGCTCCTAGTGTCGAATGATTAAATATCCCTCCGCTCACTCCGGTGCCTGTGTAAATACCTCCAGTTGGTGATCCCCCGGTCAGAATGACATTGGGCGAGCTCTGGCAGACATTGCTGAATGGGGCTAGGCTAACGGTAGGAAGTGTATCAATATGAACAATTTGAGTATCTGAACGACTGCATCCATTTGTATTCGATACCGTATAGATGATTTCGTGGTCGCCCGGCCCTGCATTTAGTGGATAAAAAGATCCTGCACTGGTGATAAGGCCACCGGGCCCCCATGTTCCTCCGCTAGGTGATCCAAAAGTGGAAAGATCATTGATAGGATCATCCAAACAATAGCTTGGCAAGGAATTCAAGCTAACACTGGGGGGAGGTAGAACGGTTACGTAAACGGAGTCCACCACATATCCAATATTGTCTGAAACAGTTACCACAAAATAGCCACTGCTGATTGGAGCAGCCATGGGGTTGTTGCTATTTGGATTGACAAACACGCCGGAATTCGACCAGGCAAATGTTGGGGTTCCTGATCCTCCAATGGCCACAACACTGAATTCCGCAGAATCTCCTTCACAAATGGTAGGATTCAAATTTGTGACCGTAGCCGAAAGCGGTAAGGCTGTTACATTAACGGTTATCTGGCTGGAGTCCATACAACCTTGACTATCCCAAACCTGCATGATAAAAGTTGTGGAGGTGTTTAATGGATCTGTGGTTGGATTCAATAATGAGGAGTCGACTAGTATTCCAGCAGGGGACCATTCGATGGTGTAAGGCGGAGTTCCTCCAGAAATATTGGCGTTTGAAAAGGTCGCTGTGCTTCCAGAGTTTATCCATATGTCCGGGCCTGCAAGTGCAACAATTGGGCTGGCAATGGTCACATTGACGAAGGCCACAGAATCCCCACAACTGTTTCCAACAATGTACTGGTATGGTCCACTAATAAGGCTTGATGCCGATAAAACAGGATTATAAACGGTATCTAGATTTGAATCTAGCCAAACCCCACCCGGGTCATTTCCACTCAATTGATCCCATAAACTAATGGTGCTGATATTTGCGCAGGGGGCAATATTCGTCCCTATTCCGGCATTTGCAAAGTCTTCGACATGAACGGATTGAACTTCTTTAAAAGCACATTGAGCGGCATCGACATAGGTGATGGTTAAATAGTGGGTGCCCTGACCAGCGGTCATTGGAGTAAAGATGTTATTAGACACACCGTGACCGACCATTAGTGCACCTGCTGGATCCACAGACTGCGGCGGAAGAATACCAATGCATAGGGTGTCTGATAGCGTTGAATTTAAACCTGGATCGGGAAGTATCTCGATAACCGTGCTTGAGGTGTTTGGGCAGTTGTTATTATCGATGTAGGAATAGATAATAGTCTGAGGGCCGTCGGTGACAGAAATCGGATAAAATTGATTCCCGTTTACACCTGGTCCCGATAATCCTCCACCAGTAGGACTTACAGAAATTGGGATAGGACCACTTTGGAAGCATAAACTATCGTCATGCGACCAATTAAAACTAATCGGAGTTAAAATTTCAAAAGACTCACTGGTCGATTTGAAACAACCATTATTCAGGACGGTAAAAGTGTAGTTGTAACTACCTGGACCGAGTACAGTAGCATCTATTTGGTTACTTGTGATATCTCCTGTAATTGAAATAGGGAGGTGATTCGAACTTATAGTCACTACATCCTCGGGACATAGAGTGTCATTTGTTCCAACAACGACATTTAAGGGGAAATCGTAGACTTCAATTTCAAAGGAATCTACGGCTGTACAAGAGGGCCCGTAATTGACACTGTAATAGATCCAGTGAAATCCAGGGGAAACAGAGCTTGGGTCAAAAACACCACCGGTCATCCCATTTCCAGAAAAGCTTCCCGGGCCCAAGCTTGAAGTTCCAAAGTAATCTTCGGGAGGATCATTGATGCATAGATTATCATCGCCCAGAATGGTAATTGCGTTTGAACCAGGCGTTGGAAGAATATGAAATGTATCGGCTACTGATTTTGTGCAACCATTAGAAACTGCTGTAAACGTGATATAAAAATCACCAGATCCAAGAACCGAAGCATCAATGCTTGGCCCCGTGACAGCCCCAATAATAGTCCCGGGGAAATTTCCACTTATGGTCGCCGATCCATCCGGACAAAGTGTGTCATTCGGCCCAATGGTCACCAACAAATTGAAATCCTGCACTTGTATTTCGAAAGAATCTACCGTTGTGCAGCTGATTCCATACGGAACGGAATAATAGATTTTATTGGCTCCAGGGCCGACCACAGAAGGATCAAAATCACCAGAGCTGGAAATTCCGTTACCTGAGAAAGTCCCTCCAAGGGGAGTTGCGAAATACGAGCTAGGCAAGTCTGTAGCACATAGGCTGGAACTACCGGTAATAGTGATGGATGGAGGTGTGCTCAAGCAATTGGACACATGTATTCCAGGGCTAGCATCTGCTACGGAACTAGTAGCACTAACCGACCATTCAGAAATATCGAAAGAGGTATTTCCATTGCATACATTTGGTTTCCGGAAAATTATACTGCTACCATAAAAATCAGAATTACTTGTCCCAGGGATAGCATAGTCAACTATAACTGGACCGTTGGATAGGATTGCGCCGTCGTATTCTTGACCATTGAAGTCAATATAAGTTTGACTTGAATTTGCGAATCCGTCAATTCCATTAGTTGCTGTAGTTGAATAGGAAGAGATCAAAAAAGTTCCTCCAACTGAAATGGAATCGAGATTCCCAAACGAAAATGATTGCTGTGTTTCTGCGATTGCGTGCCCTAAGTTGGTCACTATTGTCAATGACCAACCTTCCAATGATAAATCTTCACAACCCGAATTATAGAGTTCTACGAATTTGTCATCTGTAGGATTGTCCTCAGTGAACATTTCTGAAATAATAACCTGTGCCTGCAAGAGGCACAGGTTATTAAGGAAAAACATTAATATGATGAATTTCTTCATCACCCTTCTAGTTGTTGCCTGTTGAGGAAAGACCCTTGTCCTAAAACGTCTGCTTTCCGTAATGAGTTGAAATTAACATGCATTAACACTTTGTCAACGGCCTTTTCAACAGCTTATTAACAATTCATTCTTAATAGGTTTGGGACCCAGGTTAAAGGTTAATCACAACTCTTTCGCGCTTTCCAAGACCTTTTCCCGCATCGATTCCTTCATTTTTATGATGGAATCTTGCACCTTCTGATCTTGTGTGCCTAAGATTTGAGCCGCCAAGATTCCTGCATTCTTGGCTCCATTCAGTGCAACCGTAGCCACCGGCACTCCTCCTGGCATTTGTAACATAGAAAGAATGCTATCCCATCCATCAATACTATTTCTACTTTTCACAGGAACTCCAATTACAGGTAGTGGAGTAATTGAGGCAACCATTCCAGGTAAATGGGCTGCACCGCCCGCTCCAGCTATAATGGCTACCAAGCCGCGCTGTGAAGCCTCACGAGCATACTTCATCATTTTTTCAGGAGTGCGATGGGCCGACACGATATCAAGCTCATAGCCTACTCCAAGTTCTGAAAGTACATCCGCTGCTTCCTGCATTACAGGGAAGTCCGATTTACTTCCCATGATAATCCCAATTCTAACGTCCTGGCTCATACCGCAAAATTAATCATTTTCAGTGGCTTATTGACTGATCACTCGAATCCTTTTCTTTACTGCTTCTGCCTTTTCGCGAGCCTCTTCTAATGATGCCGAACTAATGGTTACATGTCCCATTTTTCTAAAGGGGCACATATCTTTCTTTCCATATATGTGTGGATAAACACCTTTCATGTCGAGAATAGATTCCAGTCCTTCATAAACAACTGGTCCCGAATGATTTTCATCACCAACTAGATTTACCATTACGGAGGGTCGAACGATGGAGGTATCACCTAAGGGTAAATCTAGAATGGCCCTTAAGTGTTGTTCGAACTGTGAGCATGCGTTCCCCTCAATACTCAAATGACCACTGTTGTGTGTTCTTGGAGCCACTTCATTTAAGAGAAGTTTACCATCATCCAGTAGGAACATCTCTACCGCCAACAATCCGCAAATACCATAATCGGTAGCGACTTTTTCAGCCAATTCAGAAGCTGCTCGCCTCAAATCTTCTGAAATTCGAGCGGGTGAGATTACATATTCAACCTGATTGGCCTCGGGATGAAATTCCATTTCAACCGGAGGATATGCCGCTGTTTCTCCTTTTTCGTTTCTGGCAACGATGACACCTATTTCCATCATATAGGGCACCATGTCTTCCGCGATACACGGACCTTCTGGAAGTGCCTTTAAATCGTCCAAGGAGCGCACCATTTTAACTCCAAATCCATCGTAGCCGCCAGAACAACTCTTCCAAACAAAGGGAATCTCCATTTGCCCACGATCTACAGCAATCCTCAATTCTTCAATTTCATTGAATCGTAAATAAGGTGAAGTTGGAATATTGTGATCCAAATAAAAATCCTTTTGATCTCCCTTATTTTGAATAATCTCAAGGATTAGAGGATCGGGATGCACTTTTACACCACCTTCCTGAAGTCTTTTTAATGCTTTGGTATTCACATGTTCTATTTCAATCGTGACCAAATCCAGATCACGACCAAAATTCATCACCGTTTCCTCATCTTTGAAATCTCCACAAACAAACTCGTTGCTCCCAACCGCACATGGAGCCTCAGGATTTGGATCCAATACTGAAGTATGTATATCCCACTTCTGAGTTTCCGACATCATCATTTTACCCAATTGCCCTCCACCAAGAACTCCTAGTTTGAAATCACCGGAAATCAATCTCTTTTTCATCGAATAAAAATTTTGTCAAAGATACAGTAAGACCGCTTTGATGCTGAGAATGTGAGAAGAGATAATTAACAAGAAATCAAGAGGAATCGGATGTTCTATACTCCGATTTTATCTTTCTTCTTATGCTTGCTGGCTGTGTAGTTGCGCTCGATATACTCAATGATTTTCCCAGCAATATCAATATTGGTCGTTTCTTCAATACCCTTCAGTCCGGGTGAAGAATTCACTTCAATAACCAGTGGACCTCTTGAGCTCTGCAGCATATCGACACCAGCCACCGTAAGGCCTAAACTTTTCACGGCTTTTAAGGCCGTTGACTTTTCTTTGCGTGAAAGTTTCACGGGGATGCTGCTTCCTCCTCGATGAAGATTGGAGCGGAATTCACCTTCTTGTCCGATTCGTTTCATGGCACCTACCACTTCACCATCAACGACCAATACTCGAATGTCGCTTGCCTTGGCTTCTTTGATGAACTCTTGAATAAGAATATTTGCCTTTAGACCATAGAAGGCCTCAATAACCGATTGGGCCGCCTTCTGGGTTTCCGCTAAAACAACTCCAATCCCTTGAGTTCCCTCCAAGAGCTTTATAACCAAAGGAGGCCCTCCAAGCAGCTTGATCATTTTATTGATATCCGTAGGGTGCTTTGCAAAAGCCGTTTTAGGGATTCCAACCCCTGTACGGGTCAGGATTTGAAGACTGCGAAGTTTGTCTCTGGAGCGAACCAATGCCAAGGAGCTCAAAGTAGTAAAGACATGTTGCATCTCAAACTGACGAATGATAGAGCTTCCGTAAAATGTTATGGACGATCCAATTCGAGGAATGATGGCGTTTACTCCTTTGAGTTCATGGTCGCCATAATACACTTTGGGTGTGCCCTTTTCCATTACAGTATAGCACTTGGTCGTATTAACGATTTCAACCTCATGCCCTCTTTGGATGCCGGCTTCAACCAGTCGCTCTGTGCTATACAGCTGCGGTCCTCTTGATAAAACGATAATCTTCATTCCTGCAATTTCACTTTAAATTTATGTGAAAGATTCCTTCGTCCAACATCAACGATAAATCGACCTTTCAGAAAGCTCTTACCCAGCAAGACTGGGTACCTCATACGCTCCCTATCCGCAAGAGAAAATTCAGCTTCAAATTCACGATCAAAGAGAACTACTTTTGTTTTAATGATAAATCGGTATTCTGATTGCCCAAAGGAGTTTCGAATTTTACGCTCCGTAAACTCTTTCACTTTGTAGGTTTTCTTTTTGAACTTCTCATGCGAAGGATCCAAGACTTGAAATGTGACATATTCCTCTCCATTTCGTTCAATAAGTCGAACGTGATGGCAATGAATGGAAGAGGTGAGAGCGCCCGTATCAATCTTACAACCTACATTCTCTAAATTTAGGTCAGGAAAATCAACTTTGTCCGTTGATCCTATCACCAATTTGTTACGCTTTAGCATATAAATTGTTTTGGCGTGGTTTCAAATGTAAGTTTAATTTTAAGCCGATTGTCGGTTTTCATGAACAGCCCCTCGAACATACTTGCTAGTCCTATTGAATTCCTTAGTGGAATAGGTCCCAGGAAGGCAGATTTATTGAAAAGTGAATTGGAAATATTCACTTTCGAAGATCTGTTAAGGCACTATCCATTCCGTTATATCGATCGATCCAAGTTTGGTCGAATATCAGATTTGCATAGCGAAAGTCCCGAAACTCAGTTGAAAGGGAAGATCGTTTCTGTTCAGGAATTGGGAAAACCTAGGCAAAAAAGATTGGTAGCCCATTTTAATGATGGAAGCGGTCAGATAGAGCTTATTTGGTTTAAAGGCGGACGATGGATTAAAGGCTTGCTCGAGGTTGGGAAAGAATATGTGATTTACGGGAAGCCCAAAATGTTTAACCGTCAGTTTTCTGTTTCGCATCCAGAGATTGAAAAAATCGAGGATTTCAAAAAGTCTCCGATGAATGGAATGCAGCCCGTTTATTCCAGTACGGAAAAACTAAATGGCCATGCGCTCAATAGCAGGGGTATAGGAAGATTGGTGAAGACCCTCTTGGAACGTTTGGGTACTTTGAAGCACGAAACCATTGATGAATATTTGCGTCAGGAGCTAAATTTAATGCCTTGGAAAGAGGCCATGGTTCAAATTCATTATCCTTCCAATGAAATGAATTTGAACCGTGCCCAGCACAGATTAAAATTCGACGAATTATTCTTCATTCAGCTGGGAATGCTCCGTCAAAAATTACTTCGTCAACAAAAGGTTAAAGGCCTGCCATTTGAAAAGGTCGGAGTCCAATTCCACGATTTCTTCAACAACTACCTTCCTTTTGAATTGACTGGAGCTCAGAAAAGAGTGATTAAAGAAATACGGAACGACTTGGGTTCGGGAGCTCAAATGAACCGTCTGCTACAAGGCGATGTAGGTTCAGGTAAAACGATGGTCGCTTTAATGTGTATGCTCATAGCGGTTGATAATGGATGTCAGTCCGCACTGATGGCTCCGACAGAAATACTGGCCCAGCAGCACTATAGGTCGATCTCCGAATTATTGGCTGACATGCCGATTAATGTTGGATTGCTCACGGGTTCAACAAAGAGTGCGGAGCGCAAAGAGTTAATAGAAGAATTGAAGAATGGGACACTTCATATACTGATTGGAACCCATGCCTTAATTGAAGATTATGTGCTATTCCAGAACCTTGGTTTTGTGGTCATTGATGAGCAGCACCGATTTGGGGTGGAGCAGCGCGCCAAACTGTGGACAAAAGCCAAACTGCCTCCCCATATTTTGGTTATGACGGCAACTCCAATCCCCAGAACACTTGCCATGTCGGTATATGGAGACCTAGATATCTCAATAATCGATGAGTTGCCCCCAGGAAGGAAGGATATTCAAACCGTTCATCGGAATGATGCTGCACGACTCGCTGTTTTTGGGTTTATAAGAAAGGAGATTGCCAAAGGTAGACAGGTCTATATTGTTTATCCATTAATTCAAGAGAGCGCTAAAATGGATTATAAAGACCTGATGGATGGATATGAGTCCATCTGCAGGGAATTTCCTCTTCCTGAATACCGAGTTAGTGTGGTTCATGGGAAGATGAAATCGGCGGATAAAGATCATGAGATGCAGCTTTTTGTGAAAGGGGAGACACACATTATGGTAGCCACTACGGTTATCGAAGTGGGTGTAAATGTGCCCAATGCCTCGGTCATGATTATTGAATCGGCAGAACGATTTGGTTTGAGTCAATTGCACCAACTCAGAGGACGCGTAGGGCGAGGTGCTGATCAGTCCTTTTGTATTCTGTTGTCCGGTCAAAAAATAAGTCAAGAAGCAAAATTCAGACTGGATACCATGGTCCGTACAAACGATGGTTTTCAAATTGCGGATGCTGATCTTAAATTGAGAGGACCTGGAGATTTATTGGGAACACGTCAAAGTGGATTGCTTAACTTTAAAATAGCGGATCTTACATTGGATGGTGATATTTTAGCCAGAGCAAGAAAGAGTGCTGCTAAGGTGCTCAAAGAAGACCCAAACTTCAATCTTGAAAAGAACAAGCTGATTTCAGGAGCCTTTCTAAAAATGAGTCAGGGAAAATGGACTTGGAGCCGTATATCCTAACTATCTTTGCCATCCTTTAATTGATCAGTGGAAAATATTTTCAAGCGCTTACAACGGGTCCTTTACCGATCCAATGTGTATCACATTTATTTTCGTCGCAGCGGATTCTATTCCTTCCTAGGAAAGAACAGTATCAAGCTTGGGATGACCATTGTTGTATTGGTGGTTGCATTGCTCATTTTCCAATACTATGTCGGAGATATTGGTGAATATTTTGTTGCGCTTTTCGGATCGCTGTCAAAGACTCAGGTCCTCGTTCTCTTCTATATTACAGAAACGGTCTTAGGCTTAATACCCCCCTGATTTCTTCATTATTTGGGGACAAACAGACCCCAATCCGTACCAGTTGATTGGACTATTAGCCGTGATTAGTTATTTGGGTGGATTCACTGCCTATTTAATAGGAAGGCGGATCAGCTATTTGGAAAAAGTGAACAATTATCTTCTAACTCGATTCCGAAAACACTTTGAATTTGTAAATAAATGGGGGGCTTTTTTGTGGTGGTTGCCGCCATGTTTCCTCTTCCATACGCTATTGTGAGCATCATTACTGGAGTGGTCCGATTTCTAATTGGTCGCTTTCTGTTTTTTGGTCTCACTCGGATACTTCGATTTTTTATTTATGGCCTAGCTCTTCAGCAAATTTTAGGCTAATAAGTTCCTTTGCCAATAACAGGCAAGAAAGTACCTTTGTGCCTCATTCAATTTTAAGCAAATGAATATCTCCTACAATTGGCTGTGTGAGTACATTAAGACTGATTTATCGGTTGATGAAATAGGTGTGATCCTTACGGATATTGGTCTTGAAGTGGAAGGAATTGAGAAGAAAGAGGCCGTTAAGGGAGGTCTAAATGGAGTTGTGGTTGGAGAAGTGTTGGAGTGTGGAAAGCATCCAAACGCGGATTCACTTAGTTTGACCAAGGTCGATATTGGTACGGATGAAGCTGTTCAAATTGTTTGTGGGGCACCAAATGTGGCAAAGGGCCAAAAAGTAGCCGTAGCCACCATTGGAACTGTTCTTTATTCTGGAGATGAGTCCTTTAAAATCAAAAAAGGGAAAATCAGAGGTGAACTGAGCATGGGGATGATCTGTGCCGAGGATGAGCTGGGATTAGGAAGCAATCATGATGGAATCATGGTTTTGGATACTACGGTGGAAAATGGAACGTCCTTTCGAACAATCCTTGATTTGAAGGACGATTTCATTATTGAAATTGGACTTACGCCAAACCGTTCAGATGCGATGTCGCATTGGGGAGTAGCTAGAGATTTAGCTGCTGGGATTGAATGGAGAGAAGGCAATATAGAATACTCGCCGGTGAAGTGGAGAAAAGCTGAATTTGCTGCCGATCCGATGAATATCAAGGTTGAAGTAGATCAACCAGAAAAGGCCCCGCGATATACCGGTTTAGAAATTAGGAATGTGAAGGTTGGACCTTCTCCTGACTGGTTGAAAGAGCGTTTACTAGCTATTGGTCTAAGCCCAATTAATAATGTGGTAGACGTAACCAATTACGTGCTTCATGGTGTTGGGCAACCCTTGCATGCCTTTGACGCTGATAAGATTGCCGGTGGAGTAGTGAAAGTTAAAACCCTGGAAGAGGGGAGTACTTTTGTAACTCTCGACGATGTTGAGCGAAAGTTGAGCAGCGAGGATTTAATGATTTGTGATGCAAATGGTGGGATGTGCATTGCTGGGGTTTTCGGAGGAAAGGAATCTGGAGTTTCGGAAAACACGGTGAATATATTTCTAGAGAGTGCCTACTTCGAACCAGTGACCACAAGGAAATCTGCAAAGCGACATGCTTTGAACACCGATGCAAGTTTTCGCTTTGAACGTGGAATAGATCCGAATATCACGGTACTAGCCTTAGAACATGTGGCATCTTTGATTGTAGAAGTTGCAGGTGGAAGCATTCACGGTCCAACGGTAGATATTGGAATCAAAAACACAGCTCCATTTACATTTGATGTTCGTCCAAAACGCATGAATACGCTTATCGGACAGGAGATTGCTGAAAAGGACCTGGCCAAGATATTAAGTGATTTAGAAATTGAATACGCTGCAAAGGGAGAGGATTGGACAGTGAAGGTACCCGCCTATCGCACCGATGTTCAACGAGAAGCTGATCTAATTGAGGACGTGCTTCGTATTTACGGATACAACAAGGTTTTGGAACCTGCAAGGATGCAAATTTCTCTGAGTTATTCTGATGTTCCAGAACCACATCAGTTGCAGGAAAGGGTAAGTGAAATTCTTTCGGCTAAGGGTTTCCATGAAGCAATGAGCAATTCATTGATTTCAGCGGAATGGAACTCTTGGGTAGTGGAGGATGAGTCAAAAAGAGTGGCCATGTTGAATCCGCTGAGTTCAGATATGGCGGAAATGAGAACCAGTCTGATTCCTGAAATGTTGGCCTCAGCCCAAAGAAACGTGAATCACCAAAGACCGGATGTGAAGTTCTATGAGTTTGGTACTGTGTATCAAAAGGACGATCTCAACTTTCTAGAACACGCACAGCTTATTCTGATGAGTAACGGAAAGGAGATGGCCGAGAACTGGCAAGGGCGAAAAGATGAGGTTGACGTATACTGGATGCGAGGAATCTGCGAGATGATTATGTCTCGATTGGGCCTGTTGGATGATGTGAAATTGGAAAAAGGAAATCATCCGTTATTAGGAGATGTGGTCAGTTATTCCTTGGGTAATGAAAGCTTATTACATATTGGGGAGACTCCCGCACATTTGGCAAAGAAAGCTGGAATTAAAATTCGGCCAATTATAGCTGAATGGAATTGGGAAAAGCTCGTAACGGCGGTTCGGACGAAGAAGCCTGCCTTCAAAGAGATTGCTCGCTTCCCAGAAATGAGACGTGATTTCGCACTATTGGTGGATGAGTCTGTATCCTTTATTGATTTGAAGAATTGCGCCTACGAGGCCATCAAAGGGGGGATGCTCAAAAATGTTAAGCTCTTTGATGTTTATGTAGGAGATAAACTTCCAAAAGGAAAGAAGTCCTATGCGATTTCTTTTACATTCCAGGACCCTAAGAAAACCATGACTGATAAGCAAGTCGATAAATTTATGAATCGGATTCACCAAAGCTTAGATCAAGCCTTTGGAGTTGAGTTGAGATAATTTCTGTCTTCAAAATGACAGATTCTCGATTGAATTATTATATTTGAGTAGACAAAGGAGAATGATTCTCTCTTCATAGGGGGAATCTCAGAAAGAAAACGTACTGATCCATTAACCCAAACTTTCTTTCTGTACAAAAGATGAGAGCCGCTTTCCAGCGGCTTTCTTCTTTTTTTGGGGAGTTTCAAATCTTTTTCTCGAATATTCTTGGCTATTTAAATCCTCTGATATAATTTTGACTGACCGTTCAGTCAATGAAAAAAACATGAGTCCAAGATCCCTTGAGTTATCGGAACAAATGAAGGACAGGAGCAGAAGCAAAATTCTGGATGCTGCCCTTGATCTATTTGGTCACAATGGCTATTACGGAACCTCAATGGATAAGATTGCTAAAAAAGCCGGAGTCAGCAAAGGCTTGATTTATACGCACTTTTCAAGCAAAGAGGAACTATTAAAAGGCATCATGGAACATGCGATGGCTGGAGGCGAAGAGGATCTTCCTGATTTGAGCAATCCCAATTCCAAACTTCTATTAAAAGAACTTATTCAGACGACCTTTAGAATGCTAATCTCCAACAAATCGGAATACAAGCTTTTACATGGACTTAGTTTGCAAGTGGGTGAGATGAGTTTCATACAAGAAATGGCGGTAGGTAAGTATGATTTCTACATGGCATTACTCGATCGCATCTTCAAAGACCTGGATTATCCCAATGAGCATGAAATGTCCATTGAATTGGCAGCCATTCTCGATGGAGTTGGTATGCAATACCTCATGCTTGAAAATGAGGCGATTCTCAAGGAGATGGAAAATTTACTTATTAAGAAGTATAAACTATGAAAAGGCAGCTAGTATCCCTTTTGGCAATTCTTTTTGTTTCGACCAGCTTATTTGGTCAGGAAACGGCATTGGATATTATTAAAAAGTCCGATGCCAAACTTCGAGGTGCCTCAAGCAAAGGTACCATGCGAATGATTATTAAACGTCCAACATGGGAAAGGGAAATCGTGACGCGTACCTGGTCATTGGGAACCGATTACGCCCTTATTTTAATCGATGCGCCCAATAGGGACAAAGGAACGGTCTTCCTGAAACGAGATAATGAGATTTGGAACTGGCAACCGAGCATCGAGCGTACCATTAAGTTACCACCAAGTATGATGATGCAAAGTTGGATGGGGTCGGACTTCACCAATGACGACTTAGTGCGAGAATCGAGTATCGTGCGCGATTATGAACACAGCAGAATGAAAGATACGACCATCGATGGATATTCCTGCGCGAAAATATTGTTGGATCCAAAGCCCGATGCGGCGGTTGTATGGGGTAAGATTATAGCATACATCACCCTCGATGGTGAATACATTCAAATGCGGACCGAGTTTTATGATGAAGATGCTTATCTCGTGAATATCATGGAAGGAAAAGAAATTGGAAACATTGGTGGGCGCATTATAGCCAAAAAGGTGATCATGACGCCCGTTGATGAACCAGGAAATTCCACCATCATGATCAACGAATCCTTAGAGTTTGATATTGATGTTGAGGAAAGTTTTTTTAGTGTTCAGAACATGAAAAGAGTGCGCTAATGATTTTTGTTTTAGTCTGGAGAAATATTTGGAGAAACAAACGGAGGAGCCTAATTACAATGGCTTCTATAATGTTTGCCGTTTTCTTTGCTGTTGTAGTACAAAGTCTTCAAGAGGGCGTTTATGGATTTATGATTGAATCCGTTGTAGGGAAATTCAGCGGTTATGTTCAGGTGCATCAAGAAGGCTATTGGGATGAGCAAATTATTGATAATTCCATGCAGCATGATGAGGCACTGGTTCTTCAGCTTTCCGAAGCTAAAGGAGTTGATCAAGTGTATCCAAGATTGGAAGGATTTGCCCTTGGTGCCAATGACGAGCTAACCAAAGGAGCAATGGTGCTCGGCGTTGATTTCCAGAAAGAGCTTAAAATGATGGAACTCAATGAGCGTCTCGTGGCCGGTGAAATCCCTTCCTCCTCCAGTGAAGGGGTGGTGATAGGAGAACGCTTTGCAAACTTTTTCGATTATTCTATTGGAGATTCCCTCATTCTTATAGGCCAAGGCTACCATGGTGCATCTGCAACGGGCCTATACCGCATTGAGGGCATCGTTCATATGCTCAATCCAATGTTAGACAATAGCTTGGTTATGATGAATTTGGCCAGCGCCCAATGGTTCTATGCCGCCGATCAATTGGTGTCTACCTATGTCATTGGATTAAGCGATTCATACCAACAACGGACAGCATTTAAGAGTGTTGCGGCTGAGCTTCCCGATGGATATGAGGTCATGGAATGGGAAACCATGATGCCAGATTTGGTTCAAATGATCGAAGCCGATCAAGGAGGAGGAGTGATCATGCTCTTAATTCTATATATGATCATCAGTTTCGGGATGTTTGGTACGGTGCTTATGATGACCCAAGAAAGACGACATGAATTTGGTATTCTCATTTCGGTCGGAATGAAGCGAATTAAACTGATGGGAATTGTGCTTATTGAGACCGTTTTGCTGGGTCTTTTAGGTGTTCTTATGGGTTTGGCCATTGCTTTTCCGCTCAATCTCTATTTGTATAGGAATCCAATCGATTTAAGTGGTGGAGGTGCTGGAGATGCCTACGAGCAGTACGGATTTGAACCTTTGATGCCTGCCTCAATGAATCCGTCTATCCCATTGGTAAATACGCTCTTCATTTTAGCAATAGCACTATTGATTAGCATTTGGCCCATTGTCTCTGTTGGCCGTATGAAAGTAGTTGAAGCAATGAAATCTTAAGGCTATGAAAATGATTTATACCATAGCATGGAGGAATGCTTGGAGATCGAAAATCCGAACGGCAGTAGTCATTTTTTCTATTGCATTAGGAATATGGGGAGGTCTTTCCACCGTGTCTTTGTCGTATAGTCTTAATGAGCAAAGGACGAAGGCCGCAATTGAGTCGATGATATCTCATGTTCAGATTCATCATCCGGAATTCGTTAAAGATCGCAATGTCAAATACGATATAGAGAATTGGAATAGCGTAGTTCAAAGCTTGGAATCCGATACGGCGATAAAGGCCTTTTCGTATCGGGTTGAAATGAATGGAATGCTTTCATCGGCGGCCGGTGGAAGTGGGGTAGCCATACACGGCATCAATCCTCAGATAGAACAAAGTGTAACGACCCTTTTTGAGGATGTAATAGAAGGGACCTACCTGGAAGGAGATCGAAAGAATCAAATATTGATCTCAGCCAAAACAGCGGCGAAGCTCAATGTTAAAATGAGATCAAAGCTGGTGTTAACCTTCCAAGATTCAGAAGGAAACATACAGACAGGATTATTTAGGGTGGGAGGCATTTTTAAGACCTCGAACTCGACCTATGATGAGGCCAACGTATTTGTTCGCACTACCGATCTATGGCGTTTATTTGGAGATGAAATTGTCCATGAAATCGCGGTTCTAGCCAATTCTATTGAGCGTGCGTCCATGGTAAGAGATAGAATTTCAGATTCCTATCCCGATATTCTGGTAGAGGATTGGAAGCAAATTGCTCCAGAATTGGCCTATGCCGATGAAATGATGGAAACCATCCTGTACATTTTCATCATCATTCTTATGCTGGCCATGGCATTTGGAATTGTGAATACCATGATGATGGCCGTGCTGGAGAGAAGACACGAACTTGGGATGCTCATGGCGGTGGGTATGAATAAGGGACGGGTTTTCCGAATGATCCTCTTGGAAACACTCTATTTAGGTCTTGCTGGAGGACCACTAGGACTAATATTGAGCTATTTAACCATTAGTTACTTCCAATATGCCGGTCTTAATCTAAGTACTTATTCCGAGGGATTGGAATCCGTTGGGCTAGAGTCCATTATCCACCCACAATTGGAATCGAGTACCTATTGGTTTGTTGCTTTTATGGTGGTTGTTACAGCTTTGCTATCGGCAATATCACCAGCACGAAGGGCCTTAAAACTAAATCCAACAGAAGCTATACGCTCTATATAATTTGATGTTATGAGTATTATTCAAACTAAGAATTTACAAAAGACATACGGTTCCGGTGACCTTGAAGTACATGCTGTGGACGGTGTAGACCTTCAGATTGATAAAGGCGAATTCACGGCCATTGTTGGTCCTTCGGGCTCCGGGAAAACCACCCTCCTTAATATTATCGGTGGTTTGGACACGGCCTCAGAAGGAGAGGTATGGATTAATGATATTGAGATTTCGAAATTGAAGGACAATCAAATGATTGACTTCCGTCTTAAAAACATCGGTTTTGTTTTTCAAGCCTATAATCTGATTCCCGTCTTAACGGCCAAAGAAAACGTATCCTTTATCATGCTCTTGCAGAATCGATCGAAGGAAGAACGTGATGCTCGCGCAATGGAATTGCTTGATGCAGTGGGATTGGCCGATCATTACGATCGTCGTCCAGGGCAACTATCGGGTGGTCAGCAACAACGTGTAGCCGTTGCAAGAGCCTTAGCAAGTAAGCCCGCTTATATTTTGGCAGATGAACCCACCGCCAATCTCGATAGCCAGAGTACTACCAATCTGCTAGACATTATGGCCCGACTGAACAAAGAAGAAGGAATCACCTTTGTGTTTTCAACGCACGATCAACGTGTGGTGGATAAGGCTCGGAGGGTTGTAACTCTCGAAGACGGAAAGATAATAAGCGATGAGCGGAAGAACTAAGGCCATTTTCATCCTATTATCGTTGTCCCTTACATCTTATTTGTACGGACAAAATTTTGCCTACAAAGGTTATTTGAAAGGAATGTCGACGGTCAATTTCCTAACCAATGACATTCCCGAACTCATGATGGATTTGCTTGGATTGCAATACCGGTATCACGATGGCCTCATCCATAATCGATTTGATTTCAATTATTACAAAGGCGAGAATTGGTCGGCCAAAGTAGGAATGCGGAACCGAATCTTCTATGGGTTTTCTGTTTTAAACATTGCGGGTTATGAAGATTTAATCAGCTACGATAACGGAATACTGAATCTTGGTGTGGTATGGTTGAGCGCGGACGATGTCATTGGGTATACCAACTTCGATCGGGCCTATGTCAATTTTGAAAAGGGACAATGGCAGTTTCGTGCCGGTCGTCAGCGAATAAATTGGGGAATGAATACAGTTTGGAACCCCAACGATCTATTTAATACCTACGATTATTTCGATTTCGATTATGAAGAACGACCAGGAAGCGATGCCGTATTGGTAAGGAAATATATTGGTGAATTGGAGAGTGTTGAGATTGGGGTGAGTATAGACAATGACAATAAGCTTACTGCGGCTGGATTGTACAAAACCAATTATTCCAATTATGATATCCAATTCTTGGGTGGATATTGGAAAGAAGATGTTGCATTGGGTTTTGGATTCGCTGGAAATGTTAAAAATGGAGGTTTAAAAGGAGAGGCCTCGTATTTTATCCCCACCACCAATGATTCGGCTTATGCATTCGTTACCTCATTGACCTATGATTATGCCTTTAAAAATAGCCTCTATTTGATGTTTTCTTTCATCTATAATTCAGCAGCTCCGGAGGAACTGAACTTCACCGACTTCGCTATGTTTATGGGAGGTGGGGCTGCGCAAATGTCAGCTAAAAACCCAATGCCCTATAGAGCTGTTTACTTTGGGCAAATCTCGTATCAGTTTACTCCACTGCTTTTCGGGAGCTTTGCAAATATGGTGACCTACAATGCCAATGATTGGTTTATCATTCCAAGTGTCACCTATAGCCTTACCAACGACTTATATCTCGATTTTGTGGCTCAGGTATTTATGGGAGAACAACCTGTAAGCAAGGATTTTGGAATGACCTCAACTTCCTTGTTCTTGAGATTGAAGTGGAGCTTCTAAAAAAAAGCCCAGCAGACACATCCACTGGGCTTTCCGTTTTAAGTTGATTGATACCTTTTATTCAAAAGCAATGTTTACGCTTGAGTGCTGAGCATCAATTTCAATGTTCACCTCTTCAGCAGAACCATGAAAAGCCTGTATCTCAAAGTTGTTCGACCAACTTTCCTCCTCTGATTTGCGACTTTTTACTCCGCTAGGTAAATCAATGTTGCTAAAGCTGAAATCACCTTCCAATTTCCAATTGGCTGACTGACTCATGGTAAGGTCTAAGCTGCCAAATTGTAAGTCTGCTTCAATGCGTTCTAGATCAGAGCTTACATTGAGCACTTCTACATCGCTGTGTTGGCTATCGAGTAACAATACCGCTCCTAAATTTTTAATCTTAACATCCGAAAACTGAACACCGAAGGTAGCGGCTTGGATGGTGTGCAGCTTCAAATCGGAATGTTGAAGATCAAAAGTACCTGCTGTAATTTTTCCAAAAATACCATCGCTAAAAGACAGTTCAATGTCATTGTCTTTGCTTTTCATTGCCTCAACACGGACGTCACCATGCTGAATATCTAGAGTTACGGCTCCTTCGAAAATCGGAAGGCTCGCATCTCCAAATTGATGTTCTAAATCAAGACTGATGCCCTTAGGTGCTTTGATGGTGATATTGGTCTCCATTTTATCAATCCTGTTGCCCCAGTCACCGGTATGGGTTTCTATGCTAACTAGAGATTTAGATCCACTTTCTTCAACCGTACATTTTTCCAGGGCCTTAAGCACGGATTCGTCTTTCTTACCGCTGACCACAAAAATGATCTCAATTGAAATCTCATTCTTGTCCCAATTTTCCATTTGAATGTCTCCAAAAAAACTCTCAAGCTCCAATGTTGCATCGGAATTTATAGAGTAGGTCTTACTCCACTTCTTTTCTTTTTCTAATCCTGCGAAACTTGCAGAAGCAATCAGTAGCACCAGTGCACTTAGTAGTGTTGTCCTTTTCATAGTTTATATGTTATCTGTTCTGGTTTCTATTCGGTTTAATAATGACTCCAGGACTTCGATCCGTTTCCGGTAGTTCATAATCATGGAATCGATAATTCGTTCGTTGGACGGATACTTTGCCAACATTTGCTCTAGGTTTTTATACTCTGCTTCCAATCGCTCCAATTCGGAGAAGAAACTCTGCACAAGAATTTCATCTGTCGTTTGTGAAACGATTAATTCTTTTTTGTCAGATATGGTTGAGAGGTAATAGGTTTCCACTTGAGCCATCTCGGTGCCTAGCTCTGACAGCGAAAGCTCGCTGCGTTCATCTACCACTGTTTTTCTTTGATCCAAGATCCACCATGTTGTAGTCAATATAAGGGCTATAGCCGCAGCTACCGACCAAAATTGAGTTCGAGTAATTCGTAGAATGACAGAATCTTTTTCATCTCGAATACGCTGGCGCATACGATCTCTGTGCCCCTTAGGCGGGTCGTATGAATCGAATGATGCCGCGCTTTCTTTCATTTTTTCTTCAAAAGAGTTAGACATAGCTTTTCTCTGTTATTAGTCCGGCAAGCCTTTTCTTGGCTCGCATATATTGCGATCGGGAAGTCGATGATTTAATTCCCAGTATCTGTCCTATTTCTTCATGATCATATCCTTCTAAGAGATAGAGAGATAAAATCATTTGGTAGCCACCACTTAAAAGTCGCATTGCCTTTTTAATGTGATCTATCCCAATCTGAGAATCAATTTCAATCTCGGAATCATCGGCCACTTCGATCTCGGTATCCGGAAATACCTCAATTCTTCTTTTCTTCAGCTCATCAACACATTGATTAATGGCAATTCTCTTTAACCAAGGAATAAGAGGAGTCTCTTGATCAAAGCTTTTTAGCGAACGGAAAGCTTTAATAAAGGTCTCCTGCATCATATCCTCGGCCAAATGATCGTCATTGACAATTCGTCTACACGTATTATAAATCAGCCTATAGTATTGATCGTAGAAGGCAAGCTGCGATTTCTGATCTCCCTGGAGGCAGCTTTGAATAAGATCTATGGATTGCTGTTGATTCAATTTATTTGGCTTGCTTTCAATTTAATATACGATTCATAAACTGGAGTGTTGCATCTGGCTAAATCATTTCCATGAAAATGGATTAAACGACCCAATATTTTTACTGCAAAGTGTAATTTAGCCGCCTCAAAGCAAACAATGAACATTCAATTAGCGGACAAGGAGTTTGCTCCTTACAAAAGTGCTGATGAAATCGGTGAAGCCATCGAACATATGGCGACTGAAATCCACAAGGATTATAAGGAAGGGAGTCCGCTGTTTTTATGTGTTTTGAAGGGTTCCTTTTTGTTTACGGCTGATCTCCTACGATCGTATCCAGGCAATTGCGAATTGGAGTTTATTCAGTTGAGCTCATACAAAGGCACACAGAGTACAGGAAAGATTCAAATGCTGCAGGATATTAAGAGCTCGATCGCCGGAAGAGAGATCATAGTTCTTGAAGATATAGTAGATACCGGAAACACCTTGCGTTTTTTGGAAGAGCTTTTTGAATCGCGCGGAATAAGTAATTGGAAAATAGCTTCCCTTTTTTACAAACCAGCCGCCTATAAAGGCGATCGTAAGATCGATTATGTAGGGATGGAAATACCAAATGACTTTATAGTTGGTTATGGTTTGGATTATAATGAACTTGGGAGAAATCTCCCGATGGTATACAAAATCTTAGAATAAAAGAAAATCGAAATGCTAAACGTCGTATTGTTCGGACCTCCAGGAGCAGGTAAAGGAACTCAATCAGAAAAGATGATTGAAAAATATGGACTCGTGCACTGCAGCACCGGAGACATATTGAGGTCTGAAATCAATTCAGGAACGGAACTTGGCCTCAAAGCAAAGGAAATCATGGCTCGTGGTGAGCTGGTATCCGATGATGTCGTAATCGGAATGATCAGTGCTCGAATTGAAGCCAATATGGATGCCAACGGATTTATATTCGATGGTTTCCCAAGAACCCAAGCTCAAGCAAAAGCATTGGATCTTCTATTGGATATGAAGGGTACGGATATCACTATGATGATTAGCTTGGAAGTTGAAGATGAAGAGTTGAAGAAAAGACTCTTAGAGCGCGGGGAAATGAGTGGGAGAGCCGATGATCAGAATGTAGAGATCATTGAGAATCGCATTCTTGTGTACAAGGAGAAGACCACTCCTGTTAAAGAGTACTATGGAAGTCAAGCTAAATTGGTTGAACTTAATGGAATAGGTTCTATTGAGGATGTTCAACATAGAATTACGGACGCAATTAGCATTGTAGAAGCGAACAACTAGTCTGATGTCGGAAAGCAACTTCGTCGATTATGTCAAAATTTGGCTCGAGAGCGGAAATGGAGGAAAGGGAAGTACCCATTTGCTCCGTACACGTCTCACAGCTAAAGGCGGTCCCGACGGAGGTGATGGAGGACGTGGAGGTCACATTATTCTGAGAGCCAATAGTCAACATTGGACATTATTACCTTTAAAATTCAGGAAGCACATCAAAGCCGAACGTGGTGGAGATGGTGGTAGAAGCCAGAGCTTTGGAAAGGATGGCAAGGATATCTACGTTGATGTTCCCTTGGGAACAGTAGCCAACGATGGTGAGACTGGTGAATTCTTATTTGAATTGACCGAAGATGGGGAAGAGGTGATCATTATGCCCGGTGGTAAAGGAGGAATGGGAAACACCCATTTCAAATCCAGTACCCGACAAACACCTCGATATGCACAACCTGGTTTACCAGGAAAGGAAGGTTGGGTAATCCTTGAACTTAAAGTTTTGGCCGATGTGGGTTTGGTTGGATTTCCGAATGCCGGAAAATCTACTCTTTTGGCTCATGTTTCAGCCGCAAAACCCAAAATTGCCAATTATCCTTTTACAACCATGGTTCCCAATCTGGGCATTGTTTCTTATCGGGATCATCGCTCCTTTGTGATGGCCGATATTCCTGGAATTATTGAAGGAGCTTCGGAAGGAAAAGGTCTGGGGCATTGTTTTCTTCGTCACATTGAGCGCAATTCTGCTCTATTGTTTTTAGTGCCAGCCGATGCAGATGATATTCGAAAGGAATATGAAATTCTGCTATCTGAATTGGAAAAGTACAATCCAGAAATGTTGGATAAAGATCGAGTTCTTGGGATCAGCAAAGCCGATATGATGGATGAAGAATTGCAGGCTGAGTTCATAGAAGAGTATAAAGATTTAGATTTTGTCTTATTTTCATCCGTGAGCGGACAAGGACTTCAGCAATTAAAGGACCGAGTGTGGTCCATTCTAAATACAGACACCAATGAATAAACTGATCCAGTTGGATCGGGAGCTTTTTCTCACTCTGAATAAGCTAGGTTCAGAGACATGGGATGGATTTTGGATGTTTATTACCGGAAACACCAGTTGGTATTTGGTTCTGCTGCTATTGGTGTTTCTTTCCGTTTTGAAGTACAATCAACGGTTTTGGATCTATATACTATTGGTGTTGGCCGTTTATGGTCTCACCGATTGGGTGAGCGTTCATCTCTTTAAAGAAGTATTTCAGCGGCTGCGGCCTTGTCATGATCCTGAGGTCATGGATTATATGCGTTTGGTAAAAGACAATTGTGGAGGACAATGGGGATTCGTTTCAAGTCATGCTTCCAATTCAATGGCAGTGGCCTGGTTGGCTGGATTGCTCTTCCCAATTAAAAGAGGGAAATGGAATCTACTGTTGATTTCCCTAATCGTTTGGGCTTGTTTGGTTTCCTACAGTCGTGTTTATATCGGCGTACATTTTCCTGGGGATATTATTGCCGGAGCTATTCTTGGAAAATGGATGGCCTTACTTGCGTACTTTGGATTCAAACAGCTTGAAAAGAAGTTTTAACTTCCAATGATGAAAATTCTGTTCTTGATCTTTCTTGGAGGTGGACTTGGAAGTCTCTGTAGATATTTAATTGGAAAACTGGTGCTGTCGCTCTCAGGAAGTACACTTCTTCCTTTAGGGACCGTCGGAGCCAATGTGTTGGCCTGTTTGGTCTTTGCGTTCGTCGTTTTGAAATGGGGAAGTCAATTGGATATGGAGAATTCGATCAAGGCCTTTTTCCTCATTGGATTTTGCGGTGGTTTTAGTACGTTTTCGGCCTTTAGTTTTGAGAGTTTCCAGCTTATAAAATCAGGGCATACCATGGCCGCCCTTGCTAATATTTTAATAAGCATCGTCCTATGTACAGCGGTCTTTTTTCTGCTGCTACGTAAAATGGACGTCTAACAAAACTCTTTATCAAAGAGCTCAGAGTAGAAGTATGTTGCCTTTTCCTTCGCGAAGCACCTCGTATGGTTCAATCCGCAGATCAACCACACTAGAGGCATCTAATTCACTGAAACCGGCATTGATAACGATATCTACATTATTCCCATACCGTTCGGCTATAAGCTCTGGGTCCGTGGTATATTCTCGGACCAAATCTTCATCACGTATGGAGGTTGTAGCTAAAGGGTGACCCAATTCTGACACAAAAAGCTGGGTAATTTTATTATCTGGAATTCGTATACCTATACTCTTCTTGTTGCGCTTAAAGATTTTAGGAACATGGTTATTTGCATCCAATACAAACGTAAATGGTCCTGGCAAACATCGTCTCAAAATCTTAAAAGCAGCATTGTTTAAGGGAGTTGTATAGTCCGAAAGATGGCTGAGGTCATCAAAAATTAAACTGAAATTCATCTTATCGGCCTTTTGACCTTTTATGCGAGCCATTTTTTCCAATCCCTTGGAACTCTTAATGCTGCATCCCATTCCATATACCGTGTCTGTAGGAAAAACTACGATTCCATCATTCTTCAGGCAATCAATGACTTGTTGAATAATTTTCGGTGATGGATTCTCTTCGTATAGTCGAACAATTTGTGCCATAAGTTTGCTTTTTCAGGTATACACGAATGTAAGAAAAGCCTATATCAGCGGAGCCTTAAACGCATAAATTCCATCTCCAAAGAAAGGGCGATGGTGTACCCGAGGAAAACACTCCGAGGGTTTACTTATGAATTGGCCTTGCGGTAATCCGAAAGGAATTTCTCCAATCCAATAGAAGTCAGTGGATGGTTGAATAGGGCATCAATGGCTCCCAGTGGAGAAGTAATCACATCGGCCCCAATCTGAGCACAATCAACAATATGCATCGGATGACGAATGGAAGCCGCTAGGATCTCGGTCTCGTATCCGTAGTTATCATAGATCGTTCTGATCTGCTCAATAAGTAGCAATCCATCAGAACTGATATCATCCAGTCTTCCTAAGAAAGGACTAACGTAAGTAGCACCTGCTTTGGCAGCCAAAAGGGCTTGAGCCGCCGAAAATACCAATGTGCAATTGGTCTTAATTCCTTTATCGGTGAAATAACGAATGGCCTTGACGCCTTCTTTGATCATTGGAACTTTGACCACAATCTGTTTATGCAATTTGGCCAAAGCTTCACCTTCGCGTACCATTCCGTCAAAATCTGTAGAAACTACTTCCGCACTTACATCGCCATCCACCATCTCGCAAATGCGCACATAGTGGTTTAGTATGTTCTCTTCTCCACTAATTCCCTCTTTGGCCATCAAGGAAGGATTGGTCGTTACGCCGTCTAAGATTCCAAGGTCTTGGGCCTCCTTAATTTGATCAAGATTTGCAGTATCGATAAAGAATTTCATAAGTGCAGTTTTGTTTGCCCAAAAGTAAAGAATTCATTTATCGAAAAAGGTTCCAATGGAGGGACATTTTTCACAGCTTATTAAAAGAGATGCTTGGGAGTAAAAAGTGTTTCGACTCCCTAATTTATGGTCTAGAATTCCGCTGTTTCTATTTCAATTTCTCTATAAGTGTGCTTTGTCGGTTCTTTGAATTAATTAAAATCAAACTATAAAGACCGGCCGGATGATTGGTCAAATCAAGGACTAATTCCTCTTGCCATTCCCGTTCTACAATTAACTTTCCGCTCAGGTCATAGACTTCAACTCTATTCCACTGATGATCTGATTCGATTCTGAACTCGCCTGAACTTGGGTTAGGGTATATAGAAACCTCAATCCGATTGTCAGAAATTCCAAATTCATTGGAGGCACTCAAATTCGATCTAGAGTAGTTTCCTAAAGTGTCCCCTGGCGACATAGAGCAATTGGTGTTGTTCAATCGAGCTTGGATAAAGAAGGTCGCATCTGAATTGGAAGGGTTAGAAAAAAAATAGTCTGAATTCAACTGATTAAGATTTAGTAAGTGCGTAAATGGTCCACTATTATAACTCACAAACAACTCTTGATGATCTACTGTTCGTCCGGAATAATTGCTCCACACCAGATAAAAGTTGTTTCCTTGTTTCCAGCTTTTAAGCCAGATGGAAGAATGAATTACTTTGAAATCACTGGTGTTTCCACAAGAATCGATAGTCTTGACTCGATAGCTTTCGGAATTCATTAAAGGGGTTGAAGTGGAATCTGTCCATCCAAATGAGTTTGTATACGGGAATTGCGAAATAAGGTTGTACGATCCTGTTCCTCCAGCGAATTTGTAAACGTCCATATTTGTCAAACCTGGGTCAGGATCTTTGAAAATAATATCGCAATAGCCTGAATCTACGCTTACCCTACAAATAGGATTTGGTGAGCTATTGGTATAATTCAAATGGATGATTTTGAAGCTATCAATGGAGGCACAGCCTAGACTGTCGATAGCGCGCAATTGATAGGTTCCGCTATCAGATAAACTGATCGAACTTCCAGTAGAGATTGTCCCATTCAAGTTCCATTCATACTGCGGAAAAGCGGTGCCAAGATTAAACTGTATGGGGTCAATACAAATACTAAACAGGGTATCTGCAATGAGGTCTGGTTTAACTGTGTCTGGATAGAATAAAACGGTGATTTCATCGTAAAACGTCCACCCTAATGAGTCGTAAAACACCTGGTACACTCCAGTATCAACCACATTAATGAAGTTGGCTGTGTCGCTGGTAGACCAATAGAAATTTTGGCCACCAGTGGGAGTTAGTGCTATTGTGTCAAGTGGACATTTGTAGATGGCCTCATTAGAATTAAATAAAGGAAGGTTGTTAGACATTACCAGATTTACGACTGCATTTACTTGATTGGGCAGAGGACATTCACCATCCGATAAATACAATCGAATAGGTATTGTTTCATTTATAATTAGATTGTTGGTGTCAAGATGATTAGCGGTAGTAGCCCAACTGAAAAATGCGTTGATGGGTTCATTTCCTATCGTGTCCATAGCAGGTTGGGTCGTGGGATGGGGAGATTGTTGATAAGATTCATTCCCGTGCAGGAACAGCACAGAATTCCAGTTGAAATTTAACTGTTGAATATTTACATCAGGATCAGTACAGTTCACTTGAAACTGCACCGTATCAAAAGGATTAACATAAATGAAATGCTGGTTCCCGCTAACGGAATCGACGGGAAAGACAGTAATTGTAGGGTTTAAATTCGTGTCGCAGCTTGTGAAAATATGCTCCGATTCAGAATGTATGCTAGAAATGAGTTGGCCATCTCTATACGAATGAACCATTATGGGAATGACGAAAGACCCTATTGTCCAATTGGTTCCGGAAATTAATCCCGTACTGCTATCCAGTGTAGCTCCGGCATTATTCTGGTTGAGTGTCTGATCGGGTAAATATAAATTGCTTTGAGGGTAACCTGGATATGGAAACCAAGGTTCTGGATTCTGCGAGGGCAATGGGTTAGATGGATCGTACGTCCAGCCAGAAAAGGTGCTTAAATCTAAGAGAGGCTCGGTGACTTCAAATTTCAGCGAATCAGAATCGTTATCATAGGCTGTAAACCGATCATTTTGAAATGGACCTACACAATAGATGGGTGCATGCTCAAAGAAAAATTGAGGGCCTTGATCGTAGCATTGGTTCATGTTTAATGAACTACTGCCCCCCGATGGGGTAAACGGATATATGATACTATGTAAAGTTGAAAACTCTCCAGAAGGACTGGGAAAATTAACTACAGCACTATTTCTACAGCAATTGGTCCAAGTAAGAATCCATCCATCGGTTGGAGGAACTCCCTGTAATCGAATGGTATCGGAATAGAATGTGGTTCGTTCAATAGCCCCAGCCCCATTACCCATAATACTTCCATATGGTGGGCCTATCCCGCAGCTGTATCTGAAACCTGTACTTGCATCGCAATAAGGAGAAATATCTATAGACTCAAACCGAGTCATGGTAATAATCGTGTCGGGGTTATAATTAATTATTTTAAGACTATAGCTCAGGCCGGAAGAAAGTCCATTACAGTCACGGTATAAAACCAACTTAAACACCACTTTACCCGAATGAGGACCTTGCGTAATGCACTCCCAGGTGATATATCCTCCCATGTAATGAGAAGCTTTGCTTGAAGTTGAAAAAGTTAAAAGAAGAAATAAAAAGAGAATAGAAAGTAACTGATTTCTCATGGCTTTCATTTTTGGTTATTTAAAGATACGTAGAAAACAGAGGAAAGGCTTGGAAGAATGGGGTGATTTATGGGAGTGTTCACTAAAGTGTGTCATTGGTTAAAAATCTATCTTCAAAATAGTCACATAAATCCCTGCGGACATTAGACCAACCGAACATGGTTCCAT
>LXNJ01000272.1_pt1 | contig 37256 bp, 29 predicted proteins | sample 809081 | NCBI WGS metagenome assembly LXNJ01 (sample SAMN04870510, study PRJNA318959) | sponge metagenome | biome: sponge; feature: marine sponge reef; material: water | host: Petrosia ficiformis | place: Greece: Milos, Mediterranean Sea | collected 2013-05-29 | depth 5-7 m | reverse complement strand
CAAATTCCCTGCCTACGGCGTGTTCCTTTTGAAGCGACCAAAAGGAACCAAAAGTCGCCGCTGGGCGCGGGGCCTGCCATATGCACAGCGCGAATCCACTCACAGGATGCACATAACCCTCCGCCCTGACACCTTCGGAGCCACATCAATCCGCGTTGCTGGACGGAACCACGCGCTCTGCTCTGGGAGTACTCACGAGAGTCCTCGCGTTCGATAACCGAATGCTACTGTGAGGGCGAGACCTCTTCCCCGGCCCCCTCTCCTAAAGGAAAGGGGGAGAAAACCGGTGGTCCATCCAGCGATGACAGCTCCTAAGGGATTTTATCCGCCGAAGGGTAGAATTGACATTAACCTTGATTCGTTAATTCTCCGGGACGTAAAATCGAATATAGGCAAGTGGATAAAGGTGATTTAACGGCTGATTACCTGGATACGCCAGGTCACTGGACGTGAACTGAAAAAATGTCCTTTTTGACGACCGTTGCGCCCCGTTTCAGGGGGTTTCGTCGCGTCGTCGAGTTGCTGTTTTTTCGAATTGACATTTATGGTTGGTAATTTACGTACAATCAAGGAGCCCCTGAAACTCGCGGTTGTGGGCGTGGGCCGTATCGGCGTTTTCCACGCCAGGCACGTCCAGGAACTGGGCGAAGCAGCGGGAACCTGCGAGCTTGTGGCCGTGGCGGACCGCTACGGGAACACCGCCGATAACGTTGCCCGAAGTCTCGGGAAAAACCAGGCTTCCGAAATCCGCGCCTTCAAGAGCACGCGGGGCCTGGTGGACGCCGGCCTGATCGACGCGGCCGTGGTGGCGTCCAGAACGGAGGACCACGAAACCGACACGCGGACCCTTATCGACGCCGGCTGTCGCGTGATGCTGGAGAAACCGCTCACCCACTCGGTCGCGTCCGCCGCCGCCTTCGTCAGGGATCTGTCGCACGATAATACGAAAAAGCAAGCGCTCATGCAGGCCTTTATGAGGCGCTTCGATGAACCTCTTTGCCATGCGAAAGACCTTCTGGACGGAAATACGATCGGCGACCCGTTCAAGGTGGTGTCCGTCCTGGAAGACCCGCACCCGCCGCCGGTGGGCTACCACAGCCCCGGCATCCTGCCGGACATGGCCGTGCACAACATCGACGAAGCGATCTGGCTACTGCACGCGAGTCCGGTGCGGGCCAGAGCGATGGGCGCGAACCTGCATAACTACAGAATTACGACCGTCAAGGAAGACTTTGACGACGCGTTTCTCCAGTTGGCGTTTCCTGACGACGTAATCGCACAGGTCCAGGTAAGCAGAAATCACGTGGCGGGGTATCGCAATGAAACGTGGATCTATGGCCGGAGCGGCCAGATCCACGTGGGCCGCTTCCAGGAAGATCCACTACAGGTGTCGGTGGAAGCGTACAACCGGGAGGGCGCTGTCGAAAAGAAGAGCTTTCCGATGAGAGATTATGGCGGGGAAGTCCCCGTCTTCATCGAACGCTTCGGCCCGGCCTACAAGCGGGAACTCGCGCATTTTATCGACCGGTGCCTGAAAGGCGAGCCCTTCCGCGTTACCCAGGAGGACGGTCTCCGGGCAATGCAAGTGGCCGACGCGGGGATCCGGTCGCTGCGCGCGGGAGCACAGGCCGTAACCATTCCGGCTTTTTGACCTAGAAACCGGAATTTACTTTACATGGATGGACATGGCAAAAACCACCGGCCGAAAAAACGCACTGTATTCCGGGTTGTGGTGGTCAATCCGTCAACCACAGACGATGAGATACCGCGCTGACCGCCCCGATCCGGCAACACTGAAGGACCTCGACTAACCTGGCGGACGCAACCACGCTTACGACAGCGGGAAATCGACCCGGCAGTTTCCTCCGTGGTGCGACTTCAGGATCCCCATCATCATCTCCACCGTCTTTCGCGCCTCCCACGCGGGCGAGACCAGGTCGCCGCCCTCCTCCAGTATCCGGATCAATTCCCCCACCGCCGCGGTTTGATTTTCCATCGCGTATTTCGCGGACAGAATGGGCGACGAGGACGACTCGAAGTGCGACCTGCCCCGGATCAGGGTTGCGCCCAGGTCCGAAATCTCGATGCGACCGTCCTCGCACGTCAGCGCGAATTTCGACCCCGGAAAGTTCACTTTATACGCATTGTAGAATGCCCTCACGCCGTTGTCGAACCGGATGTATGCCGATGCGTACGGATCGACCGCCGGATCTTTCCCGCCGTCCCCCTTGTATTCGGTGAAATGCTCGAACCCCGCTTCGAGTTCGGACACCAGCCACAGAGGATTGGCCTCGGCAAAGAAGCAGATCATGTCCAGCAGATGGGTGCCGTTCCGGAACATCATCGCCCTCCGGCTGAACTGTTCGCACACAACCGTGCGCAACGGGCCGATCTCTCCGCTTCGAATGATCTCTCGCGCCTCGAGATAGCTCGGATTCCACCGCCTGGTGTGCTCGATGGAGAGCAGTACGCCGTTGGCTTCGGCGGCGGCGATCATCCGGTCCGTGTCTTCCAGCGAGGTGGCTATCGGCTTCTCGCACAGAATGGCGCGCGCGCCGCACTCGGCCGCGGCCACGGTCATATCCGCGTGTACGTGGTCGGACGTCGCCACGCTTACCAGGTCCGGCTTCTCCGCCTCCAGCATCTCCCGGTAATCGGTATAAAGTCGCACGTTGGGCCACACGTCTTCCCACTGGGCTTTGAAATCCGCCAGCGCTTCCGCCCGCAGGTCGCACACACCCACCACGCGGGTTTGGGGATGCCGATCGTAGGCACCGGCGTGGGAGCCGGGCATCGGACCGTACACCGGAAGGTGACCGTCTTCCCCGGGCCGCCTGGCGCCAATGCCGGAGAGACCGATGATTACGGCGCGGTATTCGGGTTTTGACATGTTCGTGTCCTTTCTGACGCGGCTTCGCAATGCCGACGATGTCTCCGCGCCAATGTGTTTACCGCGTTGCTGTGTTCAGGACGCTTGAGAAGACGGGAGATTCTTCGCTGCGCTCAGAATGACATGTTTTGCAATAGCCATCCGCGAAGCGTTTCGGTCACACGTTTTCCGGTACTGTCATCCTGAGGAGGCCGCCCTGCCTGCCAGAGAATCATTGGCAGGCATGCCGACGAAGGATCTACTGCGGCATTAGATCATCACAGAGTGGCTTGTACGTTCCGACACCTGAGAGGCGGCACGTCTACACCCGCTCCAGGTGCGCTCAGAATGACCTGTGTGCCGAGCCGGTTTCAAATTCTATTCCAGTTTCTCCAGCGCTTTTCGCGCGCCCTTATGTTCTTTGTTCAATTTCAGGACGTTCCTGTACGCGTCGCGCGCGAGGTTGCGTTCTCCCTTGCGCGCGTAGATTCGGCCCAGCCTGTAGAGTCCGTTGGCGCGGGCCCTGCGCCAATGCGCCGGCACCTGACTGAGATAGGCCGTCAGCGATTCCAGTCCCAGGTCCGGTTCCCTCCCGGTCAGGGCGGAAAACCTGCCGATCGCATAAAGTGCCTGGAGCCGGAATCCCTCTTCCGTCAGCGCATTCTCGAAGGATTGTACGCCCGGGTGTGATTCGGCCGCCAGCGCCGCAAGCGCTTCCGTTGCCACTTCATGGCTGCGGCGAACGGCCCGGAACGCCTTTTCGTTTTCCTTCTCCAGCCGATAAAGGTTGCTCAATCGGCGCAGGACCGGGCCACGGTCGGGATGGGACTGCAGAAACGTCTCATAGACCCGGATGGCGTCGAGACGCCGTTCCTCGCGGAGATAGTGCGTCGCCAGCGAAATAACGGGGCGGACGTTGCCATTTGCTTGCGCGACCGCGTCAAGATAGGCCTTTTCGCGTTTGTCCTGCGCCTTTTCCTTTGCGTGGATGATGGCCTGCACCATGTGGCCTTCCATTGGGTTCCGGGACGCAATCTCCGCGGCATGTTTCAGCGCTTTATCCTTGCTCCCGCCTATAATGCCCGGCGCGAGGAGATGGTACTCCACCAGTTTGGTACGTGCGGCAATGTGATCGGGATCCAGTCGGACCGCCTTTTCAAACGCCTTGCGGGCGCGGCGGGCCTTGCCGGGCTTCCCGAAAATGCCGGCGCGCTGCGCCCTCGCGCCGTACATCATCCCCAGCCAGTATTGATAGTCGGCGGTGTTCGGATCCGCATCAACGGCCTTCTCGAACCAATCGAACGCCGCCTCGAGATCCCCCTTCCATGTATTGATACGTCCCAACAGGTAACAGGTCCGTGCGCGGTTGGTCCCGCGATGCGCGAGCCGTGTCTTCAGACTGTCTTCTGCGTCGGCATATCGGCCCTCGATAAATGCCGCCAGAGCAGGTCGAATCTCCGTTGACGCCGCCTCAAGGGTCGGCGACAGGAACACCAGTATAATAAAGAAGATTAACACATATCTTGCCAATTCATCCCCCTGTGTTTCTGCGTTGAAATCGTCGTATTCCGGTCCCTTCGGATTCTCGTCCCCTCGTCCCCTCCCTCGCACCTCACGCCCGCTGCCACAATCCATGAAAATCGGCGTACAACGCGTTTCGGTCCAGCAGTTCTTCGTGACTGCCCACGTCGATGCCCGCGCCGTCCATTACCAGCACGCTCCGCGCACGCCCGGTGGCCGCCATGCGGTGCGCGACGACAATCAGCGTGCAACCCAGCGCCATGAACGCCCGCTCAGCGCGTTCCTCGGCGGCGGGATCGAGGTGACAGGTGGCCTCGTCCAGCACGAAAATGGGCGACGCCGCCAGGTGCGCCCGCACCAGGGTTACCAGTTGCCGCTCCCCCTCCGACAGACCGGACTTCGAGAGGTTGACTTCGGCGTCCAGGCCGCCCAGCCGGTCCAGTACACGATCGAGCCCCACGGCCGCGGCGGACGCGGCGATCTCATCATCGCTGGCGGAAGGCCGCAGGTACATCAGATTTTCGCGCAGCGAACCCGCGAAGACATACGCCTCCTGGGGGACCATCGTGACCAGCCGCGAACGGTCCGGCCTCAGAAAGCAAGGCGCTCCGCCAACCGCGATTTCGCCGCTGTCCGGCCGCAGCACCCCTCCCATGAGGGCGGCCAGCGTGGACTTGCCGATCCCGCTCGGACCCACAATCGCCACGTGATCGCCGGGAGGGACGTCCAGCGAGAACCCGTTGACAATCGGCTCGCCGGCGCCGTAAGCAAACGTAAGGTCGCGTACGGCCAATTCAGGCCGTTCATTCGGCGGCGGCGACCCGGATGGAGCGTCGCCAGGCCTGTCGGCAGCCTTCCCGCCGGTCTCCAGCAGGCGACGGTGATGAACGCGGACCGTGACCATGTTGGACAGTCCGTACGTTGCAAATGAAGTCGCCGCGCTCAATCCCGCGAGCAGATAGGTGAACGACCCCACCACCTCACCCACGCTCAGAAGATCGCTGCGGACCAGGTAGGGGACGAAGGCCAGAGCCGTCAGGGCGGGTAACGTGGTGGCTGTCACGTTCACCATTCCGACCCCGACAGCGTGATGGTCTCTCGCCCTGAGCGACGCCCTGATGGAACGATTGATCCGATCTTCAACGCGGCCCATGGCGAATCCCTTCGCGCCGGCCGCCATCAGGTCCCGTACCGAATGGAGCGCGCGCGTGACCACGCCGTGGGAATCCTCGTCGGCGAGCATGGCAGCCGTCTCGTTGCGGACTTTGTGGCGGACGACCACGACCTGAATCACCGCGGCGAGTACGAGCCAGGGCAGAACGAGCACCAGCAGCGTCCACGACAACGTCGCGAGTCCGACCGCCGAGCCGATGGCGAACAGGCCGATCGGCCCAACGCGGAGGAGGCGCCCCAGCACGTCAACGAGCGTTGGCACATGCTGCGTGAGCTCCGCGCCGGATCGAATGACCCGGTCTGAATATACCGCATCGCCCAGAGTGTGTCGAACGACGTCGCGGGTCAGATCGGCCTGCACCCGTTCCGTTAGAAATGCGGTCCAGTGAGACAGACGCAGCAGCGACCAGACACCCAGCGCGCCCGTGACCAGCAGAAAGCCGATCCATTCGAGCGCCGCCGTCAGGTCGCCCTCCCGCGCCGCGTCTATGGCGCTGGCAATAAGGCGCCCGGAGAGCGCGGGCGCGAGCGTCACGCCCACGCTCCAAACGGCGATGCGCAGAAGGCAGCGACGGTGTCGGCTTACGTAGGTAAAAAGAGACTGAATGGGCATCAGGAGGCCGCCTCCCCGGCGGGGTCGCCCAGAAACGCCGCGCGGTAATCGGGGTCTCGCCAAAGCTCGGCGTGCGGCGCCAGGCGCCGGACCTCGCCCTCGAATAGCCAGGCCACCAGGTCGGCGGCGGCGGCCGTGCTTGCCCGGTGGGCGATTATCACCGTCGTCCGGGATCTCCCAAGTTCCCGCAGCGCCGCCAGGACGCGCGCCTCGGTCGCCACGTCCAGGCTGCTGAGCGCGTCGTCCAGAATCAGTACGGGCGTATCCCGCAGCGCGGCCCGTGCAAGCCCGAGCCGCTGGTGTTCGCCGCCGGACATCGGCGCTTCATCCAATTGGGTGTCGTATCCGCGGGGAAGGCGGCGGATGAATCCGTCCGCCTCCACCCCTTCCGCGGCGGTCTTCACGGTATCGTCCGTGGTTTCGATGCCCAGTGCGATGACGTCGCGAATGGTGTCGCCGACAAGCGCGGGCCGCTCAAAGGCATAGCCCACGCGGCGCGAGAGCGCATCGCGAGTCATTTCGGTAACCGGCGTACCATCGATGCGAACAACGCCCCGGTCCGGGTCCTGGAGCCGGCCGATCAGCCCGGCGAGCGTGGTCTTTCCAACGCCGGATTTGCCAACCAGTGCAACCGTCTTACCGGCGGGAATCCGGAGGTCCACGCGCCGGAGGATTTCTCGTTCCTCCCCGCCGACGGATACGTTTTCTATCCGGACCTCGCCAGGCCCTCCCGGATCGGGTTCGTGCGAACCGGGTTCCGGGACGGCGGCCGGGGATTGAAGAACGGCGAGAACACGGGCTGCGTGGGCACGGAAGTAGGCGATATGGAACCAGCCGTTATCCAGAACAGCGGCGACGCTGCCATAGACCATCTGCGCGTAGCGAATGGCGGCCAGAAGGGCGCCCGCCGTCAGGCCGCCCGCCGTCAGCAAAAATACGCCGGTCACGGCGGTAATCGTCAGGACGACGTGGTTGGCGCTGGTCACCAACACGGCGCCACGGGCGGCGCCCTCCATCATCTCCCGCATTTTGCCCACCAGCTTCTGCAACGGCTCTGTAATGCGCTCGACCTCACGTTCGAGGGTGCCGGCCGCACGTATGGTGCGCCTTCCGGCGAGGGCGCCCGTGTACGCGTTTACCATACGGCTGTTCAACTCGTCGTATCCGGTCTGGCCGGCGGTCAACTTACCCATCAGTCGACGCATGAGCAGGGTGACGGCCCCCACGCCGGCAAGCGCAACCACGACAAACAGCCAGTGGACGTAAGACAACGCGGCGAGACTGCCCGCCGCCGTGAGGATTCCCGTGCCGATTCTCAACAGCGTCTCCGGGTAACGCGGCAGTTGCGTTGCCTCGGAACGAATCCGGTTCTGCAGGTCTCCATCATCGAACGGCCGCCGGCCGGGCAGGCCGAGGTCCAGCGCATGGTCGACCATTCCGAGCATCAGCCGCCCTTCAATGGCGGCGCGGAATCTGGCCCTTACCGGTTCCGCGACAATGTCAATGAACGCCGACAGAACCATCGCCACCGCCAGTCCCCTGAAGCCCCATCCGATACGTCCTTCCACCGCGTCGTCGATGGCCAGGGCGGCCAGCGCCGGCGCCGCCAGACCCGCGGCGATGGTCAGGAGGCTGAGCAAGGCGTCCAGAGCGAACCAGCGCCACGCGCCGTGGGCGTAGGGACGCAGAAAACGCATTACCTCACGGATACCGGGCAACGGCGGATCGGCCGGCTGACTGTTCGTATTCCTGGTTGGATTCTCTTCAGGCACGACTTCGCCACCTTTTGGAAACCTACCCCCTATCCCCCTTCCCGGGGGGAAGGGTCGCCTAACGGCGGGGAGAGGGTAGAGGTGAGACGGTAGATGCCGTCCTTGCCCGATTGACTCTTCCTTTATGCCACAGACAAAAATGCAACCGCACGGGGCAGGCAATCTCTCCCGTCTGACCGCTCTTGGGTGTCTCCGGTTTCCCTTTGTGTCTTTGTGTCTCCGTGTGAGCTGCCTTTTTTCTTTCTCGCCAGCCTCCGTGAGAGGTTTCCGTTCAATACAGATGGATCGACCCGTCGGGCCCTACGTAGCGGCGCGGGGGCAGGGCCCGGAACGGCCTCGATTTCACCAGATCCATATCCAGTTCGACGCCCAGCCCGGGCCGCCGCTCCAGTTCCTCCACGTCCACGTAACCGCCCGACAGCGGCACCCTCGTCTTCTGAATCTCGTCGAACCACGGTCGCAGCCGGCAGTGCTCGAGGATTTCGAAATTCTGCATCGCGGCCGCCGCGTGGGCCGCTGCCGCCAGCGCCACCGGCCCATACGGATTGTGCGGCGCGATTCCGATTCCGTAAACCTCAGCGAAATGGGCGATCTTCATCAGTTCGCTGATCCCGCCGGCGTGGCAGACGTCCACCTGGCACACGTCCACCGCCTGTCTTTCGAACCACTCCCGGCAGTCCCACCGCGTGATCCACCGCTCACCCGCGGCAACCCGCATTCCCGGGAAGTCCCGTTTCAACCTGACGTACGGCTCAACCGTGCTCTGCTCGATGGGCTCTTCCACGAAAAATAGGCCCAGCGACTGCAATTCCCGCATGAGGCGATGTGCCGCCGTGGGCGAGAACACCCCGCCGCAGTCGATCATCAGCGCCACGTCCGGCCCCAGTGCTTTCCGCAGCCGGGTCATCTCGTTGACCGCCACGTCCACCTGGGCATCCATATCGAACGGCGCGACCGCCGCACCGTGTCCGTGCTTGAAGGCATCGAACCCCTCCTCCAGGGCCTGCGCGGCGTGCGCTTCCAGCGAATCCAGCCCCAGGTCCGCGCGCGCGTAGCACCGCACCCTGTTTCGAACCCGGCCGCCCAGCAGCCTGAACACGGGCTGTCCCGTCGCCTTGCCCGCGATATCCCAGAGCGCCATGTCAATGCCGCTGACCGCGCTGGTATGTACCACGCCCCGTTTCCACCAGTAGTCCCGGTATCCCAGTTGCCAGGCCTGCTCCACGTCCATTGGATTCATCCCCAGCAGCCTGGGTTTCAGCGCCGTCTCCACATGCGCCGCAACCGCCATTTCGTGATGCTCCGTCGTGGCCTCGCCGATGCCGATGACGGCGGCGTCCGTCTCCACCTCCACGAAGATCCAGTTCCGCCTGGGTGTGCGCCCGTCCGCCGCCGGGACGTTCATCACGTGCGCCCTGATATCGACAATCTTCATCTCAGCGCTCCTGCAGTAGCTTTTTCGATCTGAAGAATTCCCTGAGGCCTTCCAACTCCTCGTCGTTCAACGAGTAGTAGGGTTTCCGGCGCCAGCGCTTCGCCACGCCGAAGATCTCCATCGCCCCGTGGAACCCCGCGTTCCACCCCCCGGTCAGCTTGCCGATATAGTCGAAGAACGGCATGTCGTAATCCCGGATGATCACCCTCGCGCCTTCCACGTCCGCTTTGTTGATCGCGCTCCAGTACCGTCGCGCGACTTCGGGCTTGAACGTGATATATGACGACATATACCCGTCGCATCCGTACGGCCACATGTTGATGTGATTCACCTTCTGCCCGCCTGCAAACACCGCCACCCGTTCGTGCGCGACCAGACAAAGTCGGCGGGCGAAGTCCCCGCACATGTCATCCTTGATTGCAACCACGTTATCGAATCGATCCAGCGTTTTATCTATCACGTCCAATCCAAACTGCGGTCCGCGTGCGGAGAAAGCGCCCGTCACAATCATCAACGGCATCGTCTTCGACACCTCGCCGTAGTGTTCCACAAGCGTCTCCACCGTACTCGAAGCCCCCCATGCCGGAGGAAGCACCATCAGCACGTCGGCTCCCAGACCCTTTGCGTACGACCCGAAGGCAACCGACCGCCGCGTGTCGTAATACCGATCGGCCGCCACCACCATGCCCCGTCCGGCGGTATGCTCGCACGCGACCCGGGTCACCTCCGCGATCTCCGCCTCGGACATGCAGATATAGTGGCTGTCGCCCGCCGTTAACAGCACGGTCCGGCTCCCCCCCTCCAGCACGAAATCGATCTGATGCCGCAGCCCGTCGTAATCCACGCTGCCGTCGCGGTTGAACGGCGTTGCGATCGATGAAATGATGCCTGTCAGGTGCGCACGAACTTCGTCTCGATACATGGAAAACCCCAATCGAAATAGGTAGAAGGAAGAAGTAAGAGGACCCCACCTCCCCACATCCGGTTTCGCGCCCTCTTTCGTGATCCATTTCTGTTTAACCGTTAGCGAAGATCCGGCTTGGAGGGTGTGATATAGGAACGTAATCTACCCTTCTACCTTCTTCGTTCTTCCTTCTTACTGCGTCCAGGCGACCTCTCCCACAGTCTGCCGAACCTATCCCGCCTGCCTAGCGGCAGGCACCCTTTCCTGAAGGAAAGGGAAAAGGCGGGTCACGAAACAGGATCCCGGGTTTCCCCTTCCTTCAGGAAGGGGGTTAGCAGTCCGTTGACAAAGTCGCTCCGCAGGCGAGGCCGAGCCATTGTGGCCGAAGACAAGGCGCGCGACCGAGTCGAATCGCCCGATTCGGCGAGGGAGCGCAACGCAGTATTTCGACCGCAAGGGCCGGACGCCTGTCTGCGTGCACCGCACAGGCAGGCAGCCCGGATGGACTTTTTCAACGGGCTGTTAGGGGGTAGGTCCCGGCCACGTCTAAGGTACGACCTCGAACCCCATCTGCCGGAAGTGATGATCCAACGTCAATACCCGTTGGATGCGCAACTCTCGCATGAGGACGAAGCTGCAGCAATCCGTAAAGGAGATTTGCTTATCCCGATATCCGAAGAAGAGTATCCGGGCCCGTTCTCTTCGCATTTCATCGATGGACTCGATCCTCAGGCGGGATGAACCGTCGATCTGCACCCACCACGCTTCAGCTGCGTCAAGTCCGAGGCGTGACCGGATGGTCGCCAACGTTTCGTCGATAACGTAGTCGGTCGTCGTCAGAAGGCCCCCGGACGAAAGCCAGGTATCGCGCGCTTCCCGCACTGCCGACCCCTTCACGTCGCGACTGTCCGCGGCCGCGATCCAGCCAGCGGTATCAACAAACATTTCTTTCACCGGTACAACACCTCGTCATGCCGCGCGGCAATGTCGCCCGATTCCGATGCGCCTACAGCCGGGGCCTGGTAGAGGGAGTCCGATTCGAGCGGCGTGCTTCCCATTGGCGGACTCCCAACCGGGACAATATCGAAAGCCGGGCGGCTGCGGTACAGGACAGTAAAGCGCTCCCCGTCGCGCACCTTTGAAACAACCTCCTTCAGACGCGCCCGAAGCTGTTTGGCGTTAATGATCTCTGGCATTGTGAATCCTTTGTTAAGTTTAACTAAAGATAACCTCTTTAGAAGAAAAATGCAAGAAGGCAACACGTAGCCGACAGGGGGGAGCCCTCCCCACGGCCTTCGGAAAAGCTGTCAGCCGTCAGCATTCAGCTTGAAGCGAAAAGGCGAAAACCAAATTCAACGTCCACATTTCCCCAGCGACCGCTCGGAAAAGTTCACAGCTATCGGCGGCGAGAACTCTCCCCCCAGCCTGCCGAACCTATCCCGCCTGCCGGGCGGCAGGCGCCCTTTCCTGAAGGAAAGGGAAAAAGCGGGTCACGAAACAGGATCCCGGGTTCCCCCTTCCTTCAGGAAGGGGGTCAGGGGGTAGGTCCGGCCACTCACCCTTGATTCTCCCTCTAATGGTGCCCTTCCTCTTTGTCACTGTCTTCCCCGCCCCCATCGTGCTTCTTCTTGCCCTCGCCGTGTTCGTCCCCGCCCTCTTCGTGCCCTTCCTTGCCCGGTCCCCCGATGCGCAGTATATGCCCATCGATGTCAGCGACGAGCATCTCCCGGGCCCCCCACGACTGGTCAACGGGCTTCTGCCTGACGTCCGCTCCCGCCCGTGCGTATTTCTCGTGCAGTTCGTCGACGTTGTTGACGCTGTAATAGATCCAAACGGGTCGGGAGCCCTGCCCTTTCTCGGCGAGAAAGACGTTGACCCCACCATTGGATATAGAGGCAAAGGTCTTGTCCTCCGCCTCGGCAGGCCAGTCCCAGTCCTTTTTGAAACCGAGAACCGTGGTATAGTGCGCGATGCTCGCTTCAACGCTTTGAACGTTCAAAATCGGTGTGACCGCGGTAAATGCCGCGGACTCCTGGCCGGAATCCTTGTCACGGCCGTCGTGGGCGAAGGCGATAAGTCCAATCCCGAGGGCGATCCCGGCAACGACTGCTGCCGCAGTTCGGGGAGCTGTCATGGTTCTCCTCCTTGCAAGAGCGTTGAGCTGACAGTGCTCAGCCGTCAGCTTAAACCGGTTTTCGACACGAACCCGCGACATCAGACGATCTGCGCGCCTTGACGCCGCTGACCACAAGGGACGGCCTTACCGAATAAAGCCTCGTGCGGCTTGTTTTGCCTTGCCGCCTCAAGATACAGGCGACCAGTGTTGCAATATTCGTCTTGGGTCGCAATCGGCGACACCTCCCCGCGCTTCCAATCATGCGAATTTCCCTTAACCTGTTTGTTATCAAAAAATTAAGTTCATCTTCGGCGGCGGAACGTCTTCGACTGAATTCCGGGTGAGGCGCAATCTGCGACGGTTCCGCCGGTCATCCACATATCCTCTTCAAGTATAACCTGCTGATATTCTTGGGTTTAATTTCGATCTCATAATCGGCACGGATTTTGTATGTATTCCAGAGACCTCGATCCGGCATTGTTGCGCGCTGCCACGCATCGGCACGGGCGCACCGCAGTCACCCCTTAGACAAATCTGTCTGTACGTAACATACTTCTAACTGGCAGAGGATGTTGGCCATGGGAGGGAAACCATGCCGTCTTCCGGAAACGGACTCGCCCACCGGATTGCGAAATTGTTCAAGGAGTTGGTCGAACGGGAACTGGGAAACATCCAACGGGTTATTGCGGGGCGAAAACGGGATCTGCGCCGTAAGATCGAAGCGCGGGAGACGGAATTGAAAGACGACGGTGGATTGGAGTCCCTGTTCGATCAATACAAAGCCGGCCTGTCGGAAGCGGAGCGGCCGGAGAGTCGGGTGCAGGAACGCCGCCTTTATTACAACTGGGAAGGCCGGCTCAGATCGGAACTGGGTATCTGGAGAATGGAGCTGGTTGAACTGGAAACCCGTTCCAGCGACCCTCAGCTGATTTTAACGAGCGCGCGCAAGAAGGCCATGCGTTTGCTGCTGCGGGAGACGCTGGTCGCCGCCGCTCCGGGGTGCAACAATCAACCGAAATCGGATCCGCCCGGTTATGGCAACCTCCAGGACTGTCTCATTCCGGTGATTCGCCAGATGAAGAAAGGAAAGAGCCACGCGGAGGCCTTCCAAATGGTTGCCGACACACTGGGGATCCGAAAAACGACGGTTGCTGCCCGATGTACCCGAAATCTGGACCTGACAACGGAACAGTTCGTCCGACACGTCGCAAACGGTGAAATCGTTAAAACCCTGAAGGAAAAATTCCCCGATCAGATTGACCTGATAAGGCGCAATCTGGCGTCCCTGTATCGGTAGTCCTCACAGATCCGTACGGGACTCAGGTCGTCCGCGGCCCCCCTGCAAGCAAACACGCATTCTCAACGATCCGTCAGAAATGGGGGCGCACGGAGCGATTCAGAGAGACCGAGGCGTGGGCGCTATTTCTTCAGAGCCTCCAACCCGAACCGTTCCGAGGTCTCGAGTGTCTCCCTCACGTCGTCCCAGGTCGTATTGTGGTTGATAATACACATCCTCAGCGAAAATGTCCCGTGAAGGAGCGTCGACGAAAAAAACGCGCGATCTTCCCAGAACACGCGTGCAAGCACCTTCCTGTTGATTTCCTCCAGCGCTTCCTCGGTGCGACGCTCGTCGCAGGGATTCACACGAAAACAGACCACACCCAGCGACACGGGCGTCAGGAGTTCCAGATTCGGGCTTTCTTCCACGTACTGCCCGGCGCGGCGGGCGAGTTCCATCCCCCTGGATACCGCGCGCCGGAACGCCGCCATCCCGAACGTCTGCACCGACATCCAGATCTTCAGCGCGCGCAACGTACGGCTCAACTGCAGTCCCCGGTCGGCGATATTCGGATGGTTCGCTCCCCACACCGTATCCTGCAGGATGTCCGGATGCACAGCGAAAGCGCGCTCGAGCGTGCCGGCGTTCTTCACAAGAAGGCTCCCCGCCTCGTACGGCTGGAAGAACCATTTGTGGGCGTCCAATCCGATCGAATCGGCGCGCTCGATTCCGCGCAGCAGCTTCCTGCCGCGGTCCGTCACCGCCGCGAAACCGCCATACGCCGCATCGACATGCAGCCAGATGCCCTCCGCCTCACAGTAATCCGCCATCGCCTCCAGCGGGTCGATCGCCCCGGTGCTGCTGGTTCCCGCGTTGGCGCAGACCGCGATGGGATTGAACCCCTCCGCGCGGTCCTCCGCTACCGACCTCGCCAAGGCAACCATGTCCACCCTGAAGTGTTCGTCGCTGGGAATCATGCGAATACATTCCTGCCGCACACCCATAATCCTTGCCGCGCGGATGTGCGCGCTGTGACTCTGGTCGCTCATATACACGGTCGCGCGCTCGGGGTGTCCCGCCTCTTCACGCGCGGCAACGAACGCGTCCAGACTGGCGGCCGAACCCCCACTCGTGAGCAGTCCGCCCGCACCGTCCGGATAGCCGATCCAGCGCCGCAACCAGTCGATTACCACCAGTTCGAGCTGGCTTGGGCCGCTTGCGACCAGCCATGTGCACGCGTTGCTGTTGAATCCCGCGGCAAGAAAGTCCGCGAGCACGCCCGGCCACGTGGGCGACGAAGGGATGAATCCGAAACACCTTGGATGATCGAGCCGCGTCGCGAGCGGAAGGATCTCCTTTGCGGCCTGTTCCACAACCTCCACGGCCGGTCGCCCCTTCTCCGGGGGCGCCTTCATCAGGCGGTCGTCGAGTTCGCGCCGAAACTCGCCGTCCCAGGCGCCTTCTTCAGGCAGGTTCCCGGACCGCGCGACCAGGAGTTCGGCGGCTTTATGCGCGAGATCGAGCATCGCTTCCGGGGGCATACTGAGGTTGCCGTAACCTTCCTGGCTGGTTGACCCTGTATCGTTATCCGGTTGTTCTCTTACCCAGGTGGAATCCGCCAAGCATGCCTCCCTTTCGTCCTGTGCCCCTGCAACACCAAGACTGCAAACTTCGCTGCCAACCGGTCGTTGACGAATGCTTGCAACTTGCAGGGATCTGCCCGAACTCTGGAACTCAAAAGTTCATTTATTTGCACGAAATGAGTTGACATCCTCCGAGGAAATGGACATATATATATCGCACCGGAGGTATCGCCGTACAAACCAATTCGGTACAGATCCGTCGTCGGCTGGAAGGGGACGGATGGTACCTTGCACGCCACGGCTCGGGACATGACATTTATAGACATCCCGTCATCACGGGAATTATTACCCTCCCGAGACACAGGACGATATCTCGGGGTGTAGCTCGCTCCATCGCAGAAAAAGCAGGTTGGCTGGAATGAACGTATGCCAGGGAGGACCCGGACTTGGTTCGATATCCCGCGCTGATCGATGGCGAAACCGGCGCCTATGGTGTGACGTTTCCCGACCTTCCAGGCATCGTCGCTATGGGCAAAACCGTCGACGAGGCGCTCTTGAACGCCGAAGAAACGCTTCGCGATTATGTGATCGAAACCGAGACGGACGGCGAGACGATTACACCGCCAAGCGCTCTCGAGCGGGTGGACGTCCCGAACGGACAGGCGCTTGTGTCCGTCCCGCTGATTCGAATCTCCGGCCGGAACGTACGCGCCCACATGACGCTGGACGAAGGCGTCGCGGCATTTATCGACAATGAGGCGCGAAGACGCCGCATGACCCGAAAGGCCTATGTCGAATGGATGGTCCGGCGTATCGCGGAATTGGGCGGATGAGTTTCAGATCGCACTTCAGGCGCCAGAAATCAACCCTATTTCACGAAGAGCAGCCTGCGGGTGAGTACGCCGCTGGAATGAATCAGCCGATAGAAGTAGACGCCGCTGGAGACGTCACGGCCCTGCATGTCCGTGCCGTCCCACGTGACCCGGTAAATGCCCGCCGCGAGGTTGTCCGTCACGAGAACGCGGACCTGCTGCCCCAGCGCGTTGTATATCGCCAGAGAGACATGACCGGCTTCCGGAATCTGGTAGGCGATTTGCGTTGACGGGTTGAACGGGTTGGGGGCGTTCGGATGCAGAATCAGGTTCTGTATGCCCTTCTGCGCGCGTCCGCCGACAGGCAGCGCGATCGTGGTCTCTTCTCCACTGTTGATCGGAATGCTGCTCCACGTGGAAAGCGTGTTTCCGCCCGTGTCCCTCGCGCGGGCGCGGTAGTATCCGGACGCGTTCCGGGAACTCCCGGACTGGATCTGTATTGTCGCATTTCCCTGGCCGTCTGTCGTTCCCGCCCACAGGTACTCCGGTGCACGTCCCGATATGGACCGGGAGAATTCCACCGTCGCGTCCGACACGGTCAGACCGTTCCGCGTCAGAACGACATGCACGACTGCGGGAGTCGAGTCCACCACGGGACCATCCTCAACGGTGATCGTGGCCGACGCGAGCGGCTCTCGATCGTGTTCGGCCGTTACGACGATTGTCTCCCCGCCCGTTTCCACCGCCGCGTCGTTCAGTACCGTGAACGTCAGTTCGGTCGACGCTATCGTTGAATCGGCGGGAATCGTGACATGCATCTCTCCGCTCACCCTGTAGTCATCGTTCCCGGCCGTGCCCGACAGAGACAGAGGCAGCCGCGTGGATACCGGAAGCGGCTCACTCGTCTGCGTTGCCGTTACCGTGACCGCCCGCGTTTCGCCTTCCGATATCGACTCCGGGTCCACCGACAGGGTGATCTCCGGCACGTGATCGGACAGGTCCACATGGATTCCGGCGCCGAAAATAACCTTCCGGCCGGTTCTGGCAGTAAAGGATTCGGCGTAACTGACCTTGGGCGAACCAACGTCTTCATCTCCCGACACCGACGGATCGTCGTAGTGGTATTGCACGAAGCCGCCCCCGGCCAATGCGACCTTGATGAGCTCCTGGACGATCAGAATCCCGTTCACGTCCTCGAGATCAAGCTGATTTCGGGCCTCGAGTGATCGGTCCGCGGCGTGAAAGATAAAATCTCCGTCGGTGTTGAGAATAAACAGGTATACGGGTCCATGCCGCCAATCTCCTTCTTCCGCTCTGAAGACGTTCAGGATTTCCGTATAACGACCGGTCCCATGTTCCCTCACCGCCACACCGTACGCACGAGCCGCCCCCCGAACGAAAGCCATGAGAGTTTTCCGATCTGTCACGTCGGCGGCGGTTACGGCCGGGTGAGGAACAAGTGAGTCGTCGTGGCCGGGCGGTTCGATATGCGACACATCCTGATAGTAACCGCCAATGACGATAATCGTGTTTCCGTATGCCCTGCCCGTGACGCTGGTCGCGTATGCGGTCCTGGCGGTGTTCGCGTCGTCATCTTCATCGTCCGGATCGTCCCAGTAGTACTCGACGGGCCCTCCTCCCGCGGCCGCCGCCGCGATGAGGTCCTGCACAACTTTGTTTCCGCGGGCGTCTTCGATATCATTCAGGTTCTTGCCCCCCGCGGTTTCATCGTTGGCGTGAAAGAGCACGGTCCCGCTATCGTTCACGAATACGAGGTACGTATTCTCGTACTTCCAGTCTCCTTCCTGCGCCGTACTGGCGAAAAAGGGCGCCAGAGGCTGTCCCGCGTCGCTTATGGCCACAAGGCGTGCTTTCGCGCGTTCTACGAAGGCTTTCAGGGTTTCTCCGTCCAGGACTTCGTTGGCATTCACCACATCGTCCGCGGATCCAGTATAGAACCCCGATCCCACGACGAATTCGTCGTCGTGGCCGGCGGCGGAAAATGAAACGGCGAAGCTCACCTTGGGCGAACCCGTCTCTTCGTCACCCAGGACGGCCGGGTCGGGCCAGAGATATTCCACATAGCCTCCTCCCCCGGCCGCCTCAGCCAGTAGATCCTGCACGATCTTGACACCATTGGCGTCCTCAAGGTCAATCAGATCCTCCCCCTCCAGATCCGGGTCATCCCCATGAAAGACGAAGACTCCCCCGGTGGTCATGATGAAGAGGTATATGGATCCCTTCCTCCAGGTTTCTTCAGACCTGAGCGCTCTCAGGACGTCCTGGTACGCGGACTGGGTGGTTGCGCTTTCCAATTCATCCTTCGCCGCCAGCACAAAGGCCTTCAGGGTTTCCTTGTCAACCACGTCGCCCGCGGTCACGGCCGATGTCTGGGCCGCGACCGGGTTGGCAGCGATAAAGAAACTGACCAGGCCCAGAACGGAGATTACGCTTCGTTGTGTCATGCGGTTCCCCTTCCTTTTACCGGGTTGTTGCAAGAACAAGCGGCACAAAATAACTTGAATTCAGCGACGTGTGAAGTCCTTTTTTTGTCCTCTTCAGACATATCCGCATTGTCCACCAGCCGTTCGAAGCTCCGAACGCCCGGCCCGAAGTCCGGACGATCTGAAGGGAGGCGCAAAAGGGAAACCGCTCCGGCAACTACGGCTCAAACCGATAGACAACGGGCAACTGCGAGGGATCGGTGACGCTCGTGTCCGTGTGGTGGTAGATGTTGATGCGTCCGGTGCCGCAGTCGCCGAATTCATCGCAGGCGAGCGTGCCGACGAGAGCCTGAAAACCGGACGTTGCGTGGAGTTCCCTGCGCAGCGCGTTGCGGTCCACGATCAGCTTGCCGCTCCTCGCAATCGCCACGGACTCGATGGCGCTCAACAGCAGCGTCGTGGCGTCGTAGGAATGCGCCCAATATGGCGTGCCCGGGAACCCGCCGTACGCCGCGTCATAAGCCGCCAATGCCTCGTCCACGCTCTTGCTGGTAATGGCATTGATATTCGAGCCGAGATCCACCTCAGGTCCCGCCGCGTAAACGCCCTCGGATTGAGGTGTAGCGAGAAACTCCGAATCGAGCAAGGCGGCGCCCGTGATGAGGGTTACGCCTTCGAGCCCGTCGAATTCCCGCACCTGTTTCGCGAACGGCAGACCTTCCTCGTCGAAGAGCGGGAAGAAGATGCCGTCCGGCCCCGTTTCCGCGAATTCCGCGAGAACCGGTGTCGTGTCCGTCTGCCCCTTGTCGATCTGTGCGCTGACGGCAACCTCGCCTCCCACGGCGGCGAACGCATCGCCAAACGCGATGACCAGAGCCGTCGTGTACGGGTCGCCGTCGTCGACGGCCACCATGCGCCTCAGACCCAGTTCATTGTACGCGAAATCGGCAACGGCCCGCGCCTGATGCAGATCGTTGACCGAAACCCGAAAGTAGCCCGGATGATAGTCGTGACCTGCATTGCCCGCAAGGTCGGAGGTCAGCCTCGGCGAGGTATTGGACGGCGAGATCATCACCAGCCCGGCTTCGCTGATCACCTGCGAGGCGGCCACGGCCGCGCCGGAGCAGGACGTACCGATAACACCAAGAACGCGGGAATCCGCGACAATCTGCTCCGCGCCCGCGCGGCCTCCGACCGCCCCGCACATGCCGTCAATCGGTTCGCCGAGTTCGACGTTGCGACCGTGAACCATGCCATAGTTCTGAACGGCCAGTTCAACGGCGTTTTGAGACGGATCGCCAAGCGATGCCGCGATGGTATGGGTGAGCAGCGAACGGATATGCACGGCCTGGCCCTCGCCAATCGCAACCAGGAACCGCTCATACGAACCGGTTACGCGCGCCTTGTCCCCAACCTGCAAATCGACGTTCGTTTCGTATCCACCCTTTATGGGTATACTGGACCACGATCCCAGCGAACTTCCGTTCTGCATCGCCCGGGCCCGGTAGTAACCCCCCGACCCGGTGATCTCCACGCGCGCCCGGCCACCTGCGCCGGTCGTTCCGGACGCCTCGTAATCGGCCGAACGCCCGGAAATGGAACGCGCGATTTCCACGGTGACCCCGCTTACCGGATTCTCACCCTGCATCACGCGGGCCACAACCAGGGCGGGTGTCGCGTATCCACCGACAGCCAGTTTGCCCAGCGGCTGACCGCCTTGGTCGCCGGCTTCCGGTACCTGCGGCGTTGAAAGAGAAACGGCCCAGAATCGTGTCGACGTCCTCTGTCTTGGCGAGCTCGTCTTTAATCGCCCCGGCATCCGTCGACCCGGCTGCCGCGATTGCGTCCGCGAGAATATTCAGAGACGCGTATGAGAGCGCGGCCCACGGACCTGGTTCGCTCTCGTGTTCCGCCATATAACTTTCGATGAAGGTCTGGTTCCCGTGCGTGGAAGCGTTGGTTGCCCAACTCGTAATGCTGATCACGCGTTCCGCGGCCTCTTTGGCGGCAGCCACTTCATCCAACGTCATTTCGGGAATAATGATGGGAATATTCGAGGGTATGCCGGCTTCACGGGCCTGGATCATAATCTTAACCATCTCCGACGCCAGACACGAAACAAAGAGGGCGTGCGGATTCAAATCCTTGATGTTGTTCAACTGGTCCGCGAACGATGTATCTCCCGTTGCAAAGGTCTCCCGGCTTAGAATTTCCACCTCGCCTTCCATCAGGGCATTGCTTACCGCCTCATCCAGGCTCCGGGAATAGACGTCGGCGTCGTCCACCATGGTGGCGACCCTGCTAAACCTCAGTTTCTCCTGCAGGTCCCTGACGGCGCCCGGAACCAGCGTACCCACGTTGAGACCGGAGCGGAAAATATGGTCGCCGATCGCGCTCAGGCCGACAGCGGTCGAGGTTGAACTGAATGCCAGGACTTCGTTCTGTTGGGCGACTGGGAATACTTCCGCTCCCACGGTGGAAATACCGGGGCCCAGAATGACGTTTACGCCGTCTTCGTTGATGAGTTTGTTGAACGCTGCAGTGGCGACATCGATCGTGCCCTCTGTATCCTCGACGATAAATTCGATACTTGCGCCGCCGAGCCTCGAAGAGGCATTGATCTCTTTCTGAGCCAGCTCGAAGCCATCCAACGCCGGCAGGCCGTACACGTCTTGAGGTCCGGTCAGCGGCACGGCGACACCGATGGTTATCTTTGCGGGCAGACCGCCGGGCGTCAGCGCGATAGAACCGGTCGCGCCTGCTTTGTCGCCAACCGGCAACTCAACCGTGGACTGATACCCGCTGTTGACCGGTATGCTCAACCACGAACCGACCTCGCTTCCGCCACTCATGGCCCGCGCCGCATAATAGCCGGTGACGCCGGCGCCGCCGATTTCCACGTACGCCTGGCCGCGCGCATCGGAAATGTCCTTTGGCGCGTGCGAGATTTCGTGCGGCTGATTGTTTCGTAAAAATGCGACTCAAGGGTACGTCCGGTGAAGACGGGAACATGCAATTGTATGTAATTTACGTCGCATTTTGCTACATTATTTAATTGGCCCCGGTTCTTCGTTCCACGGTACTCCAGTGTCCTGTCCCAAAAATACCTCACCATTCGCCCGCCGATTCATCCCGTCTCGCTACGTTGCTTTCGCTGGGTCCTGAGCCTGTCGAAGGATGCGGGCCGGGCGACTCGACGGCCGAATTCAGGCAACTTATTTCCGGGACAGAACTATAGGAATGGCGGTTGTCTTCATTTTCGGCACGCTTTCAAGTTGTCGCCATGAAACCCCATTTGAATTCACGCGCGTTCGCATTATTTGCCGTGTACCTGCTGTGCATGGCGTTATTCCTGTTCCCGTGGTCGCCGTCCCCGCAGCCCAGTGGATTTTCCGTCACCCCGGACATGGACGAAGCCGCAGGCGACCAGGCCGTCTCCTCGCTCGACCTCCTTCCCGATCAGGCTTTCTCCCTGCAGCTCTTCGGCAAGAATATCCAGGGCGCTACCGGCATTTCCGCGCGCTTGCGTTTCGACGCATCCCAGGTCGCGTACGAGGGCTTCGAGCCCGGCGATGCGCTGCCCGGCGTTCTCGTGCTCGAATGCGTCCGCGACGGCGAGCGCCGCATTCTTCTGCGGCTCGGTTCGACCGCCAACCGGCGGGACTCCGCGCTTTTCGACGGCGCATTCACCGTGCTGGAGGTACGCGAAGTCGACGGCGGCGGTTTCGCGGGCATCTGGCGAAGCAGTGGCCGACTATCGCGCACAGGGGGTTACTTCTGTGCCAGGCGGGCGGATAAATGAAAGCGGGACGCGATTCGCGCCCCGGCTGGTGCGAGGTATCCGTATGGTCCGACCCGTTGTCAGAGCCCGATTATGCTCCTTGCCACCTGCCGCGCCTCGTGCCGAGTATCAACAATCCGATGTTTCGGTACGTGTTTGAGGATCCCAAGCGCGTAAAGGGTTCCGGGAACCAGGCCGGAAAGTCCCATCACAATGCATTCGGTCTGCTCGCCTCTGGCGATTTCCATGAGTTGTCCGATAACCATGGCTGCGCTGTCGTCGAGATACGTGGCCCCGGAAAAGTCCAGAATCACCACGTCGTGTTTCCTGACGTTCGCACCGATCACGCCGGCCAGCTTGTGGGACGACGCGACGGTGAGGCTTCCGCTCAGCGCCACCAGTCCCACGCGGGCCGAGTCCAGACTGAAGGCGGCCGCGTCGATGTCATCCTCTTCTGAAAAGAACGTCCGGTCCAGCATCGGCACGGAGACCACGCTGTCCAGCTCCAGACGCTCCAATTGCCGGGCGTGCGCCATCGCGGCGGCGATCAGGCCGATCGCCACGGCCGTTACCAGATCGACAGACAGCGTCAGCCCAAGCGTGATCATCAGGACGATGAGATGCTCGCGCCGCAGGCGGTGTACGCGTACAAGAAGACGCCAGTCTATGACGTCCCATCCGACTTTTACCAGAATGCCCCCAAGAACGGCGAGGGGAACCTGCTCCACGTACCGACCGAGACCGAGCAGGAGACCGAGCATGAGTACCGCATATAGCGCACTCGAGACCGATGTTTTCCCTCCGGCACGTATATTGACTGCGGTTCCGGTCGTCGACCCCGCGCCGGGAAGGCCCCCGAACAGTCCCGAGACCATATTGCCCATACCCTGCCCCACCAGTTCCCGGCTCGGATTGTGCCTGGTACCGGTCAGCGAATCGGCGACCAGAGAAGCGCGGAGGCTGTCTACCGAACCGAGAAGCGCGAGGATGAGCGCGGGCACCAGCGACTGCAGAATAAGGGTGGCAGAAGGCACGGTCAATCGCAGTTCCGGCAATCCTGTCGGTATCCGGGCGATGACCGGCACGTCCCGCAGCCAGAACACGCCGAGCATCGTCCCCGCGACCAGCGCCAGAAAGGGTCCTGGCAGGTATCTGGCCAGCCTTCGGGGCCAGACCACACACACACCGAGAGCAACGACCGCGACGGCCACCGCGTTGTAGTTCACGTTTTCAATCGCATCGGACGTCGCGCGGACCGCGCCGACGAAGCCTCCCGGCGCCGTCGGAAACCCGAAAAACGGCAGGATGTGAATCACCATGATGATGATGCCGATCCCCGCCATGAGCCCGGAGACGACCACATGCGGCGTATAGGCAACGAAACGGCCGATCCTCGACACACCAAGGAGTACCTGAAGCAGACCGGCCATGACGACGACGGTCAGCGCCTCGGTCAGGTTGGAAGTGTAGCTGGAGACAATAACGACCAGGCCGACGGTCATCGGCGCCGTAGGGCCCGAAATCTGGGTCCGAGTGCCGCCGAATACGGCCGCGAAAAAGCCGACCGCGATCGCGCCGTACATGCCGGCCGCCGCGCCCGTGCCCGACGCAACCCCCAGCGCCAACGCGACCGGCAGTGCCGCCACGGTTGCCGTGACGCCGCCAAATATGTCGCCCCGCAACGCATTCAAGTCATATTTCATCGCATCGTGTCCTTAGTGTCCTGTCAGGTCGTTTGAGGGCGGTAAGACGTAAGCCGGGAGACGGTATATAAAACACCTAAAATCGGGGAGAGGGTAGAGGTGAGACGGTAGAAGACGTCTTTGCCCGATTGACTCTTCCTTTTATGCCTCCGGCAAGATATGAAACCGAACCGGCACTCAAATCATCTCCCGTCTTACGTCTACCCCGTGGCAGGGGGCCGAGGGTGAGGTCGCAGGCTTGACAATGCCCCAACTTGCCGTATCATTTATATTGAAAACTGACTTCCGATCAGGAAAGGAATTGAAGATGCTGAGATTTCCCGAAGAACTCATGCTCCTGATACTCGACGACGACAACGGCAGATTCGCCCGCGTGCCGGACCAGTCCCTGCGTTATGCGCTTGCCGGCGGAGTGCTGATGGACCTGGCCATGGAAAACCGTATTGACACCGATCCGGACCGGCTGGTCCTGGTGGATTCAACGCCCGTTCAGGACAGCCTTCTGGATCCCACGCTCGCCGATATTTCGCAGGCTGAAGAAACCCACGACGCGCGCTTCTGGGTGGAACGCACCGCCATTCGCAGCGCCGCGAGCATTCGCGAAGCGTCTCTCGACCGTCTGGTTGAAAAGGGCATCCTTGAACGCCGGGACGACCGGTTTCTGTGGGTCTTCCGGTCACGGCGATACCCATCCGTGGACGACCAGGCAGAGCGGGAAGTCAAGCTCAGGATTATGGAGATCCTGTTCAGCGACCAGATCCCGGACCCTCGGGACGTGGTGATCATCAGCCTTGCGCACGCCTGTAACCTGTTCAGCCAGATTCTGTCTGCCAGAGAATTGGCGCGCGTTGCCCCCCGCATCAACCAGGTAAGAAAGCTCGACCTGATCGGCCAGGCAACGTTTCGGGCGATTACGGAAATCGAACTCTCGCTCGCTCTCGCAGTACAGATGCGGCCGTATTAGCGTCCTGTCCCACGTCCCGCCTGCCCGGTACTGCGATCCCGTTCGCCGCCATTACGACGCGCCGTCCACCCGAACGGTAACGATGTCCAGGTCGTGGTACTTCTGGTGGCGCACCGACGAAGCGTAGTGGCGCAACAGCCGAAACGATATTTCGTGCTCGTCCATAATCTCGGGCTGTTCACTCAGATAAGCCAGCCTGTCTTCCAGATTTTCTCCCGCCGCAGCCGCAAGGAACTCCAGTTCCGCTGTCCCTTCCACCTGCCGGGCGGTGATGACGAGCAGCCGTCCACCCTCAGTTTCACGCTCCCCGGCCTGTTCTATCAGAATCGACAGGGTCTCTTCGCCCGCGGCGCACAGCCCGCCGGTTGCCGGCTCCGTCCAGCCGATGCCTCCCGCAAACCCGCGGAGGAACTTGTCGATCACGGGAAGTGAGGCGTTGGACAATTCAACCTGGAGACGTTTCCGGCGGCGGGCCGTTAATTCCATGAAAGCGGTCAGCAGGATTGCCGCGAGACCGCCCGCGGTCATCCCGTTTCCGAGCAACGTCCCCCACGTCCCGTCCAGCATGTCGGGAAAGATCACCTGATTCTGAAATCCCACACCCAGCCAGAACGCCAGCCCGACCACCGTGGCCTTCCGGTGATCGACGCCGTCATCCACAATCAGCTTCATGCCCTGTACGAATAACAGGCCTATGAGCACCGTGACGTAGGCCGCGCCAACCGGATTGGGAATGGCGATCACGAGGGCGGTTACCTTGGGGGACAGGGCCATCAGAACGAAAACGATCCCGATATAAATCCCGACGCGGCGCGCCGTGACGCCGGTCAGTTCGGCAAGCGATATGCTGGTGGAATAGGTCGTATTTGGGGGCGTCCCGATGAGGCCGGAGAGCAGATTGCCCATGCCGTCGGCGTTGAGGGCGCCCTGCACCAGGCGGAAGTCGGTTGCATGGGGCCGGCGCCGCGAGACCCGCTGAATGGCAACGCCGTCGCCAACCGTCTCGATCGCCCCCACAACCGTAACCACCACGAATGCCGGAAGCAACGCCCAGAACTCCGCGCTCAGGGAGAGATCCAGCCCCGGCCACGCGTAATTCGGAAAACCGATCCAGGGCGCGTCGACAACCGGTCCGACATTGTACAGACCGAAAGGGGCGGCGACCGCGCAGCCAACGGCGATCCCGATCAGCGGCGCCCACAACCGCAGGGACGCGGGGGCCCGCAGCGCAAGCACGACGAGGGTAATGAATGCCGCTCCAGCCGCGGCCGGAGGCGCTGCCGCCGGCGTCCCCTCGGGAACGTCGGCCAACAGGCCGAATATGACCGGCATCACCGTGACGGCAATCAGCATGATCACGGTTCCGGCGACAACCGGGGTAATGATCCGGCGCAGGAGTGAAAGCCGCGAGGCCAGGGCGAACTGAAACAGCGAGGATACCACAATCAGACTCGCCATCAGGGCCGGTCCGCCCTTAACCAGCGCGGTAATACACACCGCGATGAAGGCGCCGGACGTACCCATAATCAGCACATGGCCCGCCCCGATCCGCCCAACCCTCACCGCCTGCAGGACCGTGCTGATGCCGCTGACCACCAGCGCCGCGAAGGCAATCCAGTTCAGATAGCTGTCCGGTTGATTCGCCGCCCGGCCGATGATCACCGCGCTGAGCACCACGGGCGCCAGGACCACAACAGCCGCCTGAAAGCCCGCCGCGGCGGCGACTGAGTGCGGGGGCCGCTCGTCCGGTTCGTACCGGATCGTTTCGTTTTTACGGATTTCTTCCGAAGGCATTTGTCTCTCCCTGTCAATACGCCCGGCAGTCCGACTACATGCGCCAGACCACGAGCAACTGTGCGATCATCTCGTCTTCTTCCGTTCCGAGTTTATTGCGCCACTATTGGAACTCTACGCCAACCAGGAACTGGTTGGCTTCGCCAGACATCGCCTTGCCCACGTCCCACGCCAGCTGCGGCTGCGCCAGGATCGAGCCGTTGACGTCTTCCCCGAACTCGTTGGAACGACCGCCGATGTACTCGGCATGCCCCGTGAACGTAAATGATTGCTCGCCGGCTTCGATGGGTAGCAGCCAGCTCACGTCGAACATGAAGCCGTTGCCGGTCTTCGGCGCGCCTCCGCCGTCCACGCCGGTGTTGTCGTCAATGTAGGCCGTGAGATCCGTATTCAGAAACAGGAATCCCGGCACACTCCAGGAGGCCCTCAGGCCCGGCAGGTATTTCATTACCTTGGCGTCGCCCCCCGCGTTGACGCCGGCAACCAGGGCGACATCCCGAATGGGGCCCAGGCGCACGTCCTTTTTCGCCAGCTTGCCGAAACTCAGTGTAGGATACCACTCGGAATAAAAGTCTCTGTCGTTGAATCCGTCGTTCCCGCTGTCGTCAATGTAATCCAGGAGAAAGAAACTGTCGCCCAACTTCCATCTCGAGGCGTTCTGCACGGTAAACACCAGCGTCCATTGGTCGGACCCCGTGAATGGATTCACGTGCGAGCCGTACTGAAGGTGAAACTCGGTCTGCGCGACCGCGGATGTGCGGGCGGTCACCAGCACAACGCCCACAATGCCTGCGTACAGGGTTTTCATTGTGTAATCCTGACGTTATATTGGAATTGCTCGTCAGGCGTCTTGCTGAATGTTGTAACAGACCACTACAGACACAACACATTCCGCTCGGGAGGATATATGAACCTGTTCAGACTGACAACGCCCTTGTGTATTATGTGTATCGTGACGACTGCCGGTTCAGAATCGGAGAATTCGCCATCCGTATCGAACAAGCCGGCGTGGGGGTACGGCGCCGAAAACGGACCGGCCGTCTGGGGCCGGTTGAGCGGGGAATACGCGCTATGCGCCGAAGGGTCGCGCCAGTCACCCGTTGACCTCCGAAACCCCAGGCCGGCAAATCTGCCCGCCATCACCTTCAACTACCGGCCAACGCCCCTGAATATCCACAATAACGGCCACACCATAGAAGTTGCTTCCACCGGGGAGAACTGGCTCGAGGTTGGCAGCGAAAAATACAGCCTGGCGCAGTACCATTTCCACGCGCCGTCCGAACATACGGTGGAAGGCAACTCATTTGACATGGAAATGCACCTCGTTCACCGGAACAGAGAAGGCGTGTTGGCCGTAATTGGCGTGCTGATCCAGCGTGGAAACGAACACGTCGCACTCAATCAGGTGCGGAAGCATCTGCCTGCCACGCGTGGAGAAATAAAGAGCGTCGAGGGTGTCTCCGTCAATCCACTCGACCTGCTCCCTCGAAACAGGCGCGCCTATCGGTATGCAGGATCCCTGACGACGCCGCCCTGCACCGAGGACGTCAACTGGATTGTCATGGCGACGCCCATTGAACTGTCGGCGGCGCAGATTGCCGCTTTCAAAGCTGTCGTTCATAAAAATAACCGTCCGGTACAGGCTCTGAACGGCCGTGAGATTCTCATGGATATCGGAAAGGAAGAATAGACCGGGAATTCAATGGCTGGCGATTCGGGGGAGGTATTCTACAGCTTTATTCTCGTGTTATCGGGACCGGGTTCACAATCGTTCCGGGCTGCGGGCGTCGGCGACTCGTCATCGTCTGCTCCGGGTACTGTCTCAATCATAGCTGCTTTCTACGCCTGTGCCGGCATGCCCACACGCCGTTCTATTCACAGTCGCGTTCAGGACTTCCCTGGTAACGGAATCCCGTATCGATGCAGCGTAGTCGCAAGCGTAGGACGCCCCAGGCGAATCCTGCCGTCGTTCAGCAGGTACGTGAAAAGATATCCCGCGCCCAACATGAGGATCCCGATCAGGAAACAATACATCACCGCTCTGTCGGGATATACATCCTTAAGGTACCCGACGTACAGGGGACCCGTGATCCCCGCGGCGGCCCATGCCGTGAGGACGGCGCCGTAAATGGTGGACATCTTTTGGGTACCGAAGACGTCAAGGACGAAGGGCGGCATGGTCGCGAATCCACCGCCGAAGCAGAGAAGGACGTAGCAGACCAGAGCGGAGAATAGCCAGGGATTGGTCTCCGTCATCAGGATGCCGAAGACAACCATCTGACTGGCGAGAAGAACCCTGAAAACCGTGACCCGGCCGAACCTGTCGGAAAGCAGTCCCCAGAACAGACGCCCCAGGCCATTGCAGATCGAACTGACGGCGATGAGTGTTGCGCCGTATTCGGCCAGCGTGGTCGGCTCGATCGAACTATCCGCCAGGCCCCAGATCTCCTGGAGAATTTCCGACTGGAAGCTGATGACCGATATCCCTGCGGCGATATTGAAAAAGAAGACGATCCACATGATCACAAATTGGGTCGTCTTAAGATACGTTACAGCGGAGTCCGGTTCTCCGTATTCGAGCGCTTCTTCAGCCGCGCTGGCTGCGGGGGTAGCGGACGCAGGAGGATCGCTCAGTGCGAGACTGCACGGAAGCAGGATGGCGCCGAATATGATCCCAAGCCAGATGAAGACGAGCGGTAGTGCGCCTTTTGTACTTACGATCAAAAATGGCGCCAGACCCTTGCTCAGGAGAAAGGCGCCGACGCCAAAGCCCATGACCACGATTCCGGTGGCCAACCCCTTGCGGTCGGGGAACCACTTCGCAACGGTCGCGACCGGTGTCACGTACCCCAGCCCGATGCCTGCGCCGCCAATCACGCCGTAACCCAGGTAGAAGAGCGGAACGGAATCCAGGTGAAGCGCGGCCCCGGAAATCAGGTATCCGCCGGAAAACAGGATGCTGCCGGTCACCGCCAGAAACCTGGGACCCAACCGGGAGAGCATGTTGCCCGCCCAGGCCGCCGAGACGCCCAGCGTGAAAATCGCGATACTGAAGGCCCACGCCGTTTCCGTATGCGTCCAGCCGCCCTGATGCACCAGGATCGTCTGGAAAAAACTCCAGGCGTAGACTGTGCCGAAGCAGACCTGCAGAACCGTGCAGAAGATCGCAATAGCGCTTCTTGGAATACGCAACGCCTGTCCTCCGATTAACAGCCCGTTGAAAAAGTCCATCCGGGCTACGTCCGCCCTTGTGGCCGAAGTACTGCGTTGCTCGGCCTCGCCTCCAGAGCGCCCTTATCAACGGACCGTTAACCCGGCTTTTCCGCCGACCCTTCCGGTCCCCCCGCGCCTGGCGAATTCCCCGAAATGTGCCGGAACAGCCGGGCAAGATCGCCGACTTCATCATCGCGGGCAAGCAGTTCGTCGTCCTCCTGCTTATCCTGCTTTCGATCGTCAGCCAGGTCCACCGCGTAGGAAAGAAGCCCTCCCAGCGGCTTTGCGGCCAGGTTGACCAGCCAGATCGACGCCAGGACGCCAACAACAAGAAAGATACTGATGAGAATGACCTGCTGGCCGATGGCGCGCTGGATCTTGAGTGCGACGATGTCCAGGTCCATACCGACGTGTACCGTGCCGGCCACTCCGGCCAGGATCGGGCTGCCCACTTCCAGGAAGTCGCCCAGGCCCGGTATGCTTCGTTCAACAGGTTCGGTATTGGACGGATCGCTTGCCAGAATCTCCTCGGGGATGCCCGGTACGAAGGTATGCGCCAGATATTCGCCTTCTTCACTGGTAATATAGATGTAACGGATGCCCTGAATCTCGACAAATTGATCGATCATCGACTGCAGTGTCGCAAGATTCCGGTTCAGAAGGATGTCCACGCTGGCGTTGGCGATGGTCTTCGCGATGTCTTTGCTGTTGGACGCGTACTCCGCCGACAACTGCGTGTCTACCGTGTAGATGCACAGGAAAGACGTGGACAGTACGATCAGCCCGAAAAGCGCAAAGATGCCGAACCTGGTCTTCTGAAACAGCCTTTGAATTTTCATATTACGAAAGCCAGCTTTCCCAGTCGTTCAGAGTGACAAATCGGCCGTCCTGAACAACGGTATAGTAAACAGTTTGCAGTCCCTGTCGCCGGTCGGGTCCGAAAGAGACTTTCTCCCCGATGCCAAGGTCGAAATCCCGTACCGAGAAGACCGCGTCCTCCAGCCCCGCCCTGTTGGGACGATTTCCCAGACGCCTGAGAATCTCGGTCATCAGCTTGGCATCCAGAAAGCCCTCCAGGCTCACGAAGCTTCGCTCGAACGGACTGTAGGACTCTTTGACGAGTTCCTCGGGAACGGCAGGGTTGTAGCGCGCCATCAACTCCCGGTACTCTCTCACGGCGGGAATGGAAGTGTCTTCATAGCTGGGCACAACCTGGGAATTGACGAGATACCGGGTGTACGTCTCCGCGTCGTCACGACCCTCGCTGAGCAGATGCAGCAGATTCTCGCTGCCGACGAACGAGAGATTGGCAATCGGAACCTTTAGTCCCAGGTCGATCGCGTCGCGGGCGAAAGCGGCGCACGCGGCGTATGATCCGATGCAAATGACGGCGTCCGGAGAAGCCTTCTGCAAAATTTCAACCTGCCGCCTCATGCTCCCGGTGAACCTCTGACCGCGGCGGTACGTCGCCTCGCCGGCAATGTGTTCGCCATGCGCCTCAATTGCCTCCCTTACCCCCGCCCATCCGCTGCGTCCGTACGCGTCGGCCTGGTAGAACACGGCGATCCGCTCTCTGCCGGTCCGAACGAAATTGTCCACAAGCCCCGCGGTCTCCTGGCGATAGGACGCCCGGAGGTTGAACGCGAAATCCCCGTATGGCGGCTCCCGCTGCGGCTGAGCGCCGGTAAACGGGAAAAACAGATAGACCCGCTCGTCCTGGAACTTCTTCAGCAGGGGAAGCGCGCGGGTCACTGTGGGCGTACCGACGTACCCGAATAACAGGAACACGTGATCTTCAAGCATGAGCCTCATGGTGTTCTTCACGCACGGGACCGGCTGGTACCCGTCGTCATACAGCTTGAAGACGATCTGGCGGCCGCCAACCCCGCCGTTGTCATTTACGTGATTGAAGTATGATTTGGCGCCCCGGTAGAGTTCGCTGCCCAGCCCCCGGGAGGGCCCGGAAAACGCGGCGGACATGCCCAGGACGATCTTGCCTTCATATACGCCTTCAGTGCCGCCGCTGCTCGACGTTTCCGTTGAATCCCTGTCTGATCCTGCTGTCTGGGCTCCAACCTCCCTCCAACCACCCCAGGATAACGCCAGCAGCCCGATCAGGCCTCGACGGAGCAGCAACCTTCGCGTAAGATCAGACGCCTGATCGTCCCGTGCGTCGTGTCCGTCTGTCCAATCGGGAAAATCCATTCCGTTCCTCTTCAGCTGAAATACGGATTTGCCTGAATCACCGGGGATTCCGCGCCAATTCGATCGCCGGGGGACCGATCCTCAAAAATTGTACGTAAAATGGATGTCCAGCCGGTTGGCGATCCCGTCGTTCGGTCCCTTGTAAGTGGTTTGCCAGTACAGATATTCTACCGCCACCTGCAATGGCTTCCACGGCCGATATCGGCCGACAGCGTAGTAGGCCCCGTTCCTGGTGCGCCCGCCCGAAGGCACGGCATCCTCATCCGGCTTCTCCATCGTTGCCCCTGCGTAGAGTTTCCACTGGGCATTGGGCATGATCACGATCTGCGCCCACCCGCCGGTGGAGGCAATCTCCTCGCCCGTCGTTGTGTTGACCCCCTGGCCGATACCGCCCCGGATGTCCGTGAGATTGCTTCCGGTCCAGGCTTCGCCCTGAACCATGAATTGTTCGGTAAGGGAGATCGAAGCGTCAATACCCACGGCGGTGGAGGTGAAGCTTGTCTCGCCGCCCACGGGTTCGGCAGTCTCCTCGGCGCCCCAATGGGCCCACGCGCCTGCCTTGAATTTCGGCTGCTCGAATCCCAGCCGCGCCTGCAGGAAAGGCACCGCCGCGTCCCAGCCGTCCATGATGCCGTTCCTGTCCAGGTCTTTCCTGTCCACGGCCCCGGTCTGTCCCGCCGCAATCGCCAGGGAAAATCCGCCTTCCGGCTTGTACGTGAGCCTCGCCTGCGGATGGCGGTCTCCCAAATTACCCGCGTGCCACATCAGCCCGTCGTTGTTGGCGATCGGAAAGATCGGCGAAATGACGTCCCAGGCCTGGCCCGCCAGAAATTGCCAGTCCCCTCGCTGCAGGTTGAAATAGGCCTGACGAAGCCTCAGAATCTGGCGCGACTCGCTGCCGCCGTTCTGGAAATCCACCTCGACGAGACCGCTGATGCTGGATCTCTCGTCAAGTTTTACGGGTTTGAATCTCGCGCCCAACCGGGTAAGACGAGGGTACATGGTCAAATTGCCATCGGTTTCGGCGCCAGGATCTTCCGGCTTTACCCAGAAGCCGAATTGGTGGCTTTGCATCTTCGAATCGTCGATAACGGCGTCGAAACGGACAAAACCGTAAATCGTGAATTCTCCGGCAAAGGCCATATCCACCCCCCACAGCAGACAGCCCAAAATAGCTGCGGCAATTGCCTTTTTCACGAATCGATCCTTTTCAGATGGGTATCCAGGTCCGGAACCGCGCTGGCCGTACGAACTCCTGGCCTTCCTGCTGAAGCATGCGAGACAGGCGGCGGAATAGTGAAACATTCACCCGACGGGACACTAAGATTCAGCGACCTCTTCCGCACCGTCGCCGTCTTGCGCACGGACTCGTTCCACGAATGACCGGCCCCTGTTTACGGCTCTGTCTACATTGCGTCGAACGGTCTGGCGGGTTTCGATACCGCTCCGGGGCGCCAGTAGAACACCGGCGATTATTCCCAGGGCCATCCCGATGATGGCGCCGAGGCCGAATACCCCCAGGCAAAAGCTCATGTTATTCGTCTGCCGATCCACCGAAACCTCCTCGTCAGCTGGTTGTCCCGCAATCCAATTCCCGCACGAATCCCTAATTTATAATGCAAATTATCAGATTAGTCAATTTATCTGGTAGAATCAGTTGCGAAACGGCGCGTATTAGCGGCGCGGCATCATCCGCTACCGGAAGCGTATGGCGTAGAGGTCGGCCTCCTTCATCGCCACGCGAAGACGCACCGGCCTTCCCGCAAGCGCAGACACGTCCGGGCCGCTGTCCCAGTTGACCGCCCTGGCGATCTCGTCTCCATAGATCTCGACGCATTCGGAGAGCGTGTAGCCCTCGATGGGCCTGCCCTGCTCGTCCTGCATCTCGAACCGGATTTCGCCGGCCACGGACGTCGAGTAGTTGATGACCAGCTCGCCGCCAGCGAACGTGAAGGGCCTGGTCACAATCTCGCCGCCGCGGAAGGGTGCGTTGACGGAGACGAATCCGTCGGTCCGAAGGACGCCTCGACGAAGCCGGCACGACGGGTTCCGGTAGTTCTCCACGTAGTAGATCGAGATCTCCTCGGGCCCCATGGGCACAACGCCGACGCCGGCGGCCATATTCCGCTCATTCCAGTTCCTCGAGTCGAAGCCGGGACGGATGAACGGACCCATAAACCGGCGGTCCCACCGGATGCCGTCCCGGCTGGACATGAAGACCCCCTCGGACAGGCCGTCAAACCCCCAGTCCTTGTGAAACTTCCGGCCAAGCCGAAGCCGCTTGGGAAACATCAGGTAGACGTGGGGAGCACGGAAGTAGGGGGTCGCTGCGTTGGTGTACAGGTGCTCCTTCTGTCTTCCGCCCATGTCGATCAGTTCCGGCACGGACCAGTTCAGGAAGTCGTCCGACTCGGCGCGCCGAATCGACCGGTATACGCCGCCCTGAGCGGGGCCCACGCCACAATCGCAACCGGGCGTGAAACCCCTCAGGTAACTGACGTACTTGCGAATATTGACGTCCCAGAAGGCCACGTTGGGCGAGTCGAATCCGGGGTGGGCGTCGGGTGGCGCATGCAGGATCGGCCCGTCCCGGATCAGTTCCCAATGGATGCCGTCGGGCGAACCGTAACCGTAAATCGTACTGCGCCCGTCCAGCTTCTCGCCCCTCAGGAATCCCTTGTACCGCCATGAGTCCGGCGCGGCCGGATTGGGATCTTTGAAGACGCAGGCGTTCCAGTGCGTGGCCCCCATGACGATGTTGTTCTCCCTGGAGCCCTGGAACTCGTGGAGCCCGAGGGTTGGACGCTCGAAGTGGATGCCGTCGGGGCTCTCGGCGTAACAGGTCGTCCGGTTCGTTCCGTCAGGGCCGGGGGCGCGGTACCACAGGCGGTAACGCCCGTCGTCCAGGATGACGTTGGCGACCCACGAGGTCTCCCCTTCCCAGGGTTGGTCGAAGTCCAGGACGACCTCAGCCGGCGCCGGAGGATGGAGCTTGAGGCTCGTGCCCGTCATCGTGTCGATCAACCAGTCGTCGACGAACAGCTCAAGCCTGGAGTGTATGTCTCTGACGCCAGCCATGGGGCTTCCTCCTGTCACGCCGCTGATGGACCAATATGATTAACGCCAATGCTGAAACCTCCGGCTGACTGACGGGCAGGTTCCCCGCGGCAGCTACGCACATCCGGCTAGTTCCAATCCACCGGCGATTCCAGCACACCCAGCACGGCCCTTCTGACCCGGTCCAGGCCCAGTATCACCGTCCACCTCCGAACCAGGTCCGAGTCTTCGAACCGTCGCCCCTGCTCGTTCGTCATCAGATCGCCCGGCCCCCGAACCGCGATTGCAGTCGATCTTCCTTCAAACGGTCCTATCATCGCCAACCCAACGCCGCCTTCTGGCACAACCCGCTTTGCCAGATGTCCCGCCAGCGTCAGGGCGTCGGCTCCTTGCGGCACATCGGAGCGTGCGGCTGCTATCGCCTCCTCGGCCCGGCTCCCGTGCAAATCCGAGGTAACGACGCGCTCGAATCCCGCTTCGTTCAACTCCCGGGAAAGTTGCCCACCTGTGAGGGAATCCACCACCCCCAGCGTCAATTCCCGCTCTGACAGCAGCCTGCCCACAACCTCGGATACGGTCGCTTTGTCGACACCATAGACCGCCACACCCAGCCGGTTCCGAAGTTCGGTTTCCATGCCGGCTACCAACGTCCTGGCTTCATCTTCCGAATCGGCCCTGGCTGTAATGCGAACGTCCGTCTGTCCCGCGTGCGCGGCCAGACCAACCGTCGGGTTCGAAGACGTCATCAAGTCCCCGATACCCCTGTCGATATTGCTTTCGCCAACCGCGCAGGTCCGAAGTACCCGCACCCGGATAACCTTCACACCGCCCATCCTTTCAACAAGCAGCGGCACGACGGTATGCTCCATCATATGCGCCAGTTCGCGGGGCACTCCGGGCAGGCAGATAATGAATCCCCGTCCTCCTGTATCTTCACTCAGAAAACAAGGCGCCGTTCCAACGGGGTTCTCCAGCGGCCGGGCGCCTTCCGGCAGGTACGCCTGCCGTTTGTTGTTCGCGGCCATTTCTCGTCCGAAGTTGCGAAAGCGCGCCGCAATCTGACGTTCCAGCACCTCGCTGAATATTAACTGTCGACCCGTCGCGCGCGCAATCGCCTGCCGGGTCACGTCGTCCACGGTCGGCCCGATACCCCCGGACGTAATCACCACGTCCGATCGATCCAGCGCGAGATTGAGTACCTGCGTTATACGCTCCTCGTTGTCTCCCACGGTGGTCTTGTAATAGAGGTCCATACCGATATTCCGGAGCGCGACCGCCAGCAGATTCGCGTTCGTGTCGACGATTTCTCCCAGCAGAAGCTCGGTTCCGATCATAACGATTTCCGCGCGCACATCTCCTCCTCAACTGTTCTTCCATCGAAAAACCGGTGCGGCGGCCGGTTCGATCGCCACGTTCACGCACGCGGGAAGGCCGGACGCCACCGCATCGTGCAGCGCGGCCGGGAGATCCTCCGTGCGGTCCACATATGCCCCGTATCCGCCCAGCGCCTCCGTCACGCGATCGTATCTCGTCCCCAGCAGATCGCAACCCACAGTGCGATCCGGCCCATAAGTCGTGACCTGCAATTGATGCTCGGCATTCCACCTTGCGTCGTTTCCGACGATTGCGACAACCGGGAGTCCATAGCGCAATGCCGTATCCAGTTCCATCGCATGGTAACCGAACGTCCCGTCCCCCAGCAATACGAACACGGCCCTGTCCGGATAGGCCAGCTTTGCCGCCAGACCCATCGGCAATGCGCTCCCGATGGCGCCGGACGGCCCGTTGATCAATCTGAACTCCGCCGTCAATCCTGCCTGCGCCCACTGCCCGAATTCACCTCCATCGCTTACGAATATCGCCCCTTTATCCAGGAACGGCTGCACTGCATCGCACACGTCCAACGGATGCACGGGACTCGCGGCCGGGCTCAACAGACCGTCCCATTCAGCCGGTGTGGCCACACGCAAACTGTCCACGTCCGACCGCCACGTCCCGGAATTCCAGGACCGCGCGCG
>LXNJ01000271.1_pt1 | contig 37257 bp, 31 predicted proteins | sample 809081 | NCBI WGS metagenome assembly LXNJ01 (sample SAMN04870510, study PRJNA318959) | sponge metagenome | biome: sponge; feature: marine sponge reef; material: water | host: Petrosia ficiformis | place: Greece: Milos, Mediterranean Sea | collected 2013-05-29 | depth 5-7 m | reverse complement strand
GGATCTGGGCGGAGTGAAAGAGATTCGCTCCGCGCGCGGCCAGCAGGTACCCGGAATTGACCAGCAGCAGCGCCGCGGTGGCGATCAGGAGCCGGTGAGACAGGTTCATTCCCTGGGGATTGTCCTCACTGTCCTCCGGATTCGACGCCCGCCTCGCGAAGCGCCTTGCGGGCGATCCTGGTGATGAGGATCGTGACCACCACGAAGGCGGCCAGCCCGACGATCCGCAATCCGGCTTCGAGCGGATCTGATGCGCCGGACACGGCGCGGGCCACGCTGCTTCCGAGATAGATGTAGAGCAGCGTTCCCGGGAGGATCCCGGTCGCCGAGGCCGCCAGGTAGCCGACGAACGAGACCCCGGTGAGGCCGTAGGCGTAGTTCAGTACGGTGAACGGGAACACGGGGGTCAGCCGGGTGAGGAAGACGATCTTCCAGCCCTCGGCGGCCACCGCGCGATCCACCGCCGCGAAGGAGGGCTTCGTGGCGAGCCAACCGGTCACCCGCTCGCGGGCGAGGCGCCGGGCGACGAGGAAGGCGAGGGCCAATCCGATGGTCGCGCCGAGCCAGACCGCGGCGGTCCCGGCCCCGAACCCGAAGGCGCCGCCGGCGATCAACGTGAGCGCCGATCCCGGGACCGCAAACACGGTTGCGACCGCGTAGAGCGCCGCGAAGACCAACAGGCCCGTGGTTCCCTGGCCCTCTGCCCACCCGGCTCCCGCTTCGATCCAGTCCCCGATGGGAAAGATCACCACGAGGGCGAGGATCAGGGCGAGAATCGCGCCCAGTCGCAGAGTGTTGTTCATCGCCGCCTCCGATAGAGCCACTCGAAGATGGCCTTCGCTCGGGGAGTGAGTCGAGTCCGCTGGTAGGCATCGGCCACGCGCTGCGCCGCTTGCGCCCAGGTGGGGTAGCCGTGGATCGTCGAGGAAAGCGACGCGAGTCCGACTCCGTGCTTCGCGGCGACCATGATTTCGTGAAGGATCTCACCCGCGCGGGGGGCGCAGACGGTGGCTCCGAGGATCGTGTCCTTCCCCTTGCGGGTCACTACCTTGACGAAACCCCGGGTCGCTGACTCGGTGATGGCCCGATCGAGATCGTCGTTGAGGTGCCGGTAGACGTCGACCGGGACATCCTGGGCCTCCGCGTCCTCCTCCCGGAGCCCGAAATGGGCGACTTCGGGGTCCACGTAGGTCACCCAGGGGACGTACCGGTAGTCGGCCTTCGCCCGGGGCAGGGGAGGTGGCAGGAGGATGTTCCGCACCACCAGCCGCGCCTGGTAGTCCGCGGTGTGGGTGAAGCGGTAGGGACCGGCCACGTCCCCGCACGCGTAGATGTGGCCAACGTTCGTGCGGAGGGCCCCGTCCACGGGGACTCCCCCGCGAACGTCGTAGCGCACTCCGGCGGCTTCGAGGCCGAGATCCCGCACGTTCGGGGACCTTCCGGTGGCGACCAGCAACCGGGAGGCGGTGACCGACCGGGTGCCGCCGTTACAGCCCATCTCCGCGGTGATCCTGCCGTCCGGCTCCCGGCGGAAAGCCGCGACGCGGCAATCGGTGACCGTTTCGATTCCTTCGGCCGCGAAAGCTTCGTGAACGACCGCCGATGCGTCGGAATCGTCCCGGGGAAGGAGCCGGTTTACGTCAGTGAGGATCGTCACCCGGACACCGAGCCGGTTCATGACCTGGCCCATTTCGCACCCGATGGGCCCGCCTCCCAGGACGATCAGCGATTCCGGAGGTGTCTCCTGCTCGTCGAAGAACGTCTCGTTGGTGAAGTAGAGCGTCTCGTCGATGCCTCGAATGGGTGGGATGAACGGCCTCGTTCCGGTGGCGATCACGAAGTGGGCGCCCTCGAGACGCGTTCCGTCGTCGAGCTCCACGGTGTGCGGACCGACGAACCGGGCGCGGGCCTCGAAGACGTCCACGCCGAGTCCGGTGAATCGCTCCACGGAGTCGTTGGGAGCGATCCGGGCGCGCGCCTCGCGCATGTGCTCGAAGACCCGCTGGAACCGGAAACGCGGCTCCATCGCATCGAGTCCGTGGGCCTCCGCGTTGCGGATGCTCTGGATCAGTTTCGAGGTGGAAACGAGCGCCTTCGAAGGCACGCATCCGTAATTGAGACAATCGCCACCCATTTTGGCGGCCTCCACCAGCGCGACTCGTCCTCCGAGCCCCGCGGTGCCGGCGGCCGTCACCAGCCCCGCGGTACCCGCCCCGATGATTACAACGTTGTAGCGACCCTTGCCGCGCTGATTCTTCATGTTCTGACCTTTCATGTTACGTACGGAACTCTATTGCGGCGGGCCGGTCGATGAGGCCGGCGCGGGCTCCGAGGGAATTTCCCGCTCTCGAGCGCATGTCACCTGATTCGTCTCCCGCCGCGCGGGATCGCGGGGTGCTCGGCCTCGACGAGGCGGGGCGGGGCGCGGCGCTCGGGCCGCTCGTGGTGGCGGGCGTCGTTCTGGATCCCCTGAAGGCCGGCGCCTTGACCCGATTGGGCGTTCGGGACTCGAAGCGGTTCGGCGCCGGGGACGCCGCCCGCACCCACCGCAAGGCGCTGGCCTGGCACATCGAGCGGCTGGCGGAGTGCATTGTCGTCCGCGTCCTGGATGCCGGCGAGGTGGACCGCTACGCCGAAGTGGGGGACCTGAACGTGCTCGAGCGCCGCGCCGCCGACGAAATCCTGGGCGAGGCCGGAACGGTGCACCGGGTGGTTGCCGACGGGCGCCGGCTCTTCGAGGCGCTGCGGCCCCGCTATCCCCACCTCGAGGCGGTGGATGACGGGGAGTCGCACCATGTGGCGGTGGCCGCCGCGAGCGTGATCGCCAAGGACCGCCGGGATGCGCTGCTCGACGCGCTGCTGGAGCGCTATGAAGCGGAATACGGCGAAGTGAAGGGCGGCGGGTACGTGAACGCGGCCACGGAGCGGTTTCTCCGCGCCTATCACGGCCGGACCGGCCGGCTGCCTCCGGAAACCCGGATGAGCTGGAGCTGGGACGTCATCCGCGAATTGCGGGGACAACGCGGCCTCTTTTCGACATAGGGCGTCCCGGATTCACGCGGCGCCGGCGCGTTCCGCCAGTGCTCTGACGTGCTGCTGCGCGATTGGCTCGAGGGACCGGTTGTAGAGGATGGCGGCGGGGTGGTAGAGCGTGACGAACTCGTGGCCGGGCCAGTCCGGGAGCCGGAAGAAACGGCCCACCTGGGCGCCCAGGGGTCCCTTGGCGCGGTCCGGAGCGAAATGGCTGAGCGCGGTGGCTCCCATCAGCGCCACCAGCCGGGCCGGTGAGAGGGCGAACTGCCGCTCGAGGAAGGGGCGGCAGCGGGCCGCTTCGTCGCGGTGCGGCGCCCGATTCCGGGGAGGACGGCACTTCACCACGTTCACGATGAGGAGGTGATCGTCGGTGGAGAGGCCGGCCGCGGCGAAGAGGTCGTCGAGCATCTTTCCCGCACGCCCGCAGAACGCGATGCCCGCCGCGTCCTCGGAAGCCCCCGGAGCCTCCCCCACCGCGAGGATGGCGGCGTCGGGGTTTCCGCGGTCCACCACGATGTGCTGCCGGTCCGCGGCGAGCGCGCAGCGGGCGCAACCGCTCCGTCGGAGCCGCTCCCGGAATTCGGGATACCCGTTCGCGGCCAGGACCGTGCGGAGCGGATCCACCGCCGGCCCGGGCACCTGGATCAGCTTCCCCGGTGTTCGCCGAAGACGGTCCTCAGGGCGTCGCTGATCTCCCCGACGGTGGCAAGCGCGGAGACCGCACCGAGGATGGCGGGCATCAGGTTTCCGCCTGCCGACGCCACTCGTCCAACCTCGGCGAGCGCGCCCTCCACCCCCGCCGGATCGCGGCGAGCTCGCAGGGCGCGCACCCGCTCCACCTGTGCCGTCTCCGTCTCCGCGTCGAGTTCGAAGGGTTCCACGCGGCTTCCCCCTTCCTCCTGCCGGAACCGGTTCACCCCGACGACTACCTCATCGCCGGCCTCCACATCCTGCTGGTAGGCGTAGGCCGCCTCCTGGATGCGGGCCTGGACGAATCCGGCGCGGATGGCCGGGACCGCGCCGCCGAGCCGGTCCACCTGCTCGATCCATTCGAGCGCCTCCGCCTCGATCTGGTCGGTGAGCGCCTCGATGGCCCACGACCCCCCGAGGGGATCCACGGTGGCCGCCACCCCGCTCTCGAAGGCGATCACCTGCTGGGTGCGGAGCGCCAGCTCGGCCGTCTCCTCGGTCGGGAGCCCGAGCGCCTCGTCGAGCGCGTTCGTGTGGAGCGACTGGGTTCCCCCGAGCACCGCCGCGAGGGCCTCCAGTGTGGTGCGGACCACGTTCACCTGGGGTTCGAGGGCAGTGAGGGTGGATCCGGCGGTCTGGGTGTGAAACCGCAGCATCCGGGCCCTCGGGCTCTCAGAACCGAACCGGTCCTGCAAGAGCTTGGCCCAGAGGCGGCGGGCGGCGCGGAACTTGGCCACCTCCTCGAGGAAATCGCGATGCGCGTTGAAGAAGAACGAAACGCGCGTTGCCACCTCGTCCACGGGCAGCCCCCGTTCCACGGTCCATTCGACGTAGGCGAGGCCGTTGGCGAGGGTGAATCCCACCTCCTGGGCGGCGGTGCAGCCCGCCTCCCGCATGTGGTAGCCGCTCACGCTCACCGGTTGGAACCGCGGCAGCTCGCGCCGGCACCACTCGATGAGGTCGGTGGCGAGTCGCATGGACGGTTCGGGCGGATAGATCCAGGTGCCGCGGGCCGCGTACTCCTTGAGGATGTCGTTCTGGACCGTGCCGGCGATTCTCTCCGGCGCGACCCCCTGGCGTTCCGCCGCCGCCGCGTAGAGAGCGACCAGGATCGGCGCCGTCGCATTGATCGTCATGGAGGTGGAAACGCTGTCGAGGCCGATCCCCCGGAACAGTGTTTCCATGTCCTCCAGCGAATCGATGGCGACCCCGACCCGGCCCACCTCCCCGGCCGCCAGCGGATGGTCGGAGTCGTAGCCGATCTGGGTCGGAAGATCGAAGGCGACCGAAAGACCCGTCTGTCCGCTTTCGAGCAGACGCCGGTAGCGGCGGTTGGACTCCGCGGCGGTGGCGTACCCCGCGTACTGGCGCATGGTCCAGAGCCGCTCCCGATAGCCGGCGGCCCGGATACCCCGCGTGAACGGGGGCTGGCCGGGGCGGGCCAGGCTCTCTCCGCTTTCCCGCACGTCCTCCGGCCGATAGACCGGCCGGAGGGTGCGGCGCGAACGGCCCGACCCCACGGTCACCGGCTGGAATCGGATTCGGGGGCGCAGGCGAATTCACACACCAGCACCTGGTTGCCCCAGATTTCCGAACGGGACTGATCGAGGGGGCAAAGCTGGATGAGTTCCTCCTCGAAGAAGAGGGGGCATTCCTCGGTGAGGGTGGGACGAAGGTCCTCGGGCCGGGCGATGGTCATTTCCAGGCGCCGGTTCACCGGTGTCCACCCCTCCGACTCGCCCACTGCCTTCAGGTCGCGCAGGAGTTCTTCGATCTGCCGGCGGGCCACCGGGAGCGGGACCTCGCGTTCCTGGACGCCGGCGAGAATGTCGCGGGCTCTCTCGCGCAATGCGTCCACCGATACCGGACTCGCGATGGCCTCGGTCTGGTTGACGGCGGGATGGCCGGCGGAAGCCACGACGAAAGCCGGGCCGAGGAAGACGGCGGCGAGTGCGCGCAGCGGGTTCACTGCCGAGGGGCCAAGCTCTGCTGGGGTTGCGATGAGGGAGGTTGCCAGAGCCCTTCCTCCCCGATGCGGGCAGCGAGCCACGCGCGCAGCGGAACGTCCTCCGGCTGCGGCTGGTACCAGCCGACTTCCGTCGCGCCGTCTCCGAGAAGCTGCCGGAGCACCGGATCGCAGCGCTCGAGGAGCGCCTGCGGCATGGCCGTGTAGTCGAGCGCGCGAAGCCACCGGTAGCTGTATCCGAAGAAGAGCGCCTTGCGGACCACGCCGGAGGTGTTCCTGCCGTGGCGATGCCAGATCCGGCGGTCGAAGATCACGGAGTCCCCGGGCGAGGCTTCGAGGAGGAGCCTGCCGTCCCAATCCGGGTCGTCGCACTCGGGAGGAGGGGCGTCCAGCCGGTGGCTTCCCGGAATCACCTCCATGGCGCCGCGGTCCGGCCCGTGGGTGTCGGTGAGCCAATACGCCACCTTGACGGACAGGCGGGGGGCGGGACGCTCCAGTTCGAGAACCGGACGGCCGCTGTCCTGATGCCAGACGGGCGCCCGGCACTGCTGGCCGCCCCAGGTCTCGGGCGGATACACCACGAGGTGCGAGATGTACAGCTGGATGTTCCAGCCGAGGATGTCCCACACCTTGGGAACGGTCAGGGCCCAGGCGACCAGTTCCAGGAAGGCCGGATCGAAGCGGATGACCGAAAAGCGGGACATCATGTCCCCGGGACCAAGTCCCAGGCGCTGCCGCTCCCGCTGGTCGAGACGGTCGGTCGCCTCGAGAAGACGAAACCGGGCGGCCTCGTCGAGCGCGCCCGGAACGACGAGATAGCCGTCGCGCTGGAAGGCGGCCAATTCGCGGGGTGTGAGGGCGTGCCGCAGATGCGCTTCGGTGAGGCTTTCGAAGAACTGCCCTTCCATCGGAAAGTGAATCGTGGATTCGGCCGTTTCGACCGGAGGAGCGACGAGTTTTCCCACAGTTTGCGCGTGGTTCCGTTCTGGAGCGCGAGGTCGGGAACCCCGGTGGGTCCCGACCGTTAGTATTGCCGAAGTGAGCCGCGGGCGTCTTTACCTTCTCATTGGCTGGGCGGTCTTTCTGGGTCTGGGAGCCAGTATCTATCTGGGTCCCTACTTCGCGGCGTGGCAGATACGTGAAGCGGTCGCCGCCGGTGATGCGGACACCCTCCACGACTTCGTTGACTTCGAAGCGGTGCGCGAAAACCTCAAGGGCGAACTCCGCCGCACGCTCGGAGCGTCGCAACGTGCCGAGAGCCGGCGCAGCGCCGAACCGGAGGACGGGGGAACCGCGGCTCCGGAGCCGGCGCCCGACCTGTCCTCCCAACTCGCGGTGGCGGTCGGCGAGGCGATGATCGATCAGTTCGCGACCCCCGAAGGAGTCGACCGGGCGCTCCGCGACGGCCCGGCTGCGGCCCAGGGGTGGTCCGCCTTCCTGGACCTCGGGGAGGACGCCGGGGAAGCGGTCGAAGGGGCCGGGGGGGTATCGGTAAGCGCCGCCTACGAGGGATGGAACGATTTCGCCGTCCGGCTGGGCGTCGAACGGGACCCTTCGGACGAAGATCCTCTCTGGGCGGACATTTTGTTTGAGCGGCGCGGTATCTGGGCCTGGCGGGTCACCGGCGCCCGGGTGAGTCCGGACGCGATCCCGCTGTTGGCGCGCTGATCCGGGCGTTCGCTTCCTCGAGGGTCGGAATCCCCCGGGTGCCGGGGGATTCGATGCTGATCGCGGCCGCGGCCGCAGCCAAGCGGGCGGCGTCTTCGGCAGGCACGGCGCTCCACAATCCGACGAAAAGGGCAGCTGCGAAGACGTCGCCCGCCCCCGTGGGGTCCGTTTCGACCCCCCGGATTGCGGGAATCGCGGTCGCGGGCACGCCCGAACGGCGGAGGACCGCCCCCCGGCGGCCACGGGTTACCGCGACGAAGGGAACCACAAGCTCCCCGTGCTCCGGAAGTTCCGTCTCGGAGAGCGATACGAAGTCGAGGCCCCGGAGTCTGGCGAGCGCTACTTGGGACCAGCGGATCGAAACGCGTCCCGCGGCGTCCGAAGCGCGGAGGAGGCCCTGGGGAACGGCCCCGGCGAGTGCGCCCCGCCCGTGCGGCCGGGGAAGGGGACCGGCGCCCTCGATTTCATCGGCCACCGGGCAGTAGAGGACGGCCGACCCGGAAGGGAGTTCCCCGACGGCGCGCCGGATCGCCACCTCCGGGATGACCGCGGCGCGGCTGAGGATGGTCTGCTCCCGCGAACCATCCGCGAGATAGCGGTTTTCGAACCTCGTCCGTTCCGGTGAAGGCGCGCGGCAAACCTGAATTCCGGCCAGCGCGTCGAGATGGGGAAACGACGGGTCCGTTGCGGTCAGGATCGTGACCCGCCGCCCAAACCGGTGTGCCAGCAAGCCGGCGAAGGCGGCGGCGCCCCCGAGCCGTGGACCGTCGGGTGTCAGGTCTTCGGTCAGGTGTCCCACGACGAGAAGCCGCCTAGAATCCGGCCCGTCGTTTGTTCCTCGTTCAACCGCCCGCATAGCGTGGCTCCCGGAACAGGCTAACGGCCGGACATGCTCGTCTGGACTTCGCTCATCGCCCGCGACAAGCGGCGCTCGCTGCTCTCGCTCTCGGGCACCGTCCTGGGTGCGCTCTTCTTTGCCCACCTCGGGAACTTCTATGGGTGGACGCTGCCCTGGCTGATCGGCGGCTTCCTGGTGGCTTTCTTCGTCATCCGCTCGGTGGGGGCGACCACCTGGTTCCTCAGCCGGCATCCCTTTTCGGTCTGCGATTTCGGCCTCAGCGAGGCCGCCGTCCCCGGAGGGGTGATTCACTGCGCGGTCCGCATCGTGACGAGGCGGCCGGTCGAGATCAAGGAGGCCCGGATCACCTTGACCGCCGAGCGGCGTGACGCGGACGGAACGAGCCGGAGAGTTTTCTCAGAGGATCACGAACTATGGCGCGGGGAGTCTCTGCCGGCCGCGGCCCGCTGGGAGACGGCCTCGGAACTGCCGGTCCCGGAGGATGCGCGTTTTTCCTATCGGTCCTTCGAGGGACGTTTCCGGTGGCTTGTGCGCGCCCATCTCGAAACGAGCGACGCCACGGTTGCCGAGGAGGAAATCGAGGTCCTCATCGCCCCCGCGGACTAGCGCTTCAGGAAGGGGAAGTCGCAAGGCAGTGCTGCCCCCCCGGCGGCTGACAGCCTGTGACAAGGCCCTCGCGGTGTCCGAGTGGCGATGCGTCCCGGCCGAACCGCCCCCCACCGGGAGAACCGGGCCGCGCTCCTGTCGGTGCTCACGGGGTTCCACCACCGGCTGTTAGAGCCGGACCTGGACCACGAGAGCGTCGTAGCCCTGGCCCTTCAGGGTGCGGGCCGTCAGTTCCGCGTCCGAGCGCTTCAGGAAACGTCCGACGCGTACGCGGTGAACCCCGTCACCGGGGGTTACCTCGACCCGCGAGTACCCGTCGGCGCGGAGTCTTTGGGAGAACTCCTCGGCGGCCTGGCGGCGGCCAAAGGCGGCTACCTGAACGGTGAACGGGGTGCGTGGGGGAATGCTCGCGACTGTCAGCCTTACCTGCGCTACTCCCTGCTGGAGGATGCCGAGGCGGCGCGCCGCCTCGTGGGACAGGTCGATCACGCGGGAGCGGACGAAGGGGCCGCGGTCATTGATGCGGACATGGATGGCGGCCCCGGTCGCGATGTTCGTGACTTCGACGATGGTGCCGAAGGGCAGGGTGGGGTGCGCGGCGGTCAGCGCGGCGGGATCCATCGGCTCGCCGCTTGCGGTCGGGCGGCCTCGCTCTTCGATCCCGTACCAGGAGGCCTCACCCACCTCGGTGAGGTCCGGCGGCGTCGCCGGCGACCGGTTGGTACTGGCACAGGCGCCCGCGAAGAGGGCGAGGAGCGCAAGGACCACAAGCGTCCGGCGCGATTCGTGAAAGGTGACAGGGTCCGGAAATTTCATTGCTTGTACCGCCTCCGGAAGTCGGGGCTGGCGCCGCGCGGAATGGAAAGCGATATCCAGTCCGGGGTGGTGATACGGGCCAGCAGGACGATCTGACCGGTGTGATAGGCCAGGTGAACGATTTGTCTCTGGATGGCTTCCTGAACAAGGAGGGCTTCGCCGCGGATATGAACCGTCCGGGCGAGATCCGCGGGATCGAGCCCGGCCATCACCCGGTCCGCCAGCGCGAAAGCGGCGTCCCACTCCACGAGGAGTTCCTCCCTGCTCAGGTGGTCGCAGGGATCGAATTCAGATTCGCGGTTCCGATCGGATTTCTCGCCGTCGGTGGTCAGGAAGTCCGTCCACCGGGACCGGAGGTTGCCGGTCAGGTGGCGGATCAGGATCCCGATGGAGTTGGTTTCCTCGGAGAGTCGGTGATGGATTGCCGCGGTGCTCGGAGCCTGGGCGATCGCCGCTTCCGCCAGGCGGCGCAACCGTGCGAACTCGAATCGCGCGGTCTCGAGATACACCTCCCCCGCCGATCTGGCGTCCACCGACAGGTGGCCGTTCGGCTGGGTAGGCATGGGAATAGGCGTTGTTCAACGTTGCGGGAAGGAGATTGGGACGGACCAAGGTCCGCCAAGACGAAGTGCTCGGGAAGAAGCGTGTTGTCCGCTTCCCGATTCGGGGCGTAATTTGCGGCGCGCCGCCGGAGCGGCTGACACTCGGGCAAAGCAAAAAAACTCCAGATCAGGCCCTTTTGCCACAACCGCCAAGTCATGGAGGCGGTGCCGCCGGAACCGGAACTGGAAGGAACGCTCCGCGCGCCACGCAGAACGAACGTGTTTCGAGTCTAACGCAAAATCCGGGTCCCGCAAGCGCAAGGGGGCTTCCTCGGGGGGGATTTCAACCGTAGCCGGCGCTCTCCTCGGGGTAGCATTCCCGGCCCATGAAGCCTGTCCATCCGCTGTCGAGGCGGCGTTTCCTCGGGTCGGTTCCGATAGCGGCCGGAGCGAGCGCGCTGGCCGTCGAGAATGCCGTCGCCCAGGGAGGCGGTGCGGCCTTCGGGAAGAGCGGCCTTCGGATCCTGAGCGAACGGCCAGTGAACGCCGAGACCCTGGTTGCCGACCTCGATCCCCGCAACACGCCCAACGACAAGCACTTCGTCAGGAACAACGGCGGTCTGCCGCCGCGGGCGCTTTCCGGCAGCCTCGACGGCTGGTCTCTCCGCATCGATGGTGAGGTGGGAAACGCGCTGGAGTTGACGCTCGATGACCTCAAGTCCCGCTTCGAGAATGTGAGCCGGGCTCTCGTGCTGGAATGCGCGGGAAACGGGAGGGCAGCGTTCCAGCCCGGCGCCTCGGGAAACCAGTGGTGGCTCGGCGCCGTCGGGTGCGCCCGGTACACCGGCGTCCGTCTTGGTGACGTGCTGAGTGCAGCCGGCGTCCGCGATACCGCTGTCTACGTCGCCTACTACGGCGAGGATCCGCATCTGAGTGGAAACCCCGAGGACATCCCGATCTCGCGGGGCGTCCCGCTGTCCAAGGCCATGGACGAGTCCACCCTGCTGGCCTGGGAGATGAATGGCGAGCCCCTGCCGCCTCACCACGGTTTCCCGCTCCGCGTCGTCGCCCCCGGTTTCCCCGCGTCGGCGAGCGGGAAATGGCTGCGCCGGCTTTGGGTCCGGGACCAGGTCCATGACGGCCCCAAGATGACCGGTTTTTCCTACCGCGTGCCGCGCTACCCGGTGGCGCCGGGAACCGACGTGCCCGAGGAGGACATGGAGATCATCGGCCCCATGCCGGTGAAGTCCATCATCACCCGTCCCGAGACGGGAATCCGGCATGCCGGCGGGGGGCCGCTCGCGATCCGGGGATGGGCGTGGGCCGGTGACGGGCCGGTGAACGCGATGCACCTGAGCGCCGACTTCGGGGCGACCTGGCTCCCCTGTCAGCTCGAGGAGCCGGAAAACCCGTTCGCCTGGCAGCGTTTCGAGGGCTCTCTCGCCTTCGACATCCCGGGTCACTACGAAGTCTGGGCGCGCGCGACGGACCATCAGGGGCGCCAGCAGCCCATGGTCGTACCCGGCTGGAACCCAAGGGGTTATCTGAACAATGCAATGCACCGGATCGCGGTCACCGCTCTTTGAGATGAAGCGTCTCGTCATCCCCGGTTTCCTCGCGCTGCTGCCCCTGACCGCGTTCGCGGGCTCGGAGGGGCGCGGCGTCCCCGGCGGGTTGAAGGCGCAGGAAACGGATGGGAAGGCGCTGGTCGAGGAGAACTGCCTTTTCTGCCACGACGATAGCTACATCGTGTCCTTGAACCTGGCGCGGGAGGAGTGGGGCGACATTCTCATGATGATGCTCGGGATGGGGATGCCGCCGCTCGAACCGGAGGTTGAGGAACAGATCCTCGACTACCTCGAGGAAAACCACGGACCTGACGACTCCTCGGGAAGTTCCGGTGGCGAGACGGCCGCCCAGGCCTCCGATCCCGGGGAGGACCTCCCCTGGGCCTACCCCCGGTACCGGCCGAATCCGCTCTTCTGGCGGGAGCGATAGCGCTAGCGCTGCGCTAGCGCACATTTTTCATACTCCGGGCCGTCGTACGGCTCGTGTCGGCGCCGTCATCGGCGCGAATCGCGGTGCGCCGCGCCCGCCTTTGGCGGGCGGTGCTGACCGGAGGCCAGTTCTCCCGGTGGGGGCCGGCGTTCCAGTACCGGGCTTGCCGTCCGGGTTGTTGGCGTTCCCGTACCGGGTGGGCAGTCCGGGTTGTCCGCTACCTCAGCGGGATGTCGGTGAACTCGTGCTCGTAGATCGCCTCGCGGATTTCTTCAGCACTCGCGCCGTCTTCGTGCATCTCTTTGGCCAGGAGGACCTCCTGGAGACAGGTGCTTCAAGTGGCGGCGTGATTGTCCACGTAGCAATCGAGCAGGCTCCCATGGTCTTCCGAAGCGCCGTGACAGCCGCAAAGGCACGGTAGCTGGACGAGCACCTCGGGGATCTCCTTCGCGATGGCGTACGTCGTCTGCAGCGTTTCGTTCTCGTAGGTGGTCGGGGGGAGCGTCACCGGGAAGGGGCGGGCCTCCTCCACGGAGTCGTAGTAGGGAAACGGCTTGGAAGCCTGGTTCCCCAGGTTGTATGCGGAGGCGGACAGGTCCGAGGCCGGCTGCAGGCCGCTTTCCACTGTCGTGTCCTCGAAGGCGGCGACGAAGAAGACCGCCGCGCCCAGCACGAGCACGCCGACCGCCAGGATCGGCGCGGCGCCCCATCCCTTCCGGGTGGACGCCGGTTCGGTGGCTTTCGGGGAAGCCGGGGCCTTTCCGGCTCCGGAAGTTCCGTGAAGACGATTCGGACGGCGCTTCTTCATGATGGGGCCGTATCCTAGCAACCTGTGGACAAAGTGACGCGGTGTTCGAACGGCGATGCATCCCGGCTGAAACAGGCCGCTGCGCGGCCCTCATCGTTGCGTTTCGGCAGGAATACACCGGGTATTCCTCCCTCACGCGCCTTGTCAGCCGGGCGCCTCACCGTTCTCGGCACTCACGTCACTTCATCCACAGGCTACTAGCAATCCGTGGGGCAAGTGAAACGACCACCGGGATCCTGCCGGAAGAACCGAGCGACGCGAGTCTCCGCGCCGGCCGCCGACAGCCCCCGGGGAACGTGAACGGACCGATGTGCGGCGCGGATTCCTGACAACTCCAATCTCCCCGTGACCGCAATCTGGACTTCCCGCATTGCGGTATTCCTGGGGGCGCTGCTGCTCTTCCTGGTCCAGCCGATGGCGGCGCGCAGCCTGCTGCCCTGGTACGGGGGAGCGCCGATGGTCTGGGCGGTCGCGCTCTTCTTCTTCCAGGCGGTTCTGCTCGGCGGGTATCTCTACGCCCACCTCCTGGTGACCCGCCTGGCCCAGCGGCGCCAAGCGGTCGTCCATGCCGCGGTGCTGGCCGCGGCCGCATTGCTCTGTCTTCCGCCGCTCGCCGGGCCGGACTGGGCGCCCGTGGGAGGAGAAGCGCCCGCCGGCTGGATTCTCCTCACTCTCGTCGTGACGCTGGGCCCCGCCTTCTTTGCGCTCGCGGCAACGACCCCCCTGGTGTCCGCCTGGGTGGCGCAGGCCACGGCGCGCCGCGGAAACGACGAGCCCGCGCCGGACGTGTACCGGCTGTACGCACTGTCGAACGCCGGTTCCCTCCTCGGCCTTGTCCTCTATCCGCTGCTTCTCGAGCCGCTTGTCGGATTGGTCGGCCAGGCGCGGCTGTGGTCGGCGGGATTTGTCTTCCTCGCCGTCCTCATGACCCTGTCCGGTCTGCTCTCCCGTCAGGGCGCTGGGAGCGCCGGGTCATCCGGCCAACCGGGGACCGCGCACTTCCACCCCGCGGCGTTCGGGCTCGCGGCGGTTGGTTCACTGGCGCTGGTCGCGGTCACGACACATCTGACCCGGGATGTGGCCGCCGTTCCGTTCCTCTGGATCGCGCCTCTCGCCCTGTACCTGGTGACGTTCATCCTCGCCTTCCGGGGCGGAGACCCCTATCCCCGGCGGGTCCTGGTTCCGCTGCTTCTCACCTCGGTGGCGGCGTGCTTCTACGTGTGGTTCCGGGACATCACCTACGGTCTCGAAAGCGCCCTGTTCGCGCACGGCGCCGCCGCGCTCGCGTTCCTGTTCACCGGCTGCTGGATCACCCACGGGGAAATCGCGAGGCGAAAACCCGAGCCGTCCCGGCTGACCGGGTTCTACCTGTCCATGACCGCGGGAGGCGCCCTTGGCGGGCTCCTCGCGTCCATCGGGAGCCCGCTGCTGTTCCCGAATGTCTGGGAGTACCCCCTCGCGCTCGTGCTCGCCGTGGTGGTCGCGTTCAGCGTGGCCCGTCCGGCTTCGGGAGCGGCGCGATCTCTCGCCTGGAAGGCGGTGCCGGCGACCACGCTGGGGATCGCCATCGCGATCAGCGCCCTCGAACATCGACGCCCACTCTCCGCGACCCGGAATTTCTTCGGCGTGGTCCGGGTGATGGAGGCGTACCCGGGTACCCCGGACTGGCGCCGCGACATGTGGCACGGAGGGATCGCGCATGGATCCCAGTGGTTCGTGCCGGGAAGACGTACCGAACCCACGCTCTACTACTACGAGGGAACGGGTATCGAGGCCGTGCTGAACCGGCATCCGCACCGGCGGCTGGTGCGTCCTCTCCGGGTTGCGGTCGTCGGGCTCGGCACCGGCTCCATCGCGGTTCACGGACGCCGCGGGGACCTGTTCCGCTTTTACGAAATCGACCCCCAGGTGGTGCAGGCGGCGCGCGACTACTTCACTTTCCTCACGGACACGCCGGCGGAGGTGGAGGTGGTGCTCGGTGACGGCCGGCTGAGTCTTTTGCGTGAAGGCCGGGCGGGGGACGAAGGATTCGACGTGATCGTCCTCGACGCCTTCGCAGGGGATGCGATTCCCGTCCACCTGCTCACCGCGGAGGCCTTCGACCTGTACCGGGACCGCCTCGCTCCCGGCGGCACGATTGCGGTCCACATCTCGAACCGCCACGTAGACCTGGCTCCCGTGATCCGCGCCCAGGCGCTCCGGCTGGATCTGCTGTCGCTGCTCACGGTGAGCGAGCCGGACGCCGAGCTCTTTCACTACACCGCGACCTGGGTGCTGCTGAGCCTGAACACCGACCTGGTGACCGATCCGAGCGTCCTGGGGAGAGCGGAACCCTGGACCGGGAATGCCGCCGAGCCGGATGCCCGGTACCTGTGGACGGACGACCATTCCAACCTGCTTGACGTCCTGCGCTGACGCACGGAACCTGCGGATCGGGTGGGACGTTGGCTGGGGACAGAGGCGAAAGTGACGCGAGCGCCCGGAGAACCGGGCGGCGTGACTTTTCCCACCGGCTGCCGAACCCTTACGATTCACGGTTCTCAAACGTCATGGGAGGACCCAGATGACCCGAATGAGCCCTCTTTGCGCGTCCGAGAGGCGCCCGGCGCAGGTCGCCGGCATCCTCGCGGCCGCGCTCCTGTTCGCCGTTCCCCTCGCGGCCCAGAACCGCGACATGCCCGAAGGCGAATGGCGCTACCAGAGCGGCGATGCCTGGGGCACCCGCTCGTCACCGCTGACCGACATCAATGCCGACAACTTTGGCGACCTGGAGGTCGCCTGGATGTGGCGCGGTGACAACTTCGGGCCGAAGCCGAGCTTCCTGTCCAAGTCCACGCCGAGCTACATCAACGGCAAGCTGTACACCGTGGTCGGTTACCGGCGGGCGGTGGTTTCGATCGACCCCGTGAGCGGTGAGACCCTGTGGACCTACACCGAGCCCACCACCCGGCGTTGGGAGGAGTCCATGCGCTCGAGCTACGGCAAGGGCGTCGCCTACGCCGAGATCGACGGGAAGGTCGTCATCTACGTGGTCAGCCCGGGGTTCTTCCTGCACGCGTTCGACGGTGACACCGGGGAACACATCGAGGGTTTTGGCGCACCCGTGGACATCCCGGGATTCCCGAAGACCGGCGTCGTGGACCTCCTCGCCCACTTCGGCTACAACTACGACCCCTACGAGGGGTTGGCTCCCACCGTCGGGTACATCACGAATTCCTCGCCCCCGATCGTGGTGAACGGAACCATCGTGGTCGGGAATTCCCACGCGCAGGGTTACCACCAGACCCGCATCGAGAACGTTCCCGGCGACATCCTCGCGTTCGACGCGCGCACCGGCGACTTCAAGTGGAAGTTCAACGTGACCCCGCGCTCCGAGGATGACTTCGCCGCCAGCACCTGGGAGAACGACTCCTGGAAGTGGACGGGCGACGTCTCCTCGTGGGCCCCGCTATCGGCTGACCTCGAACGCGACATCGTCTATATCCCGACGAACGCGCCGACGATCGACTTCTACGGCGGGTTCCGGCCGGGAGACAACCTGTTCGGGACCAGCGTGATCGCGCTCAATGCCCAGACCGGCGAGCGGGTCTGGCACTTCCAGACCACGCACCACCCGATCTGGAACCACGACCTCCCGAACGTCCCGATCCTGGCGGATGTGGAAGTGAACGGCGAGAAGGTGCCGATGGCCATCCAGACGACCAAGCAGGGTTACACCTTCGCGTTCAACCGGGAGACCGGCGAGCCGGTGTGGCCCATCGAGGAGGTCGAGGTTCCGCAGTCCATCGTGCCGGGCGAGAAGCTGTCGCCGACCCAGCCGGTCCCGACGGTGCCCGCGCCGGTCGAGATGCTCGACCTCAGCGAAGACAACCTGATCGACTACACCCCGGAACTGAGGCAGAAGGCCATCGAAATCGTCTCCGAGTACACCGTGGGCGGTCCCTACATGCCTCCGATTCCCAGGGGTTACGACGAGAACAAGGGGTGGATCGCCTGCGGCGTCCACTCTGCGGTCAACATCACCCACCCGGCCGCCCTCGACCCCGCGACCGGAATCCTCTACCAGTCCTCCGGTCCCAACTGCTCGGGGCGCATCGTGCAGCCGGGGGTGGACGCCGACCAGCCGGACCACGACTGCACCTCGCCAAGCGGCAAGTGCACCACGATCGGCGAGACGGTCGCCGACTGGGTCAACTACCGGGCGATCGGGATCCCGGGTCCGGACGGGCTGCCCATCTACAAGCCGCCCTACAGCCGCGTCACCGCGATCGACATGAACACCGGCGAGCACCTCTGGTGGATTCCGATCGGCGAGCCCAACGACCGGATCAAGAACCATCCGGCCCTCGAGGGCGTGGACCTGTCAAACGTCGGGGGGCAGGGCCGCTCGATCCTCATGGTGAGCGGCGACCTGCTGCTCACGACCGAGGGCATGGCGGGGCCGCAAGTGCTGAACGCCCACGACAAGAGGACCGGGGAAAAGGTCGGCAGCATCGAGCTTCCGGCGACCGGGATGTACGGCATGATGACCTACAAGCACGAGGGACGGCAGTACATCGTGGTCCAGACGGGCCAGCGCGGCCGAGTGCCGGAGTCCTACACCGCCCTGGCCCTGCCGAAGGAATAGGGGCCACTGAGCCTCTGAGCGGTAGGGGACGGGCGGGGGCCGCCCCTACCGCGCCGGTTGCGGATGGGACTTCCGATGGGTAGTTCCTTCCCGGGGGAGCTTCCGCGGCCAAGCGCCACGGTCGAGGCCCGGTTGGATGACGGGGTTTCGGCGCCCGTACGCCGGTACGGGAACCCGCAGGGATTCCGGCTGCTGATGAGTCACGGCAACGGGCTCGCCATCGACCTCTACTACCCGTTCTGGTCGCTTTTCCTCGACGACTTCGACGTCATCGTGTTCGACCTGCGCAACCACGGGGCGAACCCGCTCGGAGATCTGGCGCAGCACACCGTCCCGAACCTCTGCCGCGACCTGGAGGTCATCGGACAAACGGTGGACCGCGCCTTCGGGCTGCGGCCCCGTGCCGGGGTCTATCACTCGGTTTCCTGCCTGGCCGCAGCCATCACGCCGTCTCTCGCCGTTTCGTACGCAGCTCTCGTGCTCTTCGAACCGCCCTTCTTCCAACCGGGAGTCAGCCGGCGGGTCTTCGAACTCGCGTGCAGCCAGGCGGCGGCCCGAACCCGCATCCGTGCGGCCCGCTTCGGGAGTGAAGACGACTTTGTCGACCTCATGAGCGCCCAGCCGGGGATGGCGCGGCTCCTGCCCGGGGCGGCTCGGTTGATGGCCCGGACCACACTGCGTCCCATTCCGGCGGGGGGCTCGGAACTCCGGTGTCCACCTGACTACGAGGCGAAGATCCTGGCTTCGATCCCTGCGTTTTCGCACCTGTTGGATCCGGGGACCCTGCCGCTGCCCGTGAAGGTGATCGGAGCCGACCCCGAACTGAAGCACTACTTTCTTCCGCCCTGCGCTCTCCAGTCCACCGGGTCCCTGGACTTCGAATCCATCCCTGAAACCACCCATCTCGCGCAACTCGAGAAACCGGAGGCGTGCGCGCGGCTGACGGTGGAATTCCTCCGGAAGATCGCGCTCGGCGGGCGCTGAGTCGTCTCCCCGGGGGAGCCGGCGCGAGCCCGCGGGTCAGGAGTCTCCGGTAGCAGCAGTCAGCCGGTACGCCATCGCGGCGGCGAAGCGCGGTTCACTGAGGTCCATCAGCCGCCAGGCTTCGGACGGCGCGTGCGGAAAGCGGAACTCGGCGGAGCGCGCGCCGTCCAGCATCACCGGAGGGATCTCGAAGCGGGATGGATTCAGCGAGAAGCCGGTTCCGAGGGCCTTGATGAGCGCCTCCTTCAGGCTCCACAGCCGATAGAAGAGGTCCGTTTTCCGGGGTCCCGTGGCCGCCGTGAGTGCGCGCCTTTCGGCGGGGCCGTAGACGCTGTTCCCGATGCCGTCGAAATTCCGGTCCGGAGCGCGTTCCTCCAGGTCTACCCCGAATCCGTCGTGTTCCGCGAACCCGATGAGGCCGTGGAGGCCGCTGTGGCTCACGTTGAAGCTCACCGGTGAGGGTGTCCCGTTGACCTTCGCAAACGGCTTGCCGTGTTCGAGATAACCGAAGGAAAGCTCCTCGTTTCGGCACTCGAGCCTCTCGTTGAGGTTGATCCGGAGCGCCGCCCGGCAAAGGGCAAACTGGCGCCGCGCTCCCTTCACCACAAAGCGCTCCCACCGCCGCCGCTCGTCCTCGTCGAGCAGGGCGAGAGCCCGCTCCTCCCGCTCGGGGTCGGGCCGCAGGTCCACATGCAGAATCAGTGAACCTTCGGCCTCGTACCACGGGCTCCACCACGGATCGCCGACAGCGGTCATCTGCCGGCGCCGCTTCGGGGTGCGAGCGTTACCTCGCGCAGGTAGGCCCCCAGGCCGCGCGCCCGGTCCCACTGGCGCGGATAGCCGAGTGAGACCTCCTGGAAGGGCACCCCGTCGAGCCAGTGAGTGCCGCGAATGTGAAGGTGGCCGTAGACGACCGCGCACGCGTTGAAGCGCCGGTGCCACCCGCTGGTCCGCCGGGTCCCGCACCACGGCGTGAACCGGGGCACCCGGGGGAGCACCGCATGTTCCTCCTCGAGCGGAAAGTGATTGATCAGCACCTTGGGGATGTCCGCCGGGCACGCCGCAAGCCGTCCAGCGGCGGAATCGCAGCGGGCGGCGCACCACGAGTCGCGATCCGGAAAGGGGTCGGGATGCAGCACGTACTCGTCGGTGCAGACGTTTCCGAGCTCCCGAGCCCAGCGAACCACCCCGTCGCGCGTCACGTGCCGCGGCCGGAAGCTGTAGTCGTAGAGGAGGAACAGCGGCGCGATCAGGGCCCTTCCGCGTTCGTGCTCGAAGACTGGGTATGGATCTTCGGGAGTGAGGGCGCCGTGTCCACGAGCGATCTCGACGAGGCGCTCATAGAGCGCGACGCCCCGAAGACCGGGCGTCGTGTCCGGAAGAGTCCAGAGCTCATGGTTTCCGGGGACCCACACGATTTGCCGGAATTTCGGGGTCAGCTCCTGGAAAACCCGGTCGAGCCCCTTCGGGCCATCCGTGATGTCACCCGCCAGGATGAGCCAGTCGTCCGGATGGGACGGGAACTGCTGCATCGCTTCGCGGTTTGCCGGATGGGATACATGGAGATCCGACAACGCCCACAAACGCAACGGACTACCGCCCGGGCCGGCAGGGCTCCGACATCAGCATGGATTCGACCGAATTCTAGATCGGACCTGGTGCGAACCGGGCGGGCTCGGACGCCGCGTGGGTCTTGCCCCAAGCTGCTGGCCCGGCCTCCCGGCCCAAGTACACTCCGCCGTCATCATGAGAGGTGAGGTGCGGTCGGTTGCCGCCGTTGCCGCGTGGAGTCCGTGCTGATGTTTCGGCGTTTCCTCTTCGTCCCGATCCTGCTGGGCGGGGTCGCGGCGGTGGCCCTTCTGGTCGCCCTTGGTCCGGAACCGGAGGCCCAGGAGATCGAGGCCTCGCTCCCCGAGGTTCAGGTGCAAACGGTGCGGCTGGATACGCAGCGGGTCCGGGTGCACGCGGACGGGACGGCGCGGCCCGCGCGGCGCACGAGGGTCGCCGCCCAGGTCGCCGGCGAGATTGTCTGGGCCGCGGACCCGCTTCGCGCCGGAGCATCGGTCGAGGAGGGGATGGCGCTCTTCCGGATCCGGCAGACCCCCTACGCGCAGGCGGTGGCGGAAGCGCGAAGCCGTCTCGCGGAAGCCGAACTCCGCCTGCTCCGCGAGCAGGCGGCCGCGGAACTGGCCCGGACCGAATGGCAGCGGACCGGAACGGAGCCGGATCCGCTCGCGCTCGGCGCGCCGCAGTTGAAGGCCGCCGAAGAGGGCGCGGCGGCCGCGCGGGCGGCGCTTGCATCCGCGGACGAAGACTTCGAGAACACCGAAGTCCGGGCGCCGCACGCCGGCCTGGTCGTTTCCCGGAGTGCCGAAGTGGGAGAGTGGGTCGCCCCGGGCCAGTCGCTCCTGGAACTGTTCTCCCTGGATGTGTTCGAGGTGCGGGTTTCGCTGCCGGACGCGGCTCTCACCCTGGTGGACCTCCCGTTTCCGGGAAGCGGGCGGCGGGGGCCGGGAGCTCGGGTCACCGCGACGTTCGGACCCCCGAACGCGGAAGTCCGCTGGGCCTGGGAAGGACGGCTGACGCGAATGGAGGGCGAGATGGATCCGGCAACGCGCTTCGTCCCGGCCGTGATTGAAGTGGCGAGGCCCTACCAGCAGGCTGCCGATGGCAGGCCCCCGCTCGTGGCCGGGATGTTCGTGCAGGTCGAGATCGAGGGGAAGGAGCTTGGAGAGGTTGCCGCGGTCCCCGTGAGCGCCTTCCGCGCTGATGGCACCGTGCTCGTCGTGGACGGCGAAGATCGGATCCGGATTCGGGAGGTGGACGCATTCTGGCCCGCGAATGAAACGGCGCTCCTGGTTCGCTCCGGTCTTCGAGCCGGCGAGCGGTTGGTGGTTTTTCCGCCGTCCCTGGTCGCAGAGGGAATGCGGGTCCGGATCGCCGGTTCCCCGGATGGGGCGCTTCCCTCCGGAGGCGATGCGCCGGAGGGTCCCTGAGCGATCAGCGGCGGGATGGACGGAGAACTCCCTGACCCGGACCGGGGTTCCACCGGCGTAGTCGCCTGGTTCGTCCGGAACCGGGTCGCCGCCAACCTGATCTTCTTCGGCGTTTCGCTGGCGGGGTATCTGGCTCTCGGCGGGATACCGCACGAACTCCTTCCGGAAACCTCCTCCCCCGCGGTTGTGGTGCGGGTCGTGCTACCGGGGGCGGAGGCGGAAGTCGTCGAGTCCCGCGTGCTGCTTCCACTCGAGGAAGCGCTGCGGGGCATCGAGGGTGTGCGCGAGATGACCGGCCTCGCGACGGACAACACCGGGGCGCTCACGCTCGTACTCGAGGCCGGCGCGGACATTCGCCGGATCGGGGACACGGTGCGCGAACGGGTCGGGTCGCTCACCTCGCTTCCGGCTGAGGTGGAGGATCCCGTAGTTTCCGAGATTGCTCCGTATCGGGAGATCTTCCGGATCGCCGTGCACGGGGCGGCCAGCGAACGCGATCTCCACGAGGCGGCCCGGCTCGTCCACGACGCGGTGGTGGCGCTACCGGGAGTGGCCGCGGTGCAGCGGCTGACGGGCTGGGATCAGGAACTGACCATCGAGATCCCCGAGCAGAATCTGACCCGGTTCGGGTTGACCTTCGACCGCGTGACGGACGCCGTCCGGCTGGGGTCCGCGGACATTCCCGCGGGCACCGCGCGGAGCGGTGCCCACGAACTCACACTGCGTACCGAGGGCGCTGCGGCCACCGCTGAGGATTTCGAGCGGATCCCGGTGATTGCGGCCCCGGACGGCGGCATGGTGCGTTTGGCGGACATCGCTACGGTGACCGACGGCTTCGCGGTGTCGGATCGTGAGGCGTGGATGAACGGAGAGCCCGCGGTGTTCCTGAGCGTCCTGCTGCGAGACGGTGGCCGACTGGCGGAAACCACTGCGAGGGCGCGTGAGGTCATCCGGGCGATGCAGCTCCCCGAGGGGATCCGGGCGACCCCCTGGTACTTCGCGGCCGAGGATTTCCAGGACCGGCTCGACCTCATGATCCGGAACGGGATTGCCGGCCTGGGGCTCATCTTCCTGGTGCTGTTCTTCACGCTCTCGACCCGCCTTGCGGTGTGGACCGCAGCCGGACTTCCGTTCACGTTCTTCGGCGCCTTCCTGTTGATGCCGGGGCTCGGGATCACCGTCAACCTGCTCAGCATGTTCGGGTTTATCGTGGCCTTGGGCATCGTGGTGGACGATGCGATCGTGGTGGGCGAGAACATCCAGCGACGGATGGACGACGGCGGGGAGAGCCGGGCAGAATCGGCGATCCGCGGCACCCGGAGGGTTCTCTTTCCGGCGGCGTTCGGGGTGCTGACCACGATGGCCGCGTTTGCTCCACTTCTCGGAATTCCGGGTGTGTACGGCGAGCTGATCGGCGACGTGCCGCGGATGGTGATTCCGATCCTGGCGTTCTCACTGCTTGAGGCCGCGTGGATATTGCCCCATCACCTGGCGCACGGCGGTTTGGCCGTCCGCCCGAGCCGGCGTCTCGCCCGGATCCGGGGTGCGGTCCAATCGGCTTTCGACCGGACCGTGGAGACGGTCTACCGGCCCGCGCTCCGGTGGGCGCTCAACAACCGGCTGGCGACCCTGTCCCTGGGCGTCTTCGCACTGTGCCTCGCGTTCGGGCTCACCGCCGGGGGTTTCGTGCAGGTCGTGACGGGTTCGCCGATGGACAACAACATCGCGTTCATCCAGATCACTCTCCCGGCGGAAGCGACTTCGGAGACCACCCGCGCGGTGGTCGCTTCGCTCGATAGCGTGGTGGACGAGGTGCGTGAGCAGATTCGCGCCGAGTCGGGAGTGGATGTCGAGCGTCACCGGGTGGTTCTGGTGGGGCAGCGCATTCCGATCGGGGTTGGGGAGTCGTTCGGTGGAACTTCCGGGGAGGTGGGCGCGTCCGTGGGCCAGATCGTCTGGCGGCTCAGCCCTCAGGAAGACCGCGCGGGAATCCCGACTCGCTCCGTCGCCGACCGGGTCCGGAACCGGATTCGATCGGAGCCGGTGGACGCCAGGGTGTCCGTGATCAGCGATGCCTTCGGCCAGGTGGCGGATGTGTCGATCCGGATTCGGGGTCCTGACTTCGAGGGCCTCCTGGCGGCCTCCGAGGCGCTCCAGGCGGGGCTCCGCCCGGTTCCGGGAGTGACTTCCGTTTCGGACGATTCCGAGGGCGCAACCCCGGGTCTGGTGGCGCGGGTCCGGCCCGGTGGATCGGGGACGGGGATCACCGCGGGCGCCGTGGGCCGCCAACTCCGCCAGGCGTTTCACGGCGAAGAGATCGCGCGACTGCAACGGCATCGCGACGAGATTCGGGTGGTGCTGCGCTCCCCGCGCGTCGAGTCGGGCGGAGCTTTGGGAGTGGCGGACCTGCCCGTGCGCGGCCCCGACGGGCGCGTAACTCCACTTGGCGAGATCGCCGAGGTTTCCGTGGCAGCCGGACAGTCGGTCATCCGCCGGGTGGACTCGTTGCGAGCGCTCACTGTCATGGCCACCGTGGACGGGCGGGTAGCGACTCCGGATGCGGTCATCGCCGCCGCCCGCGATCAGGTGTTGCCCGGGCTCCGCGAGCGCTTCCCGAGATTCGAGTTCGGGATCGCCGGGTTGGCGGGCGACGCGGAGGAGACTCAGGAATCCCTGGCGCGCAGCGGGCTTCTCGCCGTGATGCTCATCTTCGTGTTGCTCGCGATCCCGCTTGGTTCGTGGACCCAGCCGTTCCTGATCCTTGCCGCGATCCCGTTCGGTCTTGCCGGTGCGGTGTTTGGGCACTTCATCATGGGAATCAATCTCGACTCGATGAGCCTTTTCGGGATGGTGCCTCTCATCGGGATCGTAGTGAACGACGTGCTGGTGATGCTCGACTTCACCAATCGGAGCCGGGCGCGAGGGCTTTCGGCCCGGGAGGCGGCGCTCCAGTCCGGACCTGCCCGCTTCCGAGCCGTAGTCCTGACTTCGCTGACTACCTGCGCCGGGGTGACGCCACTGCTGGCGGAAAGGAGCTATCAGGCTGCCCTGCTGATCCCGATGGCGGTGTCGCTGGCCTTCGGGGTCGCGTTTGCCACCCTGGTTACGCTGTTCCTGGTTCCGGTCCTCTACAGCTTGGCGAGCGACCTGACCGGAACATTGGCGCGGCGCGGTTCGGCTGTCTGATCGCTCAGACGGGGAGCAGGGCCGCGGGTCCGGAGGGCGTGGCGTCGAGCAGGTGGGCGCCGTCCGGGGCCGGGATTCCGCGGGGGAGGTAGTACCGCTCGATCAGTTGGCCCCGGATGGTCCCCTCGCGGCCGGGCGGCGCGAGGATCACTATCGAACCCCCGAGTCCGGCGCCGGTGAGGCGGGCGCCGAGCGCTCCCGCGCGTCGGGCCTCCTCGACCAGGGCGTCCAGTTCCGGGGTGCTGACCTCGTAGTCGCGCCGGAGGCTTTCGTGGGAAGCGTCAAGCGTCTTGCCGAGTCCGGCGGCGTTCCCGGACCGGAGGTGTTCGACGGCGGCGGCCGTCCGTCCGGCTTCCGTGACGACGTGGCGGAATCGTCCCGCGAGCGGCGCCGGCAAGCGGTCTGCCGCGGCGAGGAGGTCCGCCTGAGGGTGGTTCGCGAGGAGCGCCGGGTAGCCATCCGCGCCCGGCAGGAACTCCCGGACGCGGACGAGCGCCTCCCGTGCGTCCCGGACGCGCGCATCGAAAGTGATTCCGGCGCTTCCTCCCTTGTCGGCGCGCTGGCCGCTATAGGCGGCGAGAAAGGAAAACCGCGATGGGTCCACGACAACCGGTGTCCAAGCGGGCGGGTTGAACGCGAGATGGAGCGCGTGTCCCGGCACGGCCGCGAGGCAGATGGACTGGTCCATGGCGCCGCCCTGAATCGCCACGCCGTGCTCCGCTGCGGCGAGGTCGAGGGCAAGCCGCATCGCCGCTTCGCGCGGCAGGCCGGCTCCGCCGGTCAGGCGGCTCCGAACTGCGAGCAGCGTGAGCGCGCCCGCAATCACCACTGCCGAAGAAGAGGAGAGCCCGGCCGCGACCGGCAGGTCGGAGGCGATCGCCCCGTCGAACCCCGCGCGGGATGCCTGAGTCCAACAGCCCGCTTCCAGGCCGGCCGCGGCGGCGGCCAGATAGCGCCCGAATCCGGCCCCCGCCGGCGCTTCGCCGAGGGTGAAATCGACCTGGTCGAATCCCGGTGCGGTCGTCAGGCACCTCACCTGGTCGTCCTCGCGCGCGGCGAAGGCGAGCGCGATCCCGCGGGAAAGGGCGGCCGGAAGGACGGAAAGGCCGCAGTAGTCCACGTGCTCCCCGATGAGGTTGACGCGGCCGGGAGCAAAGGCAACGCCTTCCGGAGCGCAGCCAAAGCGCCGCTCGAAGGCTAGCCGCGCCGCTACTACGGGAGGCGGTTCTCGACGGGCCGTTGCCGACTCGGAGGGAATCCCCTTCGCCACCGCGCCGCCCCTCACGTCGCCGCCGCCTCGCGTCCCGCCCCGCCACCGGGTCTCGGGGCATGGAAGCCGGGCCGGAGGGGACCTTTCCCCGCCGGTGTCAGCGCGCCGTTGTCGAGCGCGAGGTTTTCCGACGAGGTGACGGGGACGCGCGGTCCCGGAGTCAGGATCCCCGAGAGATTAAGCGGGTCGGCGGCGCCGATGGTGAGGGAGTCACCCGAGGCGGCGCCGCTGCGGTTGGAACGGCGGAGCGGCCCCACGACCTCGGGAAGGGCGAACTGCTCTCCGGCGAAGGTGGAGACGAACTGGCCGCCTACGACCTCCCCCCGCATCTCCAGCCGTCGCAGGACGAATTGGAGGTCCCGCCAGCGCGAAGGGATGCGCTCGCGTTTGAGGAGGTCACGGAACACCACGCCCCAGCGCGCGAGAAGCTGCCGGGCGACCGCCTGGTGGCCCCCGGTTTCCCCGTCTTCCCCGGGCTGTACGGCAAGGAGCGCCCAACGCCCGGGTGAGTAGCGCGCCTTTCGTCGCCGGTAGCGCCCGTAGGCGCTCCGCCGCCGTGGATCCATGAGCGCCCTCAGGTTGTCGAAGCCGTCCGCGGTCACCCGGCCGAAGGCGGTCAGTTCCCAAAGCGCGTCCTCGAGCGCCGCGGGAAGCAGGCCAGTGCGTTGTTGCAGTTCGGTAAAGAACTGGGCTCCCCGGCGTTCGAGCTGCTCCAGCACCTTGGCCGCGGCCGAAGAAAGGCTGGACGAGTCCTCGGGCCGTGCCCGGAGCCAGTGCCCCAGGTCGCTCCGGAGGAGCAGGCCGATGGGCGCCGCCCGGGTCGGCCGCGCCCGACTTGTGTTGGGCGACGGGTCGGGAGCGGATGTTCGTCCCCAGACTACCTGGCCCGAAAGACAGTTCTCGTCCAGCCAGTCACGCCGGTAGCCCGCGATCCGGAGCGGCAGGATTTGCGACTCCCAGGCCGCGGCCGGCGCTTCGAGACCCTGGAGTTGCGCGATCACTTCGCGCACTCCATGGGGACCGTGGAGGCGGGTCTCCGCCGTCGCGTGCTGCCAGCCGGCGAGGAAACGCACAAAGGCCGTGGCGCTCACCGGGGCCGATTCGCGGCGGAGCCGGGCCAGCGTCAGTCGGTGGATGCGGGCCAGCACCCGCCGGTGGCACCACTCGACCGGCCCCTTCCCGGCCGGAGAGCGCCGAAAACGACCCTGGAGTACCAGGCCCTCGGCTTCGAGAAGCGTGAGCGCGGCCTCGATCCCGGCCTCGGGGAGGGCAAGGCGGGCGGCGAGCGCGGCGGCGGATGCGGGCCCGGAACTGTCCATCACGCCCCGCAGGATCGCGGCCACCGCGCTCGCCCGCGTGTCCGGTGGGTCGCCGGCTTCCGGAACCGAATTCCCAGGCGGCGACGACGCGTCCGGCGGTAGGGAGACCTCGGGCCAGACCGCGCGGGCGAGCGCCAGCCGTTCGGTGGCCACCCAGAACCGGGCGTCTCCCGCGGCGAAGGCGGCGGCGCGGCGTCCTCCCGCGAGTTTCTCGAACCACGCCGCCCACTCCGGAGTCTCCCGGACCGCTCCGAGCGTCAGGAGTGCGTCGTGGAGTTCGTCGGCGTCGCGAACCAGTGGAGCGGCTTCCGCCGCCGCCTGCGCGATGGCTTCGGGATCGAGGACGGCTTCGGCATCGAGTTCGGGGGGCAGGGAACCGCGCATCCGGACCGCGCGCGACCGGCGCTCTTCGAGCGGCGCCGGGTCGAGGAAGGCGAACGGGTTGGCGTTCAGGATCTCGGCCGCGAACGGCGACGCCTCCGGGGTGTCCACCGCCACCGTGCGCACCTTGCCGCCGCGGATGTCTTCGATGAGTGCGCGGAGTCCCTCGATGTCGAGCGCCTCGTGCAGGCAGTCGCGGATCGCCTCGTCCACCAGCGGATGCTTCGGAATCCGGACCTCGCCGGCCAGGTTCTCGGCGCAGGCGGCCTGGTCGGGGAACACCGCGGCGAGCAGGTCGTCGGTGAGCATTCGCTGGATCGGTGGCGGCACCCGCTGGCCGTGCCGGCGGCGGGGCACGGCCAGCGCCCGCGACGCGGCCCAGCGCCAGCGCGCCCCGAAGAGCGGAACGCCCAGTACCGCCTGCGTGAGCACGTGCTCCAGGGTGTTCGGATGCAGGAACGAGAAGACCGATTCCAGCGGGAAGGAGTGCAGGTCGGTGAGCGAGATGACGATGCCGTCGTCGGTCGCCGCGGCCTGGAGTTCCAGGTTGAACGAGCGGCAGAAGCGTTTTCGGAGCGCGAGTCCCCAGGCCCGGTTTATCCGGCTGCCGAAGGGTGCGTGGATGACGAGCTGCATCCCTCCCGAGTCGTCGAAGAAACGCTCCGCGACGACCGTCCGCTGGCTCGGCATGGCTCCGAGCGCAGCCCGCCCGGCGGCCAGATAGCGGACGATCTGGTCGGCTCCGGCGGCACCGAGGCGGGAATCGTTCAGGAGCTCCGCTCGCGCCTTCTGGGGCGGGTCTCGATCCATGCGTTCGCGAAGCTCCGCGATCCGGATGCTCAGCTCGGCGGTGCGGCCCGGCGCCTCGCCCCGCCAGAACGGAATGGTGGGAGCTGCCCCCGCGGCGTCTTCGACCCGGACCTGTCCCCGGGCGATGCGCCGAATCCGCCACGAGGTGGTCCCCAGCAGGAACACGTCGCCAGCGTAGCTCTCGATTGCGAAATCCTCGTCGAGTTGACCCACGACGCGGTCGTCGGGTTCGGCGACCACCTGGTACTGGGCCGTTTCCGGAATCGCGCCGCCGTTCTGGATCGCCGCCAGGCGCGCGTGCCGGCGGGCGCGGACGGTGCCGGCGACGGTGTCCCGGTGCAGGAAGGCGCCGCGGCGTCCCCGCGTGGTCGCGACGCCTTCGGAGAGCATGCCGACCACCTCGTCGAAAGCGGCCCGGTCGAGGTTCCGGTAGGGATAGGCGCGGCGCACGAAGGCGAACAGGTCGTCCAGCGCGCGCCGTTCGCCGCCGGCCTCGGCCACGAGCTGCTGCGCCAGGATGTCGAGCGGCGCTTCCGGGATGCGGATCCGGTCCAGGTCGCCCGCATGCACCGCGGCCAGCAGCGCCGCGCACTCGACCAGCTCATCCCGGGTGGTGGGGAAAAAGCGTCCTTTCGGAGTCGCGCCGAGCCAGTGGCCCGAGCGGCCGACCCGCTGGAGCGCGACGGCGATGGAACGCGGCGAGCCGATCTGGCACGCGAGGTTCACCGACCCGATGTCGATTCCCAGTTCGAGCGACGCGGTCGCGACGATGGCCCGGACCTCGCCGGACTGGAGTCGCCGTTCGGCTTCGAGCCGCACCTCGCGGGCGAGGCTGCCGTGGTGGGCCAGCACCGCGCCCTCTGGGAGGCGCTCGCCGAGCACGTGGGTCATCCGCTCCGCCATCCGCCGGGTGTTGACGAAGACCAGGGTGGTGTCGTGTGCTTCGATGAGCGCGGCGATCCGGTCCCGGATGTCCTCCATGACTTCGTGCGTGGCCACCGCGCCCAGCTCGGTGTCCGGAACCTCGACCGCCAGGTCCATGTCCCGCAGGTGTCCGATCGGCACGACCGCCGGTCCCTCCGGCGGGCGCGGACTGAGGAAGCGGGCGACCTCGGACAGCGGCTCGACGGTCGCCGAGAGGCCGATGCGCTGGAGGGGGCGCCCGGCGAGCCGGTCGAGGCGTTCGAGCGAGAGCGCCAGGTGGCTCCCGCGCTTGTCGCGGGCGAGCGCATGGATCTCGTCCACGATCACGGTGTCCGCGGTGGCGAGCATTGCCCGGCCACGGGTCGCGGTGAGCAGCAGGTAGAGCGATTCGGGGGTGGTGACCAGGATGTGGGGCGGTTTCCGGGTCATCCGCGCCCGCTCCCCGGCGGGGGTGTCTCCGGTGCGGAGTTCGGCGCGGATCGGCGGCGGCGGTTCGCCGTCCACTTTGGCGAGGTCGGCGATGCCGGCGAGCGGGATCTGGAGGTTCCTGCGGATGTCGGCGCTGAGCGCCTTCAGGGGCGAGACGTACACGACCCGGGTTTCGTCCGCCAGGCGGCCTTCGCGGGCGTCCCGGGTGAGCCGGTCGATCGCGAACAGGAATGCGGCGAGCGTCTTCCCCGAACCGGTGGGCGCGGTGATCAGCACGTCCTCGCCGCGGGCGATGGCGGGCCATCCCTCGGCCTGGGGCTCGGTGGGCGCCTCGAAGCGTTCCCGGAACCAGCCGGCGACGGCGGGATCGAAGCTGGACAGTGGCGAGGTCACGACGGGCTGCTGGAATTCAGGCGGAACGCCGCGCAAATGTAGTGCGGATCCGTTCGCCCGGCGGAATAATCCCTTGCATGCACCGGAACCGGCGGGCTGTCGCCCTCTTGAGCGAAGGCGGGCCCCGGTGACCGCTCCCGCTGGTGGAGTCCTCACCCGCGGGGACCTGCTGGAGCGGGACCGGACCGACCCGCTGGCTTCCTTCCGCGATCGGTTCCAGCTCCCGGAGGGAGTGATCTATCTGGACGGGAACTCGCTTGGACCCCCGTCCGTGGACATGAGGGCGCGGATCGGCTCGCTGCTCGCCGACGAATGGGGCAGGGATCTCATCGCCTCCTGGAACCGCCACGGCTGGTTCCGGCTTCCCGAGCGCGTGGGAGCGCGCATCGCGCCGCTGCTGGGAGCGGGCGAGGACGAGGTGATCGCCGCCGATTCGGTGTCGCTGAACCTGTTCAAGCTGCTCGCGGCCCTGCTCCGGCGAACCGGTCCGCGGCGGGTGGTCCTCGCCGAGGCCAGCAACTTCCCGACGGACCTCTACATCGCGGAGGGGCTGACCCGTCTGCTCGGTGGGAGCGGGACAAAGCTCCGGTTGGTAGCGCCGGAAGACTTCGAGGGAGCGCTCGGCTCTGACGTCGCCGTCGCCACGTTGACCCAGGTGGACTTCCGGACCGGGCGCAAGCGCGACCTGCGCCGGCTTACCGCCGTCGCGAAGGACGCGGGTGTTCCGGTGGTCTGGGACCTCAGCCACAGTGCGGGCGCCTTCCCCGTCCGCCTGAACGAGGACGGCGTCGAGTTCGCGGTCGGCTGCGGCTACAAGTACCTCAACGGCGGCCCCGGAGCTCCCGGCTTCCTCTACGCGGCGCGCGAGCTTCAGCAAACGCTCGACACGCCGCTATACGGCTGGATGGGCCATCGGAGCCCCTTCGACTTCGAGGTCGGTTACCGGCCGGCCCCCGGAATGCGCCGCTTCCTTACCGGTACGCCCCCGATTCTCTCCCTCGCCGCCCTCGAGGAGGGACTCCGGACGTTCGAGGGGGTGGACATGGATGCGCTCTGGCGGAAGGCCGCGGCGCTTGGGGACCTCTTCCTCCGGCTGGCCGACGAAAGGCTGGCCGGGTTCGGATTCGAACCGGCGAGTCCCCGGGATGCCCGGGAGCGGGGAAGCCAGGTCTCGCTCCGGCATCCGGAGGGGTATCCGGTCATGCAGGCGCTCATCGCCCGGGGCGTCGTGGGGGACTTCCGGGAACCGGATCTCCTGCGGTTCGGCTTCGCTCCCCTCTACCTTCGCTATCGGGACGTCTGGGACGCGGTCGGGGCGCTCCGCGAGGTGTTGGCGCGCGAGGAGCATCAAGACCCCCGCTTCCGCCGCCGGAATGCGGTGACCTGAGGCGGGCGGCTGTCGGCCGCCGCCCTACGCCCGAAACTCCAGAGTGCGCTCCACTGAGCGTTCCGAGGGCTCGCTCGCGGTGTCCAGCCGGAGGTCCGGCGCTTCGGAGGGCTCGTAGGGACCACTGATCTCCGCGAAGTTCTTCACCGCACCGCGCCCGGGCGTAAGGGCCTTTCGGGTCTCTCGCCTCGCACGTCGTGAACGGGGCGTCCACGAAGATCTCCCGGAAATCGCCCGGCTCGAACCGACTCCGGGCGTGGTCGCGTTCCGAACGGAAGGGGCTGATGAACGCCACGATCACGATGAGGCCGGCGTCCACCGTGAGGCGGGCCACTTCCGCTGCCCGCCGGATGTTTTCCACCCCGTCGGCCTCGGTGAACCCAAGGTCCCGGTTGAGGCCATGGCGGATGTTGTCCCCATCCAGTACGTAGGTGTGACGCCCTTCGGAAGCGAGGCGCTTTTCGACGAGTTTGCGATCGTGGACTTCCCGGATCCGGAGAGCCCGGTCAACCAAGGCAGCGGAGATGCTGCGATTTCGTCCGGGCGCGGAGTGCCTTCGTAACCTCGAAATCCTGCCAGCGGAGGTTGGTGGCCCGCTTGAGGGCGAAACGGATCATGCCGGTTCCAACCGTCACCCGGGTCCGTCGGTCCGGAAGAATGAGGCCGCCGCGGCGGGCGCTCTCGTCGCAGGGTGCGAAGGGGACCGGGCCGTTGGTCGCCACGTTGACTCAACCGATGTGATTCAGGCCGAGGGTGGCCGCTGGCCGGGTGCGCCCTTCCAGCCGATGCTTGATCCCGGTCACGGTGGCCCCGACCTCTTTTCGCGTCGCTGGTGCGACGGACGGAGATTGAATATATGAATCTGCATTTGTGGAGTATGAGCAAATGCAAGAAAGGGGACTTGATCACCTCGGTGATCAAGTCCCAAAGATCAGGGTTTTCGTTACCTTGGTGGTGGTCTACCGAAGCGGTCCTCCAGATATCGGCTCCGGTTGGGCGCCATGCGATAGAAATCGTCCCTCGTTACAGTGCCTCGACCCCGGCCCCAGCTTGTACCCATGTACCAGTCGGCATAAAATGCCGCCTGGTTTTCGTGGGGGACCTCGCTCAGGGGCTTTCCGTAGCCACTGCCATCATCAAAGCCGGGTATGGGTCCGACTTCTTGCAGGTCCTTCGCTATGGCTGCAATCCAAGCCTGACCCGATTCGCTCGCGTACCATCCCTCTTTGGTATCACACGGAGGTCTGGTCGAGCTTCGCCCCTGCCATGCATGGATGAGTTCATGGATCAAGGTGTTCACCATAAAGTCCCTGCCCCGCCAGTTTCTGATCATGACAGCCATGATGAAAGGCTCGGAGGAGCAATTGAACTCCCCCCCATGGCTGGGCCCACGGAAGTACTCCTCATCTCCCCAGATGAGAAGTAGCTCGCCGGAGTCGACGATGTTCGTCAACCCAAGTTGACGAATCGCCTCCCACACGTCCGGTGGCCACTCATGGCCGGTGGCTACCTGAGCGCCGTAGGACACCTGTCGCTCAACCGAGATGTACTCGGACTTCTCGGCTTGGATGGTCAGAGGCGTATTGCCGGTGAAGGTGACCATCCCTTGGCTATCGGTCACCTGAGTTTGCCTGCTCTCGCAACCGCTCAGGCAGGTAACGGTTACTCCCGGGATGCCACGATTGACATCAGCATGCTGAGGGTAAGGGAGTACCATGGTGATGGTGATTTCCTCCGGCTCGGCTGGAGTGACCGGCGTTGGAGCGATGGGGGATGTTGGGCCCCCATCGTCACAAGCCGCCGAGAAGGCGACCAGCAACGCAACAAACGACGCTCTCCTGAATCTGGCCATCGCTGGCCTCCTTTCTTCCTCACGCCGAGGTGTCATCCGGGATTTCCATTCTGTCTGTCCCGGATTTCAGGTAGTCGAGGAGGGTCGGGCCCGAATACCACCGCGAACGGGCCCCCGGCCGCGTCAGGTTGTCGCCCCCGAGCGCCGACAGCGGGATCGCCCGGGTTTCGTGCGATCCCCGTTTCGGCCGCGACTACCTCGTCGTCGTCGGCGAAGGCTTCGAAGCGGGCCTGGTCCCAGCCGACCAGATCCAGCTTGTTGACCGCTAGAACCACCTGACGGATGCCCATCGTGGCGGCAATCCGGCTGTGCCGAGCCGTCTGCGGAAGGACGCCCTTCTCTGCATCCACCCGCACCACCGCGAGATGGACGAGCGAGGCGCCGGTCGCCATGTTGCGCGTGTACTGCTCGTGGCCCGGCACGTCGGCGGCAAAGAACTGCCGCCGGAAGGTTTCGAAGCGCCAGTAGGCGACGTCGACGGTGTTGCCCTGCTCGCGTTCCGCCTGCAGGCCGTCCATGACGAGCGCCAGATCGGCGTCGTCGCCCCGAGTGCCTTGGCGGCGCGAGGCCTGCTGCACCGCCTGCATTCTGGTCTGCAAAGATCGCCTGACACTTGTGGAGCAGCCGGCCAATCAGGGTGCTCTTGCCGCCATCCACGCTGCCGCAGAGCACGAAACGCAGCGGGGGCGGCATCAGGAGTGGCCCTCCCGCTTCTTGCGTTCCATCGACGCTTCGCCGTCGTGGTCGATGAGCCGTCCCCCGAGCGGCGAAATGCGGAACGATTCGCCCTGCTGCACCCGGGTGTTGTAGAGGTTCCAGATCTCGGGGCGCTGCGTCCGCGGTTCCCTTTGGTGGGCCCGGTTCCGCAGCGAAAAGACGCGCTCCTTGGTCCGGGAGCGTTCCTCGTCGCGCCTGGCGCCTCCGAAGATCACGTCGTGGCTGCCGGCGTCGAGCGCCTGGCGGAGCGCCTGGGTCTTCATTACGTCGGTGTAGTGCGCGGAACCGTGGTCGAAGGGGTTGACTCCGGCCCGGAGTCCCACTTCGTTGGTGTACACCCGCAGTTCGAGTCCCGGCTCCGCCGCCGCCCGGTCCCGAAACTCTATCATCTCCCGGAACTTCCAGCCGGTGTCGATGTGCAGGAGCGGGAAGGGAACCGGTGCCGGCCAGAACGCCTTCCGGGTGAGATGGAGGAGGACGGAAGAGTCCTTGCCGGTCGAGTAGAGCATCACCGGCCGCTCCGCGGTCGCCAGCCCTTCGCGGAGGATTTCGATCGCCTCGGCTTCGAGGGTTCTCAGGATCGGGCCGCAGTCCGGCCGCGTCCCGCCGGGCGTCATGCCGCGGCCCGCGGTCAGCAGTCGGCGCCGCAGTGGGCGGCGACGAGGCGGGTGAGGATCCCCAGATAGTCGTCCCACGGCGTGCGGACGTCCGGCACCGTCTTGTGCGCGACGACCATGTCGAGCGACGGGATGACCGTGATGAACTGGCCCCAGGCTCCGCGTCCGGTGTAGGCGCCGCGAAACGCCTCCGGGACCGCCGGGCCGTCCCACACCCACCACATGTACCCGTAGCCGAACTCGCCGCCGCGGCGGTTCTCCGGATTCATCTCCTCCGATGGGGTGACCACGCTGGAAATCCGCTCGGCCCATCCCGGCGGAAGTACGCGCTCCTCCCCCCAGACGCCATCCCGCAGCATCAGGTAGCCGATCCGGGCCATGTCGCGGGTCGAGAGGTTCATGTGGTAGGCGAGGTTGTGCGAGCGCGTCGCGTCTCCCGACTTGCGGTGGATCCACCGGTGCCAGTCCTCGAATCCGAGGGGAGCCGCGAGGTCGGTCCCGAGCGCATCGTAGATATTGCGCTCCGTGAGTTGTTCGAAGACCGCACCCGCCGCGTTGAAGTCCCAGTTGCTGTACAGGTAAAAGGTTCCGGGCTCCTGCGAGCCGCGGGGCGGGGCGTCCGCGAGGTTGTCCCCCGCGTTCGAGGCCGGGTGATAGACCCCGGAGCGGGCGGTGACGAGGTCCAGCACCCGGGCCCGCTTCTCGATCGGGAGGAGCCCCTGGACATCGTCCATGCCCAGGTCCTCGAGCGTGCGTTCGAGGTCGATCGTCCCGTCCTCCACGTAGCGGCCGTACAGCATGGCGAGGATGCTCTTCCGCACCGAGGCGAGATAGCTGAGCGAATCCACGGGCCCGTGTTCGAACAGGACGCGCCCCCCGACCACGGCCATCACGGCAGTCGTGTTGATCCCGTCCACGTAGGGGTGGATGGCGTCCAGCGCCTCGGCCGAAAATCCCGTGGAGGCGGGATCCGCGATCCGTTCCCACGACGCGCCCGGATAAACGGCCTCCGGAGTTGTCTCGACGGCCGGTTGCGAGCAGCCGAACGCCGCGGCGAGGGCGAAGAGCAACGCCGGCAGGCACGCAATCCGCACCCTCGCGACGGGTCCTGTCGCGGTTTTCCGTTTCATCATGATCACCTCTCCGGCGATTCCCGGGGACGAACTCCGGCCAGGAGATACGACTCCCCGCATCGCCGCAAGCCTTCGATACTAACGACCGGGATTCCGAAGGGCCCATGGCGGCCCGGCATCCGCCGGCCGTCTCCCGTAAACTCGCCCGGTGGCGCCGCCAGTTGCGGCGCCCCTGTCAACCGGAGGTGTTCCAATGCGGATCCACGGAATGAAGACCTGGCGTTTCGACGGAATGCTCGCGGCTGCCCTGCTCGTCTTCGCGGCCGGCGCTCTGGCCCAGGACGGCATGCGGCCGCTCGAACTCGCCGACTACCTCTCCTGGGAGGCGGTCCGGAGCCCGCAGGTCTCCCCGGACGGGAAGAGCGTGGTGTACGAGCGGCGCTTCGTGGACGCGATGAAGGACCGCTGGAAGACCGAGCTCTGGCAGATCGGGGCCGACGGTTCCCGGAACCGGTTCGTCACCGAGGGCGGCGGCCCGCGCTGGTCGCCGGACGGCACCCGGATCGCCTTCCTGCGCGACGGGCAGATCTTCGTCCGCTGGATGGACGCCGAGGGCGCGGAGAGCCAGATCACCCGGCTCGACAGCCCTCCCTCACAAATCGTCTGGGCGCCCGACAGCGGGTCCCTCGCGTTCCGGGCGGTCGTGGACCCCGGCCCCGACCCGGCGTGGGCAATCGACCTTCCGAAGGCTCCCGAGGGGGCCGAGTGGACGAAACCGCCCCGTATCGTCACCCGGCTCAACTACCGGCGTGACGGGCAGGGCTACTTCCCGGCCGGCTTCCGGCACATCTTTGTGGTGAGCGCTGACGGCGGGACCCCGCGCCAGCTCACGAACGGTGACTTCCACCACGACGGGCCCCGCTTCGTCGGAGACGGCTCGTCCATCGTCTTCACCTCGCTGCGGACGGCGGATGCCGAACACGCCTGGCGGGAGTCCGAGATCTACAGCGTCGACGTGGCGACCGGCCGGATCACCGCGCTCACGAGCCGGACGGGTCCGGATTCAGGACCGGTGCCGTCGCCGGACGGCGGCATGATCGCCTACACCGGGATGGACCACACGACGGACACCTACCGGGAAGAAGGGCTCTACGTCATGGATGCGGACGGGGGAAACCCGCGGGTCATCGCCACCGAGATGGGCCGTCGTCCGGGCATCGTGGGATGGGCGTCCGACGGAAGCGGCGTCTACTTCAACGCCCAGCTCCGCGGAACGAACAACCTCTACCTGGCGCCACTTGACGGA
>LXNJ01000270.1_pt1 | contig 37329 bp, 28 predicted proteins | sample 809081 | NCBI WGS metagenome assembly LXNJ01 (sample SAMN04870510, study PRJNA318959) | sponge metagenome | biome: sponge; feature: marine sponge reef; material: water | host: Petrosia ficiformis | place: Greece: Milos, Mediterranean Sea | collected 2013-05-29 | depth 5-7 m | reverse complement strand
AATGGAAATGCGCTTCGAACCGCTCTTGAACGGCTCCGGTACTCCGGAGACGCGCTAGTCCTTATCCGCCCTGCGACCCCTGCCAGGCGTCGTAGACCTGTCGCCAGCCGACGAGGGCGATGGTGTTGCCGTCATCGTCGATGAAGTTGAGCGGTCCCAGGAAGGTCATGTAGAACTCGCTGTCTTCCGGGAACTCGGTGTGGTCATGCTGCGCGTTGCAGGCCTCGTACCCGTAGCCGGGTGCAAAGGCCGTGGCGCCGCCCTCGGTGCTGCCACCCCGAACGTGCATCTTGCCCTTGGTCAGGAAGTACTCGCCGGGACCCATGTGAATGTGCTTGGCGAACGAGGATCCTGCCTTGCAATCGAAGATCGCCGTCCAAGCTCCCGACTCCGGAGAGACGTGCAACAATTTCCACTTGACGTCGCCTTGGCACAGCCCCTGCGGAAAGTCCACCCAATCCACTTGATCCATCTGGACGTAGTCGCCTGTAACGTTGTCTGCCATTTTCGGTATCTCCCTTAAGCGTCGACGGGTTGCCCCGTCGGCGAATTACCACCCAGAACCGCCTACGGGCGGCGACTGGTTACGGACCTAGTGTCTGCGTCAGTTCGTACGAGGTCAACCCACTTGGCGCCCGTTTGGGACCACGTCTGCCCGCTTGGCTCGACAGCCGGGACTTCGTGGCGCAACATTGCAGATACTCACAGTGCTGGGGAGATCGATCATGCAGCCGACCACCTTTTCTCGCGGACCGTTTAGCCGTACGTGGTCTACGTACCTGCTCGTCCTCATCGCGACCTTGGCGTGGTCGTCGGCAAGCGCGGACGTCCCGCGCACAACGACCGGCAAGCCGGACCTCTCCGGCTACTACGACGGCGGAACGCTCACGCCGCTGCAACGCCCGCGCAACCTCGGCGAGCGAGCGTTCATGACCGCCGAAGAAGCAAAGGAGATCGGCTCCGGAACGGAGTTCCTCCAGGATGGACGCTCCAACGATCCGAATCGACCGCCTCCGGCCAAGGGCGGTGACGGCATCAACGCGTTCGGAGCGGGTAACGTGGGCGGCTACAACGCGTTCTGGCTGGATCCGGGAAGTGGGGTGGTCCCCATCGACGGCAAGTACGCAACGTCAATCATCTACGACCCGCCGAACGGCCGCCAACCTCGGATGACGATGAAAGGCATGGCGAAGATGGCGGACAACTTCAGTTCCTTCAGCCATAACAACGACGGCACCGCGTCCTGGCTCGACAAGGAAGGTCCGGGTCCGTTCGACGGTCCGGAAGAACTCGCGCTCGCCGAACGCTGCCTACTCGGTTTCAGTGCCGGTCCACCCATGCTGCCGGGGGTCTACAACAACCACAAACGGATCGTGCAAACCGAGAACCACGTCATGATCCTCGTGGAGATGGTCCACGACGCACGCATCGTTCGCATGAATGCGGACCATGGGCCCGAGGAGGCACGCCGCTGGCTTGGCGACGCCGTGGGTCACTGGGAAGGCGACACCCTCGTCGTCGAGACCACCAACTTCCGGGAGGACACGGGCCTCTACGGTGGCGATGAGAACCTCCACCTCGTGGAGCGGTTCACATTGCTGGAGGACGGCAACCTCGTCTACGACTTCACCGTCAACGACCCGACGATCTGGGTCGCCCCGTGGAGCGGCAGGTACGTTTGGAAGAAGAGCGCACAACCGGTCTACGAATACGCCTGCCACGAGGGCAACTACTCGATGTTCGGTATCCTGAAGGGCGCCCGGCGCATGGAAGGTGAGGAGCTCGCGCGCCGCGCCTCGGCGGGTGCCGACTGACGACGGTCTACAACCCGGGACGGCCTCCTGTGCGGATTCGGACACCACGGCACCGAATTCGCACACCCGCGATACGGGTTCCTGCTGGCGTCCACATCCACAGCCGACACTTGCGCGCTATTGACAATTCCCCTTCGTCACCGATAGCGTCTCTCCGCGATAACGCATGCAGATAGCTCTGGCGCGCTGCGCCGGGTTACCTGCCCAATACAACAGCCCTTGATTGGCGTGGATTAGCTATCCACACTGGCGAACAGGCAGGAATTTCCATGCTCTGCATGTGTTATCGAACGGCCCGGCACCGGGCCGGACGAAATGGCGCGGCTGTCGCCCTCGTTTCGCCGACAGATGGTCATCGACGTTCGCTGCTTCGGCAGCCCAGCGTCAGCGACACCTGCCGAGTGGTGTGACTGGCCGGAGAGACGGCCATCCCGTTGGCGGTTGATTTTGTTGCGGTTGTCGCGACGGGTAATGGATGGCGATGACAAAAGCACCGGTTCGCACGACGAACTGCTTCGGCGGCAGGCGCTTTGGGCCGACTTCCATGGTGTGTGGGGAGCGCTGCGTGAGATTCGTCACGCACCATTGTGATCGTGCAGGGCGCTAGTGTGCCGCGTCACAAATAGGTTCATGTTTGGCGGGATTGGTGTTCGTGTCGCAATTGACGTCTACGGTTTTGAGGGCGGCACATCCTCGCCTTTGCGTGCGCTACCCTATCCTGATCCGCGCTGCGGTAGGTTCAAGTTAGTTCCGGCACAGGACGCTAGCTCGGTCCCGGCCCGCTATGTTCCCGTGCGGCTTCGTATTCCGTTCTGAGATCGAGTACGCGCTGGTCCAGGCGAGCGCGCAGTGGTCGGTCGTCGGCGTCCACGAGGCGACGGGCATAGTCGATGTGCTGGATGGCTTGGCGATAGGCACCCAGGAGGGCGAAGGCCTCGGCGCGTGCGCGATGAACGCCGAGCGTATCCCCGGCGAGACCGGCTGTCTCCGCCAGCAACTCCCAAACGTCCACGTCGTCGGTGTTGACGCGGGTATGACGCCACAATAGCTCGGCGGCATCGGTGTGGCGGTCGGCAGCGTAGAGCGCTTCGGCCTTGAGGTAGGTCAGCGGTCTGTTGTCGGGGTTGATTCGGAGTTTGCCGGACAACAGCGCCAGGGCTTCGTCGATCCGCGCGGCCGCAATCAGAATCTCGGCGAGGGAGGCGGCCATCAACAGGCTGTCCGGATGGGCCTTGTAGATCCGGCGGGCGACTTTGACAGCCTCCTCGTGGCGGTCGGCTTGGGAGAGTGCGACGGCAAGTGCGTAGGTATCGGCGTCTCCACCGCCGCGCAAGGACTCGGCTTCCACCACCGCGAGCTGCGGTGACTCCGCGTAGTGGATCCGGGCGCGGGCGCGCATGAACTGGTAGTCGAGGGACGGTTCAACGGTCCGCGGGTCGAACCGTTCGGCCTGGTTCCTCGCATCGGTGATGCGGGACTCCGTAAGCGGATGGGTGAGCAGGAACTCGGGTGGCTTGTCCACGAAACGAAAGGCCGTGTGCATGCGCTCGAACATGCGCCCCATCGCATCGGGGTCGAGACCGGCGCGTTCCAAGGTGTTGAGGCCAATGCGATCGGCCTCCCGCTCGCGAGACCGGCTGAACCGCAGCGCCTTGTCCTGGGCGTACGCCTGTGTTCCGAACAGCGCGGCCAAACCGGCTTCGCCGCCCCCGCCGGCCGCTATGGCAAGAGAGGCAAGCAATCCGGCGAGCATCCACGGCGTCATGGCGCGCTGCGCCTCGACGCTGCGCGCGTAGTGGCGCTGACCCAAGTGCGCCAGTTCGTGGGCGACGACCGCAGAGTACTCGCTCTCGTCGTGGGCATAGAGAAACAAGCCGAGGTTGATGCCCACGACGCCCCCCGGCACGGCGAACGCGTTGATCTGGGGGTTGTCGATCAGCACGGTCGTCAGCGCGGGCTCGGCGATGCCGGAGTACTCCGCGAGCCGGTGGACATTGACCTTGACGTAGTACTTGAGGATCGGATCCGAGATCGTGTCGACGCTCGAGCGAATCTGTTTCAACGCGATCTGCGCGAGTACCCGTTCGGTCGAGGGCGACACGAGGCCGGACGACCGGTCGCCGAGTTCCGGCAGTTCCGCTGCCTGGGAGGCGGCAACGGCGAAGGACAGGCTGAGGACGGACAAGCCGCGCAGCGACGATCGAACCATGCAGCCTTCGCGAAGCCCCGGGAGCGTGATCATACGCGATATGACCTCGCCGGCGTCCATCGGTGCCCCAATCGATGCCATAATCCGACCATGATCGAACCGAACCTGTCGGCGCGCCTCGACGCCACCGGTCTCAACTGCCCGATGCCCCTGTTGAAGGCTAAACAGGCGTTGAACGCGCTCCAACCGGGCGACCATCTGGAGGTGATCGCAACGGACCCGGGATCGGTTCGCGACTTCGAGGTGTTCTCGGCGCAAAGCGGCCATCCGCTCCTGGAGTCGCGGGAGGAAGGGGGACGCTACTACTACCTGCTCCGGAAAGGCCGTCCGAAGACGACATTGGCGTGACGGGCTGGCGGCGATGAAATTCGTCGAGGTCATCAGCGGCTGGATCAACCGCTACTTCTCGAACGAGGAAGCGATTTTCCTCGTGATCTTTCTAACCACCGCGCTGCTGATCCTGATCTTCTTCGGCGCCGTGCTCGCGCCCATTCTCACTGGTCTCGGTTTCGCCTTCCTGCTCAAAGGGGTCGTTGCCCGCCTGGTGGCGTGGCGCGTGCCAAGGCTCGTGGCGGTCGGCTTGGTGGAGTTGCTCTTCCTGGGAATGCTGACCGCCTTGGTCATCGTCATTCTGCCGTTGGTCTCGCAGCAGTTGGGCGACCTGGTAAACGCGCTGCCAGGCTTCCTCGAACAGCTTAGGGACATGGCTTCCGGGTTGCCCCAGCGCTACCCGGAGTTCTTCTCGGAGACCACCGTGAGTAGCTGGATGGGCGCGCTCAGCCAGCAGGTCACGGGTTTCGGCGCCGATTTGGTGCAGGGCGTCCTGTCGCAGTTCTCGAACGTCGTCGGACTCATGATCTTCCTCATCCTCGCGCCGGTGGCGTTGTTCTTTTTCCTGAAAGACAGCGACAGGATGCTTGCCGCGTTCGCAGCCGTGCTGCCGCGCGAACGACGCCTGTTGAACGAGGTCGGCCGGGAGATGAGCCTGCAGATCGCGAACTACCTGCGCGGCAAGCTGATCGAGATCGTCATCGTCGGCGGAGTGACCTACATCACGTTCTGGATCCTCGGCGTTAACTACGCGGCGCTCTTCGGACTGCTGGTCGGCGTTTCCGTGCTGATCCCCTTCGTCGGGGCGATCGTCGTAACGATCCCGGTTGCGGTGGTGGGTTTCCTGCAGTTTGGCTGGAGCGTGGACTTCCTGGTGTTGATGGTGGCCTACCTGATCATCCAGGGTCTCGACGGCAACGTGCTGGTACCGCTGTTGTTCTCCGAAGCCGTCGACCTGCATCCCGTCGCCATCATCGCGGCGGTATTGGTGTTCGGGGCCCTTTGGGGATTCTGGGGAGTGGTCTTTGCCATTCCGCTTGCGACGCTCCTGAAGGCGGTGATCCACGTCTGGCCGGGCCAGGATCCGCCGGGCAGCGGCACCGAAGGTCAAACCTCGAGTTCGTCGTGAAGAACCCCACGCAGGGAACCGCAGGACGCCTTTGCTATAGTCGCCGTCGTGAACGCAGCGGGATCGTTTTTCGGCGTGCGGTGGTTCGATTTCGCGTTGCCAACCCAAGCCGCGCTCGCTAGCCGGGTACGACGCCGATGATCGTCGAACTCGGTCATTTCGCCACGGTTCTCGCGCTTGGCACGGCCGCCGGCCTTGCGATCGTCGGCTACATGAGCGCCACGAACGTCAACTGGTACCGGACCGCCAACGTGTTGGCACTTGCCCAGTTCATTGCCGTGGGCCTGGGTTTCGCGGCGCTGGTGTACGCCTTTGCGACGAGCGATTTCTCCGTTCTCTACGTGACCGAGAACTCGAACACCGCGCTCCCCTGGTATTACAGGGTCTCCGCGACGTGGGGTGGTCACGAGGGTTCCTTCCTGCTGTGGACCCTGATGCTCGCGGGTTGGACCTGGGCGGTCAGCGTGGCCGGTGCCCGGGTGCCGAGGGAGATCCAAGGCCGGGTGCTCGGGACGTTGGGTTTATTGAACGCCGGCTTCCTGTTGTTCCTATTGAGTGTCAGCAGTCCATTCGAACGGCTGATCGGCGGGCCTTCCGAAGGCGCCGACCTCAACCCGCTGCTGCAGGACTTCGGTCAGATCGTGCACCCGCCCATGCTCTACCTGGGATACGTCGGATTTGCGGTGGCCTTCGCGTTCGCTGTGGCGGCGTTGTTGGCGCGGCGCTTGGACGCGGTATGGGCGCGCTGGACGAGACCCTGGGCCAACGTCGCGTGGGCGTTCCTCACCGTCGGCATCGCCCTCGGCAGTTGGTGGGCCTACTACGAACTGGGCTGGGGCGGCTGGTGGTTCTGGGATCCCGTCGAGAACGCGTCGTTCATGCCGTGGCTCGCCGGCACGGCATTGATCCACTCGCTCGCGGTCACGGAGAAGCGGGGTGCGTTCAAAAGCTGGACCGTGTTCCTCGCGATCGCGGCATTTTCGCTGTCGCTGCTCGGCGCGTTCATCGTGCGCTCCGGCGTATTGACGTCGGTACACGCGTTCGCCGTGGATCCCGAGCGCGGGCTTTATCTCCTGGCCTTCGTCGTGCTCGCGGTCGGCGGGGCGCTGGTCCTGTATGGCATGCGTGCCCCCGCGATTCGTGCCCGGGCGCACTACTGGGGTCTATCCCGGGAGTTGATGCTGCTCTGCAACAACCTGGTGCTGGTATTGGCGCTTGCCGTGATCCTGATCTACACGCTCTATCCGGTGGCCTACGAGGCGATGACCGCCGGGGAGAAGTCATCCATCGGCCCGCCCTACTACAACCGCGTGTTCGTGCCCTTGGCACTGCTGTTGGCGGCCGTGCTGGCGGTGATGCCCGTCTCGCGGTGGCGGCGGACGCCCGTCGTGCTGTTCAAGAACGTGGGGCTCATGCTGCTGGTCGCGCTGGCGCTGGGTGTACTCCTGCCACTCGTCCTCGGCGGCGCGATCGCCTTTGGCGCGATGCTTGCCGTCGGGCTCGGACTGTGGATTGCAATGACCCACGCAACCGACATCCGAAAGCGCCGTCGGTCGCTTACCCGAAGCTACCTGGGCATGGTGATCGCCCACCTCGGATTCGCGGTGAGCCTCGTCGGCGTCGGAGTCACCAGCGAGTTCTCGAACGTCGTGGATGCCCGCATGGAGGTCGGCGGCAGCGTGACACTGAACGGCATCGTCTACCGGCTGAACGGTGTCGAACGGGTCGAGGGACCGAACTACACAGCGGATCGTGTGGAGTTCACGACCGACACCGGGGTGGCGATGTATCCGGAGAAACGCCACTACCCGGCGCGCAATCAGGTCATGACCGAGGCCGGCATCGCCCCGGGGTTCCTGGGCGACCTCTACATAACCCTCGGAGAGCAACTGCCGGACGGCTCCTGGGGAGTCCGTATCAACGACAAGCCGCTGGTCCGCTGGGTCTGGCTCGGTGCCTTGCTCATGGCGTTCGGTAGCGTCCTGGCCATTTCGGATCCGCGCTACCGTCGGCTTGCCAAACGATCGCGCCGGGAAACCGCGTCGGGCCTCGGCACGGGCAAACCCCAACCGGCAACGACATGAACCGGGCGAAGCTGTTCGTGCCGGTGACGGTATTCGGTGTCCTTGCGATCGTACTCGTCCTGGGATTCACGCTCAGGGATCCCAAGCTCCTGCCGTCGGCGTTGGTCGACAAGCCGTTTCCCGGATTCGACTTGCCGTTGCTGGCTGGAGAGCCGGATGCACGGGCGTCGCGAAGCAACCTGCTCGGCGAGATCCGGTTGGTGAATGTCTGGGCAACCTGGTGTCCGACTTGCCTTGCAGAGCACGGCGAACTCATGAGGATCCGCGAGAAGACCGGGCTATCCATCGTCGGCATCAGCTACAAGGACGACTCGCGACAGGCCCGTGCCTGGCTTAAGGAATACGGCGACCCCTACGACTTCAATATCGTTGACGCCAACGGCGATCTCGGGGTCGATCTCGGCGTCTACGGCGCGCCGGAGACGTTTCTCGTCGATGCCGGCGGTGTCATCCGCTACAAGCACGTCGGCGACGTGAACCCGGGCGTTTGGAAGGATGAACTCGCCCCCCGAATCGCGGCACTGGAGGCGTCGGGCGACATCCCGGGCGGCAACGCGCCATGAGACGCTGCATGGGCGTCGTGCTGCTGTTGGCCGTTGCCACCTGTCTCGGCGCGTCCGCCATCGACGGCTTTGACTTTCCCGATCCCGAGACCGCCGATCGATACCAACGACTGACCACGGAGTTCCGCTGCCCGAAATGTCTGAACGAGTCGATCGCGAGTTCGGGCGCACCCATCGCGGTGGACCTGCGCCGTACGGTTCGCCGGCTCATGGAGGAGGGCGCCACGGACGACGCCATCCGCAGCCACCTCCAGGAACGTTACGGTGACTTCGTCCTCTACGATCCGCCGTTCGAGCCGTCGACCTGGTTTCTGTGGTTTTCGCCGGTGGTTCTCCTCCTCGTCGTCGCTTGGGTGCTGATGCGGATCGCGCGCCGAGACGTGGCGAGGGAAACCGAATCGGATGATCTCGCCAGGGCCAGACGTCTGCTTCGGGACTCGGGCTGATGGCGGTCTATCTCGCCGTCGTCGCGCTGGGCGTGCTCGCGGTGGTCGGGATCGTGTCCGTTGCCTTTCGGTCTGGACGTGCGCGCGAGCCGGAATCGGCCACGACGCTGTTCGAGGTCCGCCGGCGTGAACTCTCGCGAGAAGCCGAGTTGCAGAATCTCGGCGCCGAGGAGCTTGCAGCGCTCGAGGAGGAGCTTGCCCTGAATCACCTCGACGAATCGGCGCAGCTTGACTCCCCCGCCGAGCCCGAATCCGCTTCGCGCGTGCCGCGACTTCCGCTTGTCGCGGGTTCGGTCGCGACGCTCGTCGTCGCGACCGGCCTCTACGGCGTGTGGGGCGAGCCCGGGGCACCCGTACTCTCGCGGGCGTCCGAGATCATGCGCGGCGGAGACCGAACCGAGATGCGCGCGCTGGAAGATGCCCTTGAGAGTCGTTTGGCCCGAGAGGACGAGGATGCCAATTCGTGGTTCGTGCTGGGTCATTTGAGAACGCAGTTGGAGGACTACGGGGGGGCCGCGGCCGCATTCGAGGCGCTACACGAGGTTGCGGGTCCGTTGGTGGATGTCGATGTGGCCTGGGCCCAGGCGCGATATCGCGCGGACGACGGGCAGATGTCGGCGGCGACGCGGGTGATCGTCGATCGCGTGCTCGCGACACAGCCGGATCACCCCGAGATGCTGGAACTGTTGACGGTCGATGCGATACACCGGAGCGACTTCCGGGCAGCGGTGGGCTACCTGTCCCGGGCGTTGCGCCAACCCATGCCCGCGTCGCGCCGAACGGAACTGACGGAGGTCTTGGCGCTGGCGCGGTCGCGCCTTCCCGACACCGCGGAGGCAGTCGACGCCGAGCCGCTGGCGGGCATCTCGGTGTCGGTTTCGCTGGGGGCGTTCCCGAACGTGGATCCCGGAACGCCGGTCTTTGTCATCGCCCGCGACCCCGATGCCCCGCGCCCGCCCTTGGCCGTGCGGCGGTTGACGGTGGCCGACCTGCCGGCGCGGATCGAACTCACCGACGCGGACGCGATGATGCCCGGGCGCAGCCTATCCGCTATGGACGCCGTGGAACTCCTCGCGCGCGCGAGTCTCAGCGGTTCGCCGTCGGCACGCGCCGGGGACCTTCAAAGCGAGGTCACGACGGGAAAGTCCGGCGAACGGGTGGCGTTGCGGATCGAACATCGCCTGCCATGAACTTGGAATCGACTCGGGGCGCGCCGGGACGGGACAAGCCCGTCCCCTACGGGCGCGCGCGACCGCAATGGCGAAGCCGTAGAATGCCAAGCCTTGGGTCCCGGGGTGGCTCAGAGACGTATGGACGAGTTGAAGCAGGGCACGAAGATTCTCGCGGCCGACGGCCGGGCGTTCACCGTGGACGGCGATCTGGCCAGGGCGTTTCGGCCGGGAGACCGCTTGGTTGCGGATCCCCAAGCTGGGCTCCTTCGCGTCCCGGTCGCCGAAATCCGTACGGCAACGGTTGCGGTCGATGCCGCCGCGGCTGCCTTTACGGAGATGGCCGACGTGACCGACGACGCGATCATCGCCTTCTACGGCAACGCGGCCGGCGCACTTGCCGACGACGGGGTCTGGGAGGAGGTGGCGGCGGTCAACGCCGGGGATGTCGAGAACGCGCGACGACGCGGCCGGTCGACGACGCGCCTCGGCGTGTCGGATGCCATGCGCGCGAAGATGATCGAGGGCTTGAGCGGTTGGGCGGCGATGCCGTCTCGCCGGGGTGCGGTGCTCGACACGGTGTGCCACGACGGATTCCACGTCGAATTGGTGGGTGACGCACTTGGCGTTGTCGCCTTCGTTTTCGAAGGCCGGCCCAACGTGCTGGCGGATGCCTGCGGAGTCTTGCGCGGTGGCAATACCGTCGTATTCCGCATCGGTAGCGATGCGCTGGCGACGGCCCGAACGATCATGGAACTCGCCATCGAACCCGCGCTGGCGAAGGCCGGGCTTCCCCCCGGCAGCGTCTCCCTCGTGGACAGCACAGCGCATGCGGCGGGATGGGCCCTGTTCATGGATCGGCGGCTGTCGCTGGCGGTGGCGCGCGGCTCCGGGCCGGCGGTTGCGGCCTTGGGGTCGCTCGCCCGAGGGACCGGCACGCCGGTCAGCCTGCACGGCACGGGCGGTGCATGGATGGTCATCTCGGACAACACCGATGAAGAGGCTGTGGAAGAAGCCGTTTTGCGCTCCTTAGACCGGAAAGTCTGCAATACCTTGAACACCTGCTGCCTCGTCGACGGGCCGGGCCGGGAACGGCGGGTGGCTGCGGTGCTTCGGGGCTTGCGGCGCGCTGGTGAAGCGAGGGGGGCGGCGTTCAAGGTACACGTCGCGCAAGGCAGCGAACGCTTGATTCCCGATGGGCTGTTCGCGGATCGGGTGGAGGTGGTACGTGCCGAGGGACCGGTTCGGGAACCGCAGGCCGAGGCTATCCCCACGGCGGAACTGGCGCTCGAGTGGGAGTGGGAGGAAACGCCGGAAATCAGCGTCGTCGGCGTGGACTCCGTCGACGAGGCGGTGAGGTTGTTCAACGGTTTGAGTCCCCGACTCGTGGGGACGTTACTGTCGAATGACGCCGGTGAGCAGGAACGCTTCTTCAACGCGTTGGATTCGCCCTTCGTGGGCGACGACCACACCCGCTGGGTAGACGGTCAGTTCGCCCTGGGCAAACCCGAACTCGGCCTATCCAACTGGCAGCACGGGCGCTTGTTCGGACGCGGCGGGGTACTCACCGGCGACGACGTCTACACGGTTCGCCTTCGCTACCGAAGCCAACCCACCCCCTAGCCCCGTAGGGCAGTGCCGTCACGGCACCCCCGCGGGGTCCGGTCTTCGCAGCGGCTACCGCCAAACCCGACAGCCCGCTAGTCGTGGCGTAGCGCCTCAACGGGGTCTAGCTGGGCCGCGCGTCGGGCCGGCCAGACGCCGAAGATGAGCCCGACGCCGACGCTCACGCCGACGGAGAGGATGACCGCTTCGATGGATACGTAGGTGTAGAAACCGGCCAGATTGGCCATGGCCTCCGCGATCCCGGCGCCTAGGGCGATGCCGAGCATGCCGCCGATGGCACCGATCGTTAAGGCCTCCGTGAGGAACTGCGTCAGGATGTTGAACCGCGTGGCACCGAGTGCCTTGCGCACGCCGATTTCGCGGATGCGTTCGGTCACCGACACCAGCATGATGTTCATCACGCCAATGCCGCCGACCAGCAGGCTGACGCTCGCCACGCCGCCGAGTAGGTAGGCGAAGATCGCCATCGACTGTTGCTGCGCTTCGACGAACTGCTGACGGTTCATGATCATGAAGTCGTTCTGGCCGCCGGGACGGATCTTGTGTTCGCGGCGGAGGACCCGTTCGACATCGACCATGGCGGTCTCCAACGGTACGCCGTCGGCAACCTTGGCGGACATTCGGTCCAGGCGGTCATTGCCGATGACACGCTGTTCCGCCGTCGTGATGGGAATGAAAATGTCGTCGTCTGGATTCTGCCAGGGAGCGCCGACGCGCTCGAAAATGCCGATGACCTGGAACGGGACGCGGTTGATCAGAACCGTCCGGCCTAGCATGGTCTCGGGCTCCATTTCGAGGTTGACGGGAATCTCCTGGCCGAGCACGGCCATTCGGCGGTGCGCCAACACGTCCCCCTCGCTGAACATCCTGCCGTGCTCCAGGTCGATGCCGTGCACCTCCGCGTAGTTGGGCGTCGTACCGTTGATGCGGTGGTTCAGGTTCTGATTGCCGAATTTGATCTGTCCGTAGGAGGAGATTTCCGGCACGAGTTCCGAGAGGTAGTGGGAGTCTTGCGCGAGCGCCTCGTAGTCGTCGATGGTCATCGACACCCGATCCGCCGACGCGACCCCCCGCCAGTAGGACTGGCCGGGTTGCACCGACAGCACCCTCGCTCCGCCGAGCTGTGAAATCTGCTCGTCAACCGCGCGCTGGGCGCCGGTGATCAACGCAACGATCGAGATGACCGCGGCCACGCCGATGATGATGCCCAGCATGGTCAGCGTCGACCGCAGCAGGTTGTGGATGATCGATTCGAGGGCGACCCGTATGGTTTCGAATACAGCCACGCTATTGCATCCCGACGATGGCGAGCCGTGCTATCCGCTCATCAAGGGATTCTGGTTCCAGCGGCGCATGCGTTGCTGGAAATACTCCTGGGATTGGATCAACGACGCGCTGGGCAGAATCAGCACCTCGTCCTCTTCCGTCAATCCCACGACGATCTCGGTGCGATCGAGATCGGTAACACCCGTGCGAACACGAACCGCAACGGGCTGGTCGTTTCGCAGTGCGTACACGATGAAGTCACCCCCGAATTGCGAATCGATGGACGAACTGCGCGATCGTTGCGCGTCGAATCCGCCACCGCCCGGCGGACCGCCTCGTGGGCCCCCGCCGCGCCCGCGACCCGCGCCGGGGCCACCCCGGCCTGGTCCGCCGCCGCCCCGACGGGCAAACTGCTGCATCATCTTGCGGCTAAACGCCTGCTCTTCCTCCGTGAGTTCTTCCCCGTTGCGGCGCTTGGTCATGATGGAGCGGAGCATCTGCTGGTCCTCCTCCGACATGCCGCCCGCGTCTCGCGCCGCGCCCCCTTCGCTCGCGCCCGGGCGCGGCGGCAGGGTGGACGCGGCGAGCATCTCCCGCACCTGCTCCTCGCTCAAGCCGACCACGCCCCCGGCAACGTAGACGTCGGCCTCCGTACGCAACGCCGCATTCGGGATGGTCAGAACATCGGTGCGATCCGCGACCACCAGTTCGACCTCGGCGTTCATGCCGGGCTTCAACAGCCCCTCGCGGTTGTCCAGGTCAATCAGCACCGGGAACATCGTTACGTTCTGCTGTGGGCTGGCCTGGGGTTCCACCTTGAGGACCGCACCTTCGAAGGAACGGGTCGGGTAGGCGGCGACATTGACCTGGGCAATCGTCCCAGGCTGCACCTTCCCGATATCGATCTCGTCCACCAGCATGCGAACGCGGACCCGTGACAGATCGGCCATCTGCAGTAGGATCGTTCCGCCGCCGACATCGCCCATCGGCGACGAGATGACCTGGCCTTGTTCGACGAGACGCTCGATGACGGTGCCCGAGATCGGCGCTTTGACGATGGCGTCCTCGAGCGCGATGTCGGCGTTTTCCACCTGGATCTCGCTGCGCACGACCTGGGACCTGGCGGCGGCATGCTGCAGCAGGGATTGTTCGTAGTCGGCCTTGGAGAGCGACTCCTGCTCGAAGAGCTTCTGTATCCGCTGGAGTTGCGACTCGGCGTTGGTGAGTTCGGCGCGGGAGACCTCGAGACTGGCCTTGGCCTGGTCCAGGGAGTTCTTGAGCATCCGCTGGTCGATCCGCGCCAGCAACGTGCCGGCCTCGATGGTGTCGCCGGTATCGGCGTTCAACTCGAGAATCTCGCCGGATGCCTTCGACTTCACCTCGACGGTGGTCACGGGCTCGATGCCGCCGGCGGCTTCGACCGCCACCCGAATGTCGCCCCGCACCACGCCGGCGGCTTCAAAGAAGGCTTCATCCTCCACAGCGTCCTCGTCGCTTCCCGCAATCAGTTCCTCGATCTGGTCGCAACCGGCCGTGGCTAGTGCGGCCACGACGATCAACGGTCTGGGAATGCCCCGAAGGGCGCGTTTGGCGGCGCTACTGGACATCGGTCCTACTCCGGCTATGGTCTTGGGTTACGACACCGTCGTGCAGGTGCACGTGGCGGTGGGCGCGATTGGCGATATGGGTCTCGTGGGTCACGAGGATGATGGTCTGACCCGCATCGTACAGAGCGTCGAACAGGTCCATGATGTCCTCCCCGGTGCGGCTGTCGAGGTTCCCGGTGGGCTCGTCCGCAAGCAGGATTTCGGGATCGTTGACGAGTGCCCGGGCGACGGCGACGCGCTGCCGCTGACCGCCGGACAACTCGCTGGGCTTGTGCTTCATGCGGTCGTTGAGGCCGACCCGTGCGAGTGTTTCCCGGGCGCGGTCGCGGCGTTGGCGACGCCCGATGCCGCCGTACATCAACGGGATCTCGACGTTCTGCAACGCGGTGGCGCGTGGCAGCAGATTGAAGGTCTGGAACACGAAGCCGATCCGGTGGTTGCGTACCCGGGCGAGGGACTTGTCCCCCAACTTCGAGACATTCTCGCCAGACAGCCAATACTCCCCGGTCGTGGGCCGGTCGAGGCAGCCGATGATGTTCATGAGGGTGGACTTGCCGGACCCGGAGGGCCCCATGACGGCCACGTACTCGTTCTCGCGAATCGCGCAATCGACGCCGTTCAGTGCATGGATGGTGTCGGAGCCCATCCGGTAGTTCTTGTGCAGGTCGCTTACCCGGATGACGGGTTCCGGGCCCTGCTGCTGTGCAGCGTCCGCCATCTCTTCACCGAACTCTTACTTAATCCCCCTCTTACGAATCAAACATCATAGTCCGTCGTTAGAGAAAGGTGTTAGCGTGTCGGGATCGCCCGAGTCCACCCGCTCATGCCGCTTCGCCACATCGAACGTGCCGCACTTGGCGTGATCTGGGTCGGCATCGGCTTGATTCTTCTGATCCCCCTCGCGGTCAGCGGGGAAACCGCGTTTTTCCCCCTCGTCGTCAACGATCAGGCGGTCTTGTTTCCCCCGACGATCTTTCCCTTCCTCGTCGGCAAGGGACTGTTGTTCCGCTGCCTCGTCGAGATCGTCTTCGTCGCCTGGGCGGTTCTTGCCGTGTTGAACCCCGCGTATCGGCCGGCGCGTTCGCTGCTGCTGGGACTGCTCGCCGTGGCGTTCGGGGTCGCATTGGTGTCCGCGTTGCTGGGCGTGAGCGTCGTGCGAAGCCTTTTCTCCACCTACGAGCGCATGGGCGGCGTCTTGGATCAAGCCCATTGGTTCGCGTTCGCCGTCGTCCTGGTGTCGGTGGTGCGCATCGCGCAATGGCGGATTCTCCTCAACGCGAACCTCGCCGTGGGAATGGGGATCGCGCTCTGGGCCGTCGGTCAGCATTTCGACGTGGAAGCGTTGCTCTGGGAGTCGTCGAAGGAAGGCTACGGACGGATCACCGCAACGCTCGGCAACCCGATTCACTTGGGCGCGTACGTGCTCGTGAACAGCCTCGTCGCGGCGGGTTTCTTCGTCGAGTCGCTCCTTGGCAAGACCGCTGTGGGTCCCGCCGACGCGGTCGCCACCGACGCCGAAGGAACGCAGCGGAAGACAACGATGCAAGACCGTTTTCGAACGCTCGTGCCGTGGTTGCCTAGACTGTTCTGGGGACTTTGTGCGCTGCTTAGCGCGTGGGTCGTGACCTTGACGGCGGCCCGCAGCGCGTTTCTGGGGCTGATTGCGGGTTTTGCCGCGGTCGCCGTTCTGTTCGCCTACCTGGAACGGGGCCGCGCACGGTTGGCGGTGGGGGCGATGGCTGGCCTGCTTGCGGCCGCGGTCGTGGTGTTCGCGTTGATGGTCGGCGTATTCGATCGGGATCCGCAAAGCCAACGGGCGCGGTCTTCGAACCCGCTCATCGAACGGACGTTGTCCTTCTCGAAACGTACCGTGCAAACGCGCCTCGCGGCTTGGCACGCCGCCGTGGAAGGCTTCTTGGAAAGACCGGTATTGGGTTGGGGTCCCGACAACTACGTCGTGGTATTGGGGCGCCACGGGTCGGGCATGGGTGCCGACATGCGGATTCACGACAACGCGCACGGCCGCCTGGCGGAGGAACTCGCGACCAAGGGATCGTTGGGGGTAGTCAGCCACCTTGCCGTGTGGGCGGGCTTGCTGGTCGTCGGGTTGCAGGCGGCGCGACGAATGGGGCGACGGGAACGCATTCCGCTCGTCTTCGCCGGCGGCGGTTTGGTGGGCTACTTCGCCCATGCACTGGTGTCTCCCGAAGTCGTTACCGGCACCCTGCAGTTCACCCTGCTGCTCGCGTTCGTGGCCGTCGTGGCGCGGGAAGCCGGCGCTTCCGCCCCGTTCGCGTCCTGGTACGGCAAGCTGGCAACGACGGTTCGGAATCGTGCCAGACCGCTTCGGGGCTGGGTAAAGCCGCCAATCCTCGGTGGCGCTGCGGTCGCGGTGTCGGCATCGTTGGCCGGGGTTGGCCTGTGGGCGAACCACGCCGCATTTTCTTCGGCGAGCGTCGGCGCATTGGCCATACGGAGTTCGGAGCCCGCGCTCGGGATCGCGCCACACTACACCCGCGAATTCTTTGCCGAAGCGATCGACGCCTTCGAACCGATGGGGAACCAGTTCAGGCTGTTCCTATTCCAGTACGCCGGGAACCAGTGGCGGTTTCTAAGAACCCTGCACCGGGCGGAGTCGGCGCGACTGCTGGCCTTGGTGGATGCCGAGGCTCGCGCCGCCATTCGCCTGGAGCGCGAAAACTGGGAGATACCCATGACGTTGGCGGAGACGTACATCCAGGTAAGTGCGACCAATCCGCAGTACCGGGCGGCGGCGATCCGGCAGACCGAAGCAGCCCGCGAATTGGCCCCGAACCGCTACGAGGTGCGCGCCTTGGCAACCCGTTGAATCGGATGGTGAAACCGGTCGTAGGGGCGACCCATGGGGCGACCCTAGTGGTCGCCCGTGCCGAACACCCGTTTTCCTCAGCAACGGGACGGGACAAGCCCGTCCCCTACGGCTAGATGATTCGGACGACGCCTTGGTCGCCGTCCACTTCCACGATTTGGCCGTCGTGCAGGGCGTCCATCACCCCCACGATCCCGGCCACGCACGGTTTGCCGTACTCCCGGGCGAGGAGCGCGCCATGTTGCAGTTCGCCGCCGACCTCGAGCAGGACCGCTGCCGCGTTGATGAACAGCGGCGTCCAGCCGGGGTCCGTGGTGTGCGCGACGAGTACTTCGCCGGGTAGAAGCGTCTTGTCGAAGGGAGAGTCCAGCACCTTCGCGGGGCCGCGGACGATACCGGCCGATACCGGGACGCCACTTAGCTCGCCGGGTCGGTAGTCGCGTACCGGGCGCACGATTCGGCCCCGGGAGTCGATCAGGTGCGGAAAGTGCCGCACGCGCGCCTTGACGTCTCGGTAGAAGGCGCCGCGTTCGGCCACGACGGCGCGAAGATCGAGGGATTCGTCCGACTCGGCCCGGTCGAAGTCATCCAGCTTCATCTGAAAGACGTCCTCCGCCCGGTCCAGGCGTCCCTCGGCAGCCCAGTGCCGGGCACTTCGAAGCACCCGCCGACGGAGCACCATGTTCACGATCGCGACGTGATGCTTGGGCATCTCCCGGACATTCTCGAAGGACTCGATGGTCCTGTGGATGCGTGCGAGCTTGCGGCGTTTTCTCGCGGGAAGCTCGGCCGAGAGTTCCTCGTAGGCTTCTTTCCGTGCCCGTTTCCGCTCCGCATGGGTGGCGACGGGGTCGGTGTCGCCGAGCGCCACGGTGGCGAGTTGGCCCAGAACCAGATCGGGATCGTCGCCGTACTTCGGGTTCGCGAGATCCATCTCCAGCGGGCCGCGGCAGCCGAACCGGTGCAGGAAGCCATCCCATCGCGCAAGGAACTCCTCGGGCATCCGTCGGGCCTCGATTCGCGCGGCAAGCGCCCTAAGGTCGCCGAACGCCGAGGCGGGCAACAGCCGCGCCAGTCGATACATCGCGAGGCCCATTTCCAGCACCAATTCGTCACCGCCGCCGCGGATGTCCATCACCAGACGTCGTTGGCGCGACGACGACGGGTCGACCAGGCCCATCAGCGCCTCGGTTCCGCCGTAGATGAACATCAGCAAGGCGGGTGCCGTGGCGGTCAGGCTCACCCGTCCCACCGCCGCGAAGAGTTGCTGCGCCAACTCGAAGATCGGCAGATCGGGGTCGATCGAGGCCACCTCGTCATCGAAAGCCGCGAGGTCGGCCGCGTAACGCTTGAGAAACGCCTTGGGTTTCAGTAACGCGCGCAGCAACCCGGCGAAGAAGGGGCCCAACCGCACCAGGGCCTTCAACAGCGCCTGGATCATTCGCCGCGGCGCGAGGTTTGGAGGCGGTTTCACCCGATACGGTTCCAGGTCCGCCGTCGCGAAGAGCTCCGCCAAGGTGGTGTCGACGAAACGTTTCTCCGGGGCGACCCGGCGCGGATCCCTGAAATGCATCAGGTGGGACAGGTTGCCGTAGAGCCGTACGCCCGCCGTGCCGACGATTCCCTTCTTCAGGTCGGGATCCAGGAAGGACGGCCCGAAGGCGTATTTGCCGAGCCACTCGAACAGCTTGGCGAAGAGGTCCACGGACAGTGGCGAGACGGCGCCGCTCATCGTGATGCCTTCGCCGAGGCTGGGATCCATGTAGAGAAGCCGCGGTTCGCCCGGCACCGTCCTTATTTCCTCGGGCAATGGAACGTAGGTGGTGATGGGACGCGCCTGCAGGAGGTACAGTTTACCGTCGGCGACGGCCCACTCGACATCAACGGGACAGTCGAATAGCGCCTCGACAGCGCCAAGGCTCTCGGTGACCGAGGCGAGTTGCGCGTCGTCCAAGACGGCTTTCGAGGTGCCTTCACCGGGGTCGTTGCCAATGCGGCACTCCAACGTCTTGCCGGTCACCTTGTCGACCACCCACCGGTCGGGGTCGATCTCGCCGGCAAGGAGCTTGTCACCGAGTCCGGTTGTGGCGTTGATCACGGCCTCGTCGAAGTCGTTGTTGTGCGGGTTGAGGGAGAACGCGACACCGGACACGTCGCTTGCCACCTGGCGTTGCACGAGGGCCGCGAAACGCGGTAGCGGATCCAGGTTCCGCCGGGCCTTGTAGATGAGGACCCGCGCATCGAAGCAGGAAGCGAAACAGTGCCGTACGGCGGCGGCCAAGCCCTCGACCGAGACGTTCAGCACGGACTCGTAAAGGCCTGCGAAGGAAGCGCCCGCGAGATCCTCCTCCGGCGAGGATGAACGCACCGCGAGAACGCCACTCCCGGCGCGGTCGGCGACCTCGTCGATCGTCTTGTGTTGGTCGATGTCCATGTCGAGACGCGAAGCGGTTGCCTTGAGCGCGGTGCAAAGCGTCTCGACCTCGCCGGTCATGGAACCGTCGGCATCGACGAGGAGGGCGGAAATGTCTCGCCATTCGGGTGTAGACGCGACCGTTTCGATCCACCGGGTGAAGAAGTGCGTCGTCAGCAGATCGGCCTCCGGCACCGGGAAGCCGGCACCACGTAGACGAGCCAGCGACGCCGCCTTGCCACCAACCAGGGACACCTCGAGTGCCCGGGCGTCGGCGAGGCGCATTGCCAGCGGTTTGTCCATCGAGGCGTTGTGCGTCTCCAGCTTCCCGGCGTCATTGTACCGGCCCGGGTTGGTAGACTCGGTCGACATGTGCCGAGGGTGGTACGGATGTCTTTGCTGACCGGCAACGCCAGCGATTTCCTGAAGATCGGCGTGGCCGCGGCTGGCCGCGGCGACTTCGACACGTTGCAGGCGGTGCTCGCCGAGAAGCCGCAATGGTTGCATCGCGTCGGCTCCCATGGCCGCACCATGCTCTGGGAGGCGGCCTACCGCGGGCGGCTTGAGATGGTCGAATATCTCGCCGATCTCGGCGCGGACATCGACGCCTGCGGTTGCCACTTCACGCCGCTTCTCCTCGACATCTCGCCGTACTGCGCGGCTCGCCACAAGAAGCGCGATGCGGTCGCGGAATTGCTGTTGGCCCGGGGTGCTGCCTTGGACATCCACACGGCGGCCTACCTGGGCGACATCGGGGCGGTGCGCGATTACCTGAATCACGACCCGGCCCTTGCCCGAGCGGAGAAACCCCAGAACGACCCCAACGTTCGCGCGGCCACGCTGCACTACGCCGTGGCACGTGGGCATGCCGAAATCGTCTCGTTGTTGCTCGACCGTGGCGCCGACCCGCGGCCGTACGGCTACTTCCTGGTCCGCTTCTGCATCTGGCGGGACCTTGTGGATATCCTGGCGGCGTTGATCGCGGCCGGCCTCGATCCGTCGACCTCGGAACCACCCCGTTCCGGGATTTCCAATTCGGCGATGGTTGAACTGCTCAAGACGCATGGCGTCGACTACGGCCCGGACCACGCCGAAGGCGGTTGGCCGCCCATCGTGTTCCAGTCCCGGGGTGACCGGGGCGGCAGTGTGGACCGGGTCCGTGGGCTGATCGAGGCCGGGGCCGACGTGAACGTACGCAATTACAAGGGGCAGTCAGCGTTGCATTGCGCCGCCAAGGCGGGTTTCGTGGACATCGTCGCGCTGCTGCTGGAACACGGTGCCCAGGTGAACGCCCGAGACGGCCAAGGCGAGACACCACTCGGGGCTGCGTTGCGATCCACGGTGAAGGACAAGGCGAAGTTGCTCGATGTGGTTCGCCTCGTTGTGAACGCTGGCGCGGATAGCGACTGTGCCGATCACAAGGGGCGTTCGCCGCGCGACATCGCCGGAGCAAAGCGCGATGCGCGGGTTTGGGTCGACGCATTGAGTGACTAAGGGGACACCATCCACGACATCGACTAAGGCCATCAGTCACCGGAACAGATCGAGATCTGCGTCGACTACGGCGTGCCGCTTGCCGCCGCGGCATTGCAGTTCCCGCTCGCGCATCCGGCGGTGGCCACCGTCATCCCCGGTGCCAAATCGCCGCACGAACCCGTTTCTAACCGGCGCAATCTCGACACCGAAGTGCCGGGCGACATCTGGCGACGGTTCAAGCAGGAAGGGCTGCTCGACGGGAACGCGCCGACGCCTTGAGCCACCACGACTGCTATACTTTGCGGTGCGCCGCAGTAACCAACCCGACAGGAGTCTGCCCGGATGAGCCTTGCGAGCCTTGACCACATTCTGAAGTTCTTCGGCGGGGCGGAACCCACGGCCGACGAGCTCAAGGACATCGTCAACGAGACCGTGCTTTTGGTGTTGGCGCGGGCGACGGCGGCGGACACCAACATCAAGCACCTCGAAGTCGAATCGGTGCGGGAGATCATCAAGGAAAGCACCGGCGAAGACGTCAGCACCAAGGACGTGCGAATGGCCTCCCACTCGGGGATCTTCGACTCCGATCCCTTGGAACGGCATCTCGCCAGGGTGGCGAAGAGGATCGACGTCCATGACCGAGTGATGATCGCCAATGCGCTTGCCGAAGTGATCCTCGTGGACGAACGCGTGACCGGCCGGGAAGTCCGGTTCTTCAATATGGTCGCGGCGGCACTTGAACTGACGCCGGCGAACATCGCCGGACTGATGGTCACGCACTAGCACCTCCTGACGTCGCCGTCCACGTAGGGGCGAGGCTTGTCCTCGCCCGCGCCTGGCTCCGGATGGCCTTCGCCCGATCAGCACGGGACGCCACAGGGCGCCCCCTACGGCAACGACGGGTCGAATAGCAGCCGCCCAACGGTTTCCCGTGCCCACAGGCGTTCGAGCCCCTTGGGGAGTGCTGCGAAGCCGACAACCTCGCTAATGAGCGGCTTGATGGTGCCGTCGGTGAGTTGGCCGTGGAGCGCCGAGTAGCATTCCTCGACGAGTTCGGGCTTTCGTTCCCGATAGCCGCCCATGTGGACGCCGACGACCGAGTAGTTCTTGACCAAGAGATGATTGGCGGGCGCGGTGGGAACCTCACCGCTGGCGAAGCCGATGACGATTAGACGCCCCTCCCAGGTGAGCAATCGTCTCACCGTGTCGAAGCGACTGCCGCCGACGGGATCGTAGACGACGTCGACACCGCGGCCGTCGGTCGCTTCCAGGACCCGTCGGTAGAGGTCGTCGGCTTCGTAGTCGACAACCAGGTCGGCGCCGGCTTGGGTTGCGATTTCCGCCTTCGCGCTACCTCCCACCGCGCCGATCACCCAGCAGCCGTGGGCGCGTGCCATCTGGACGGCGGCCGTGCCCACACCGCCGGCCGCCGCGAGCACGAGGACCGACTCGCCCGGCGTCAGATGCGCGCGCCGATGGAAAGCGAACCAGGCCGTGGCGTAGGTGATGTGGACCGCGATGGCGGAACGCGATGATACGGAGGCGGGGATTCGGTGTGATTGTTCCGCCAACAACAGGGATTGCTCCGCGTAGCCGCCGGCGGGTTCGATGGTAGGTCCCACGAGGCGGTCGCCGGCCACGAATCCGGTTCCTGCCCCGACTGCTTCCACGACCCCCGCGGCACACATCCCAGGCGTGAAGGGTGGCGTCCACTTGACTTGGTAGGAGCCTTGGCACTGCAGGATATCGGCGAAGTTCAACTCGGACGCGTCGACGCGAATGCGTACGCTACCGGGTGGTGGGTCCGGGGACGCCGACTCGGCCGCCTGGAGTTCCCGCCAGGGATCGCCCAGCCGGGGCATCTGCCATGCTCTCACGAGACGGTCTCCACGACGGCGGTGTTCCCGTAGGGCCGACCTTTGTGGTCGCCCGCCCGACCCTCGTGGTCGCCCGCCGGGAGGAGCGGGACGGGACGAGCCCGTCCCCTACGGCGGCGTTTTTCCTTGCACGTCGGCGGACCGACGCATGGTCGGGCAGTGCGTCGGGGCGGCACTGGGGCGCGAGGGGCTGTCAGCGCACTCAGGCTTCGACCGTGGGATCTTCGGCGCTACCGGTCGGGTCCTCTTGGGTGGCATCGGCCACGGCTTGGCGCAGGCGCGCCAGGAATTCGTCCGAGAGGATGTTGCCCTTGGCGAGGATCCTGCCCCGACCGTCGATGAGGACGTACGCAGGGATGGCGTTGACCTGCCAGGTCTCGGCAAGCTCGCTGCCGACTCCGATGTGCCATTGGGCCCAGGGCATCGGCTCATCCTCCTGGAAGTCGATGACCGACTCCAGTTCCTGGTCGATGCTGATGCTCAGGATCTCGAACCGCTCGGTCGGGAGGTCCGCAACAAGGTCGCGCAGCTTGGGTAGCCCGGCGATGCACGGACCGCACCAGGTCGCCCAGAAATCCACGAGAACGACTTGCCCGCCGTAGTCGGCGAGAGTCTCTTCGATGCCGTTGAGCCGGACTCCCGCAAAGTCGGAAACGGTGCCACCCACGGTGGCGTAGCGGAGCGTGGCGAGGATGCCCCGCTCGGCATCGGCGAGGGTCTGGGACGTGGACTTGCCTTCGGCATCTCGCACTTTGGCGACGAACTCCTCGTCTTCCACCCCGTTACTCAAGCCGCTGGCAAGATCCAGCGCACGTTCGCGCAGCGCATCCCGCTCCTCGTCCGGTGCGGCGTTGATGGCGCGGGCGAGACGGGAAGCCGCGTAGTAGCGGGCGGTGGCACGCACCAACGCCTCGTTGCCCGCCGTCGTCTTGCTGGCCAGGAACTCATCGATTTCCTCGGAGTCACCGCGCGCCCTGCCGAGGTGCATGAGCATGCGGGGCCAGTCGTCGTAGTCCGGTACGTGCGATTCCAGCGTGCGAATACCCGCGAGGACGTTCTTCGGACTGCCGCCACGAATCGCAGCACCACGCGCCACGAGAAACTCGGCGGCATCGAGGGTCCGGTCGTGGCTTCCGCCGAGGTCGACGATGGCCCTGGCCGCGGCGAGCGCCTCCGTGCCCGAGGGATTCCCGGAGAATAGCCGGGCCAGGAACCCCCTGTTAGGGTTGGTAAAATGTTCGATCACGGACCAGTCCGGCCCGACCCGTTCCGCGAGCGCTGCCGTACCGAACTCGATATCGCTGTCCGCGGTCGGCGACAGACCGAGCGTATGCTCCATGAGGAACTGCGCCGCCTCCACGGCGCGTTTGCCGTCGGATTCGATGGTCGCCCGGGCTCCGCCGACGGCGAGAACGATATCGGGGTGTTCGCCGCGCTCTTCCGTGCGCCGCCGCTCCTTCTCGTCAGCGGAAACGTCGGCGGTGTTGATTTCGCGGTCCCTCTCATGCCACGCCTCGTCGAGTTCGAGGTACGCCTCGACCAGTCGCCAATCCGCCTCGGCGGCGATGGCCAACGTCCCTGCGAGGGAGACAACCACGGCGGACAATAGGCGTTTGCAGGTCACGTGCATTGGGGTCGACCGGCGTGAACGGATCATGGATTCCTCCTGGTCACAGGGCTTCGACGGGTAGGCACTCGCCGAGAATAGCAGGGTTCTCAAGGGCTTGGGCGAATCGGCGCGCCAGACGCCGTTAGCGGCGGATTCCTTCGTGCGCGGTCAGGACCCGTCGAACAACGCCGCTTCGATCAACGGCTTGAACTGCCCACCCGATCGTCGGCACAGGCACCCGCTACCCGCGCGACCATCGGAACAATGCGCGCGATACGGATGCGTCGCGTCTACGGTCCGCCGAGTTGCCGAATGGCTTCGATGACGGGCGAAGGATAGACCCCGAGAATGACGATCAGAAGACCCAGCAGGATCACCATGGCGAGGCCTTCCCAGGGCAGGCGACGATCTTCGTGTTGCCGGTCGTCGTCCGGACGTTTCGTCATGGCGAAGACAATCCGCAGGTAGTAGTAGATGCCGATGGCACTGCCCACGATAAGTGCCCACACGAGACCCCAGGCGGCATTGCCGACGCCGGCGGCCACCAGGTAGAACTTGGCGAAGAATCCAATCGTGAGCGGAATCCCGGCGAGCGCAAGTGCCGCAGCGGCCAGCACCGCGGCCGTCACCGGGCGACGCCACAGCAGCCCGTCGTATCCCGATACCTGGTCGGCATCCTCGGCTTCGTCGGACAGTACCGTGACCACGCCGAATGCAGCGAGGGTCATCAGGAAGTAGCCGGCCACGTAGAACAGACCGGACTCCACGCCCAGCGCCTTGCCCGCTGCCGTGCCTGCGACCACCACGGCGATCATCAGGTAGCCGAGGTGGGCGATCGACGAATACGCGAGCAGGCGCTTCATGTTGGTCTGCAAGAGCGCGAGGATGTTGCCGACGAGCATCGACAGCACCGCAATGACCGCGATCACGATACCGACGGCAGCGGAGGCGAGGAGATCGGCGTCGATGGCGTAGCGCAGCAGCACCGCGAACACCGCACCCTTGGAGACCGTGGCGACGAAACCCGTCACGGGCGCCGGGGCGCCCTGGTAGACGTCCGGCGTCCACATGTGGAACGGCACCAGGGAGAGCTTGAAGAAGACGCCCACCAGGAGCATGGCTTGGCCGAGCACGAGCACGTTGCGCTCGCCGGCGGCGATGTCGCCTGCGGCTTCGAAGTTGAGCGAGCCGGAGGCGGTGTAGATTAGCGCCATGCCGAACAGCATCGTGCTCGACGCCACCCCGGAAAGGACGAGGTACTTGGCCGCCGCTTCCAGCGGCGGGTGACCCTCTTCGGGGTAGGCGATCATCGCGTAGAGCGAGATGGAGAGCACTTCGAGCCCCATCAGGAAGGTCGCGAAATGCGACGCGCCCGCCGTGACGGCTGCACCGAGGGTCGCGGTGACGAGCAGCAGGTAGAACTCCTGGCGGTGGGTGGCGCGGCTGTCCAGATAGCGCGCCGAGAGCACGGCGGTCGCGATCGCCGCGAGCGAGAACAGCACGAAGAAGAACAGGGCGTAGCCGTCGATTTCGAGCACGGTGTCGACGATCTGTGTGCCGACTCCCAAAGCCGACGGTACGAACGTCAGCGGCACCGCCAGCGTGGCGATGGCGCCCCAGAACGCGACCTGGTACGAACGAAACGCGGCGACGGCGAGCAGCAACAGCGCGATACCGCCGGATAGAGCGAGATAGGGTGCCAGTGCCCAAACCTGCGCCGCGCTCACGGTAGGACACCTAAGGTCTGGATCGTCGCGCTCGACAATTCGAGCACATGCTGGGGGTAGACGCCGACCCAGACGAGGCCCGCCATCATCGCCGCCATGACGCTCATCTCCCGCAATCCGAAATCGCGCATGGACGCGACGTCGGGGTTCGGTGTCCCCTGGAACGAGCGCTGCATGAGGTAGAGGCCGTACACCGCGGCGACCACGATGCCGAGCGTGGCGACCGCGGCCATCACCCAGTTCTCCTGGAATGCACCCAGGAGGGCTAGGAACTCGCCGACGAAGTTGCCGAGGCCGGGCATCCCGACGGAGGCGATAACGAAGAACAGGGTCATGGTTCCCATCCTCGGGGCGTGCTTCCACAGGCCGCCCATCTGCGACATCTCCCGGGTGTGCAGACGCTGCTGAATGGCGCCCGCCATCATGAACAGCGCCGCGGTCGAGAAGCCGTGGGCGACCATGGTGACGATCGCGCCCTGCATGCCGAGTTCGTTGAACGCGTAGACCCCGAGCAGGATGAAACCCATGTGGGCGATGGAACTGTAGGCCACGAGACGCTTGAAATCAGACTGGCTGAACGCCATGGCGCCGCCGTAGAGGATGCTGACCGTGCCGAGCAGCATCGCCCACACGGCGAAGTCCGCCGACGCTTCGGGGAATAGGGGCACCGCGAAACGGATGATCCCGTAGGCGCCGGTCTTCAACAGGATGCCGGCCAGGATCACGCTGCCGGCCGTCGGTGCCTGGGTGTGCGCATCCGGTAGCCAGGTGTGCACGGGCACGGACGGTAGCTTGGTGGCGAACGCGACGAAGAAGCCGAGCATGAGCCATGTCGCGATGCGCGGGTCGATCTCGGCACCGAGCAGCGCCTTGTAGCTGAAGGTGATCTCGCCGGTCGCACCGTGGTGGACGAAGACCAGGGCCAGGATCGCGAACAGCATGAGAAGCCCGCTGATCTGCGTGAACAGGAAGAACTTCATCGAGGCGTAGGCCTTCTCCTCGTGGCCCCAGATCGCGATCAGGAGGTACATGGGAATCAACATCACTTCCCAGAAGAAGAAGAACAGCAATAGGTCCATGGCCGTGAACACGCCCACGACCCCGGCCATCACCCAAAGGATGTTGAACTGGAAGAAGCCTTGGGCGGACTCGATCTCGTCCCAGGAGGAGACCACGGCGACGATGCCGAGGAACATGGTGAGCGCCACCATCAACAGGCTCAGGCCATCCATCTCCAGGGTGAGGTGGATGCCGAACCGTGCGATCCAGGGCCAGTCCATAGCGGCGTAGAGGCCGTTCGCGTCCGCGCCGTCGAGCCAGACTGCCGCCGACCAAACAAGGCCCGCACCGAACGCCAGCAAACTGACCAGGCGGGGTGCGTCCTTGCCCAGGACGCGTTCGGATGCCCACGCGACGACACCGGCGCCGAGCAGGGCGAGTATGACGACGAACAGGATCATCTAGACGCTCGCCACGATCAGGAAGACCACGATCAGGCCGATCGCCATGTTGGCGGCGTACCAGCGCAACCGACCGGTCTGGGTCAGCGCGCCGACGTGGTGGAAACCGCGGGTCACGGAAGCGGTGATCCGGAACACGAGGTCGACGATATCGCGCTTGTTTACCCGCGCCACCCAGAGGAAGGGTTTGACGAACAACCGGTCGTAGACCCAGTCGAAGGCCCAGCCGCTTTGCCAGAAGCGCCGCAGGGCATCACCGAACGACGACGCTACCAGCGTGCTCAGGTCGAGTCGTCCACTGAACACCAACCAGCCGAGCAAGACGCCGAAAATCGGAAGAGCCACGGTCGTGACCGCCACCGGATCGGTATGCGAAAACTCGCCGAGCGGGCCAAGGAGGCCGTCGAGCACGCCGATTCCCATCCAACCGCCGGCGATGGAGAGGACGCAAAGCACGACCAGCGGCCCCCACATGTTGATCCGAGACGCATCGTCGGGTTCGGTCTTCGTCTCGCCGAAGAATGCCACCACCATCATGCGCGTCGTGTAGAGGGCGGTCATGAAGGCCGCCAGAACGCCGCCCGCCCAGAACCATCGGCCGGTGTCGTGTTCCCAGGCGGTGAGCAGGATGGCGTCCTTGCTGTAGAAACCCGAAGTCAGGGGCAGGGCCACGAGGGCCAGGGAGCCGATCAACATGCTGGCGAACGGCACCGGGAGTTTTCGCCACAAGCCACCCATCTTGTGGATGTCCTGCTCGTGGTGCAGCGCCAGGATCACCGAGCCGGACGCAAGGAACAGCAGGGCCTTGAAGAAGGCGTGGGTCATCAAGTGGAAGATCCCCGCCGACCAGGCGCCGACACCGAGCGCCATGAACATGTAGCCGATCTGGCTCATGGTGGAATAGGCGAGGATGCGCTTGATATCGGTCTGGGTCAGTGCGGTGAAGGATGAAATCAGAAGCGTCACCAGGCCGACGATGGCGACCGCGAACTGCGCGACCGGTGCCAGTTCGTAGATGCCCTTCATGCGGGCGATGAGGTAAACGCCCGCCGTGACCATTGTGGCCGCGTGGATCAGTGCGGAGACCGGTGTGGGACCCGCCATCGCGTCCGGTAGCCAGGTCTGAAGCGGCACCTGCGCCGACTTGCCGACGGCGCCGCCGAGCAGCAGCAGTCCGATCGCCGTGGCCATGCCCGGATCGAGTTGGCCGGTATCGCCGAGTGCCGTCTGGATGTCGAGCGTGCCAAGCTCCCGGAACAGCAGGAACAGGCCGATGGCCATCAGCGTATCGCCCACCCGGGTCACCACGAACGCCTTCCGGGCCGCGTAGCCGTTCTCGGGATCCCGGTGGTAGAAGCCGATCAGCAGGTAGCTGCACAGCCCCACCCCTTCCCAGCCGAGGAAAAGCACGAGCAGGTTGTCGCCTAGGACGAGCATCAGCATCGCGAACACGAACAGGTTCATGTAGGCGAAGAACCGGCTCAAGCCCTCGGGTTCCTCGTGATCCTTCCACATGTAGCCGGTGGCGAAGAGGTGGATCAGGAAACCGACGCCGGTGATGACGCCGGTCATCACCAGAGACAGCGGGTCGAGGTAGAGCGTGATCGAGGGCGTGAAGTTGCCTACCGCCATCCAGATCCATAGGGATTGGGCATAGGACCCCTCGCCGCTCTGCACGAACTCCGCGCCGGCGCCTAGGGCGACGAGTGCCGCCAGGCCGACGGAGCCGGCACCGATGACACCCACGAGCTTGTCGGGCAGCTTGCCCTCGGTGACGAACAGCACGAAGAAACCGACGAGCGGCAGCGCGGGGACGAGCCAGAGGTACTCGAGCACGGTGATCAGCCGTTCAGTTCACTGGCGGCGTCGACATCCAAGGTGTCGAAGCGACGCGAGATCTGCAGGACGAGACCGAGTGCCACGGCCACTTCGGCGGCGGCCAGGGCCAGGATCAGCATGAACATGATCTGCCCGTCAGGGGCACCCCATTTGGCGCCCGCCGCGATGAACGCAAGGCCCGCCGCGTTCATCATCACTTCCAGCGACATCAACAGGAAGATGATGTTCCGGCGTACGAGCACGCCGAGTAGGCCGAGGAGGAACAGTCCCGCCGCCACCATCAGGACCTGTTCGACCGGGACTTCGATGGCCATCGTCAGGGCTCCCGGCGCTGTTCGAGGTAGCGGCGGCCGAGGTGATAGGCGCCGATCAAGGCAGCGAGCAGGAGGAAACCGGCCAACTCGACGGCCAGCAGATAGGGTTGGAACAGTTGGATCCCGACGGTCTTGGGGCCGACCACCTCGCCTCTGGTGACGCTTGCGTCGGGCATACCCGAAATCACGTAGACCATCGTGATCAGCAGTATCGAGACGAGTACCGCCGGACCGATCCACATGCCCGGGCGCATCCAGCGGCTCTCGCGCATCACGGAGGTCTTGCCGAGGTTCAGCATCATCACGACGAACAGGAACAGCACGACGATGGCGCCGGCGTAGATGACAACCTCGAGCGCCGCCGCGAAAGGCGCGCCCAGGACGAAGAAGATCACCGCCACCGAAAGCAGGGACACGACCAGGTAGATCAGCGCGTGGGAGGCGTTCTTGCGGGTGATCACGAAACCCGTGGAGACAAGCGCCACGACCGCCGGAATCCAGAACAGCGCGAGATCCATCAGGGCAACAGGCTCCGAACGTCGGTCGGCTTCGCTTCCCGCTGCGCTTCGCCCTTGTCCTTGCCGTGGATCGTCTTGCCCGCCACCTGCCAGAAGCTGTACTCGGGGTACTTGCCGACGCCGTCGATGAGCAGGTGCTCCTTTTCGTAGACCAGGCTCGCGCGGTCGAACTCGCAGAGTTCGAAGTCGGGGGTGAGCTGGATGGCGTACGTGGGGCAGGCCTCCTCGCACATCCCGCACATGATGCAGCGCGAGAAGTTGATGCGGAAGAACTCCGGGTACCAGCGCCCGTCCTCTTCCCGTTCGGTCTTCTGCAGCGCGATGCAGTCGACGGGACAGGCCACGGCGCAGAGGTTGCAGGCGACGCAGCGCTCTTCGCCGTCGGGATCCCGGGTCAGCACGATCCGGCCCCGGTAGCGGGGTGCCTGGTAGGGCATCTCCTCCGGGTACTGCACGGTCTCGTTGCGCATGAAGGTGTGCTTGAAGACCGTCCACAGCGTTCTGAGTTGGCTGAGCATGGCTAGCGAGCCTCCGCCTCAGGCGGACGAGGCGCATCCCGTAGGGGCCGCCCTTGTGGCGGCCCGTACCGACCGTTCGGCCGCGGTTCCGTGACCCAACACGGGCGACTGCGCGCCCTAACGGGCGCGTTAGGGTCGCCCCTCCGGCCCGCTCGCAGCAGTTCGGCAAATGCGACTTGCCTGTCAATACATGGCGCGTTCAAGGAATCTAGAACTTCCAGAGGACGAAGAAGCCCGTGACGAGCAGGTTCACGAGGGTGAGCGGCAGGAGGATCTTCCAACCAAGGCTCATCAACTGGTCGTAGCGCGGTCGGGGAATGGCCGCGCGCAGCAGCACGAAGATGTGGATGAACACCAGCACCTTGGCGCCGAACCAGACGATGGGTGGCAGGAAGTCGAGGAAGTCCGGTACCAACCAGCCGCCGAAGAAGAGCAGCACCAGAAGACAGGAGGTGACGATCACCGCGACGTACTCGCCGCACATCAACAGCACGAACTTCATGCCCGAGTACTCGGTGTGGAAACCGGCGGTCAGTTCGTGCTCGGCCTCCGGCAGGTCGAAGGGCAGGCGGTGGGACTCGGCGAGGCCGGCGATGAAGAAGATCACGAAGCCGAGGAACTGCGGGACGATGAACCAGAGATCCTGCTGCGCCTCGACGATGTCCACGAGGCTGAACGACCCGGCGTGGATCACCACGCCCATGATCGAAAGGCCCATGAACACTTCGTAGGTGACCATCTGCGCCGCCGCCCGCAGGCTGCCCAGCAGGGCGTACTTGTTGTTGCTGGCGAAGCCGCCGAGCAGCACCCCGTACACGGCCAGCGAGGACATGGCGAGGAACCACAAGAGGGCGATATTGAGGTCCGCGACGTAGACCTCCGGCGCGAACGGGATCACGCCGAGTACCAGCAGCATCGAGCCGGCGACGATGACCGGTGCGAGGACGAACAGCACCCGGTCGCCGAACGGCGGTAGCCAGTCGTCCTTGGTGATGAACTTGATGCCGTCCGCGACGCCCTGCAGCACGCCGAACCAGCCCACGCGGTTGGGACCTTGCCGGTCCTGCCACCAGCCGAGCAAACGCCGTTCCCACCATTGCAGGAACATCACGGCGAGCAGCGTGCCGGCCGCCAGCGGCAGGATCAGCACGTAGCTCCAGTTGATCTCGAAACCGAAGATGGGCGTTCCTTGGGGTCAGCCTTTGGCGATCAGGTTCGGATCGCCGCTGGGACGGCGCACGAAATCGGGGTCCGCGGCGAGGTTAACCGTCGCCGAGGCGAGGACTCCGGTGCCGGGAAGGCCACGGGAAACGCCCGCAACACCCGGTGCCACACTGGCATCGACACGCACTTCAAAGCTCATATCCAATTCGGCGATGGCCACGCCGCCACCGTCGGACACGCCGAGGCGTTGGGCATCGTCGGAGTTTAGAAGAACGTAGGGCGACGGGGTTCTCTCGAGGATCGGCGCGGATGCCGCCGACAGTTCATCGCCGCCGAACACGTAGCTCGCACGCGCCGCGACGAATGTATTGGTCGAAACGTCGGTGTGGGCCGGCGGCGGCACGTCGTCGTATCGGTCTCCTCGGGCATCACCGTTGGCACCAATGAGCCGGGCGCCCGGATCGCCCCCGGCCAGCGCACCGGCGACTTCCTGTTGGAACTTGAACACCGACTGGTTCGAGTTCCAACCCGGCGACCAGACGTAGGGCAGCACCGCCCCCGGTTGATCACCGGTGTTCAGGCCCTCCATCGAATAGGAGAACGGGGTCTCGTGATCCACGGTGGTCTTGGGTTCGTGCACGGAGACGTCTGCGCGCATGGCCGTCCGGCCGCTGTAGCGGTGCGGTTGGCGCGGGATCTTGCTCTCGGCGTCGACCCGGAAGCCCGCGCCCGGCGCCACGTCGGCCAGCCCCGATAGCTCGTCCGCCGCCGCCGCGCAGGCCCTCGTGAGACTGTCCATGTCGGTCCAATTCAGGTCTTCGCGTCCCAGGGCGCTGCCGATCGCCGAAATCCAGCGCCACGAGGGGGCGATCTCGTCGGTCGGCTCGAACACCTGGTAGAACCGTTGCGCACGGGTTTCGTAGTTGACGAAGGTGCCGGTCTGTTCGGCGTAGGTCGAGGCCGGCAGCACCACGGCCGCGGCTTCGGCCGTTGGTGTCTCGAGGTAGTCCATGACGATGGCGCGACCGAGATCCAGGTTGTCGCCGGGAACGCGCCGATGCAGGTCGTTTTCGACGATCACGGCAACCGCGCCGTCGGCGATTCGTTCGAGGGCGTCCTCGAGCGTCAACGAGCCGCCGAGCAGCGCCACGCCGTAGCTGTTCGATTCCGAGGCGGTCAAGGCCAGCATGGCGTCCTTGCCCTTGGCACCGAGCGCCAGGGCGACATTGGTCGCCGCTTGCACCAGGGCCGGCTCGCGGGCCTCGCTGCCGGCGATGACGAGCGGGCGTTCGGCGGCTGAGAGCGCTTCCGCCGCAGTGGTAACGAAGGCATCCAGCGTACCGGGCGGATAATCGGAATCGATGGCGTGGGCGACGCCGAATCCCATGCGGGCGAGATCGAGGGCATCCCCGTGCCGGGTTGCCGCGGCGAGATCGTCTATGCGCGTTGAAGCCACGGATGCGATGAACAGCGGGCTCTTGGCGTGCTGCGCATGGCCCCGCACGCCGGCATCCTGCCAATCCGGGATGTCCGCCGCCTTCGCCATTTCGAAGGCCACGCCGTGTGCCGCTTGGCGGACGGCGAGTGCCATTCGTGCTGCCGTGTTCGATATATCCTCGCCGAGAATCAACACGGCGTCGGCGTTCTCGATGTCGGTGAGCGAGGGGATTCGGAACCCGCCGCCGCGATAGGCGTCGAGCATCGCGGCCATGGTCGCCGCTTCGTCGTCGGCCATGCCGGTGCAGAAGTTGTCGGCGCCGACGAGTTCCCTGAGCGCGAAGTTGGCCCCCATCGGCGCCCGCGGCGAGCCGATTCCGATGACGTCCGCACCGTGAACCCGTTCCACTACCGCCGCCAACGCGGTGTCGCGGCCCGGGGCCTCGAACACGCCGTCGTCGGCGCGGACGCCAGCTTGTCGTATGCGCTTGTCGTGGTTGACGAAATGCGAGCCGTAGCGCCCGCGGTCGCACAGGAAGTAGCCGTTGACCTCGCCGTGGTAGCGGTTGTGGACGCGCTTCAGGACGCCGTAGCGCTCGGCGGGAAACGTGTTGCAGCCCACCGAGCAGTGCGGACAGATGGACGGTGCCGACTGCAGATCCCATTTGCGCGTATAGACCTTCGAAAACGGCTTGTCGGTGAACACCCCGGTGGGACAGACCTCCACGAGGTTGCCGGCGAACTCGCTCTCCAGCACGCCGTCCTCGGCGCGTCCGAAGAACATCCGCGCCCGGGAGCCGAAGGCATCGAGATCGGTGCCGCCGGCGTAGTCGCGGTAGTAGCGCACGCACCGGTAGCAGGTGATGCAGCGGTTCATCTCGTGGCCGACGAACGGCCCGAGGTACTGGTTTTCCCACGTGCGCTTCATACCCGCGTAGCGGCGCATGGAATGACCGGCCATCACCGTCATATCCTGGAGATGGCATTCGCCGCCTTCCTCGCACACCGGGCAGTCGTGGGGATGGTTCTCCATCAGCCACTCGATAACCTGTCGGCGGAAGTCCGCGGCGAACGCGGCGGGTCGCGATGCCTCACCGTCGGAAGCGCCGATGCCGATCCGCAAGCCATCCTCGACGGTCATCATGCAGGCCATCTGCAAACGGCCCCGGGTGTCCGCCTCGTCCCGGTACTGCAGCACGGCGCATAGCCGGCAGGAACCCACCGAGCCCATCGCCGGATGCCAGCAGAAATAGGGGAGGTCGAGACGCTCGGAAAGGCAGGCGTGGAGAAGATTCTGACCTTCGGGCAGGTCGTAGTCCTTGCCGTCTATGTTGACGCGGGCCATGGCGCTATTGCTCAGAGACGGCCGACACGAACGTCACGGCCCAAGGGGTGTGGGTATCGCTCGCGCGCGCAAATGCGCGATGGTCGAGCATGCGAAAATTGGATGTCCGGGGCGGCGCGCACCACTCCGATTCAGGCACCAGCCCCTCCTGTGATTCCGGCCAACCGCTGCCTCGTACCGTTGCCCGTCCTCCACGGCGAAAGGTTTCAAGGAGGCGGAGCGCGAAAACCGCGCCACAATACAGTCCGAGGGCGGGTTGAGCAAGCATGGGGGACGGTTCACGGTCGCGGAATCCGGCCGTCCAGCACGTCCCGAAACACCGTCGCGTCGACGTTGCCGCCGGACAGGCCGACGCCCGCCCGTTGCCTGCCACGGCGTGCCGTTCCTATAGGCCTGGCCCCTGGGAATCGAAGTACTCCCGCGTCACCTTGAACACCATGGGCGCAAGCAGCAGCAGTCCGACGAGGTTCGGGATCGCCATCAGGCCGTTCAAGGTGTCGGACAGGTTCCACACCAACTCGACCTTGACGTTCGCGAACGCCAGGGCCGCGAGCACCCAGAGGCTGCGGTAGATCCACAGGCTCTTTTCGCGGAACAGGTACTGCCAACAGCGTTCGCCGTAGTACGACCAGCCGAGAATGGTCGTGAACGCGAAGACCGCGAGCGCGATGGTGACGATGTACTGGCCGCCGATGATCGAACTCTGAAAGCCGGTCGAGGTCAGCACCGCACCCGTCAAGCCGCCGCCGTCGGCACCGGTCATCGTCCAAGCGCCGGACGTCAGGATCACGAGTGCCGTCATCGTGCACACGACCAGGGTGTCGATGAACGTACCGAGCATCGCGATGATGCCCTGCCGCACCGGGCTGTTGGTCTGCGCGGCGGCGTGGGCGATGGCGGCGGAGCCGAGGCCCGACTCGTTGGAGAACACGCCCCGGGCGACGCCGAAGCGGATGGCGGCAGCGACCGCGGCACCCGCGAATCCGCCGGTTGCGGCGGCGGGCGTGAACGCATGGGTGAAGATCAGACCGAACGCCGCCGGCACCTCGACGATGTTGATGAGGATGATGACCAGCGCGGCGCCGACGTAGAGCACGACCATGGCCGGCACCAGTCTGCCGGCGACCTCGCCGATCCGCCGGATGCCGCCGATGATGACGACGCCCACCAGTGTCGCGACCACGACGCCGGTGGCCCAGTCGGGTACCGAGAAGCTGTTTTCGAGCGCCGCCGCCATGGAGTTGACCTGGACGGCGTTGCCGATGCCGAACGCCGCCAAGGCGCCGAACACCGCGAACGCGAGTCCCAGCCACTTGCCAAGCTCGGGGGCGAACTGACCGACGCCGTTGCGCAGGTAGTACATGGGCCCGCCGACGTGTTTGCCGTTCTTGTCCACCTCGCGGTACTCAACGGCGCACACCGCCTCCGCGTACTTCGTCGCCATGCCGAACAGCGCGATCAGCCACATGTAGAAGATCGCGCCTGGGCCACCCAGTGCAATGGCGGTGGCGACGCCGGCGATGTTTCCGGTCCCGATCGTTGCCGAGAGCGCCGTCATCAGTGCGTTGAACGGTTTCACCTCCCCCGACCCGGCCGGATCGGACCGGTCGAACAGGAGCCGGAAGCCATACCCGATCTTTCGCCAGGGCATGAACACCAGGCCAAGGGTTAGCAGCACGCCGGTCACGCCCAGCATGCCGAGCATCGGCGGCCCCCACGCGAAGGCGTTGATCGAGTCGATGACGGAATTCAAACGGTCCATGGGTCTCTCCCGAGGTCACGCACGCACGACAAGGCGACGCGCAAATGGGACACTAACAGCGAAGTGTCATTGCCGCAGGTGTGCGATGAATCACTACGACGATAACGCCGAAATTCCCGTCGATGTCTTCGTGGCCGGTCCCACACCCTGCGTGTACTTCCCGGACCGGGTCTCGCAAGCCATCGTGATCGACGCGCCGGGGGACATGAAGCCAACCGCCTACTCTCACCTGGCTAGAGCGGGATACCGGCGCACGGGCAGCATGATCTACCGGCCGCGCTGCGATGGCTGCGATGCCTGCGTGCCCCTGCGGGTCGTCGTCGACCGGCACGTACCGAATCGGCGTTTCCGGCGAATCCTCGCCCGCAACGCCGATCTCATGGTCGGGCTCGTCGATGCGGGGGACATGGCCGACGAGCACTTTGACCTGTATCGGCGCTACATCGAGGGTCGCCACGTTGACGGCGGCATGTACCCGCCGAACCATGCGGACCTGCTCAGCTTCACCAAGTCGGATGGCATTGAAACCCTCGCCTTGGACTGCCGGGACGGGCGGGGCAGGCTCGTTGCTTCGGCCGTGACCGACGTGCTCGACCAGGGCTTGGCGGCTGTGTACACCTTTTTCGATCCGGGACTCGGCCGTCGCAGCCTGGGTGTGTTCACCATCCTGCAACAGATCGCCGAATGCCGGCGGCGGGGATTGCCGCACCTCTATCTCGGCTATTGGATCGATGAACTGCGCAAGATGCGCTACAAGGCGGAGTACCGGCCCGCGGAGG